>OGGQ01001881.1_pt1 | contig 25461 bp, 24 predicted proteins | sample 1571191 | NCBI WGS metagenome assembly OGGQ01 (sample SAMEA2582061, study PRJEB24529) | metagenome | biome: Human gut stool | place: China | collected 2011
AGCAGGGGCCGCAGGGGCCGGAGCCGTGCTCCCAGAAGTTGTCCTCCTTGCCGAAGCGGAAGATCCGCTCGGCGGGAATGCCGATGTCCTTGTTCCAGATCTCAAAGGCCTCGTCGTCGTCCAGATAGATGGAGGGGTACAGGCGGTCTTCCTCCAGGCCCACCACCTTGGTCAGGAACTCCCAGCAGAAGGGAATGGCCTCCTTCTTAAAGTAGTCGCCGAAGGAGAAGTTGCCCAGCATCTCAAAATAGGTGCCGTGGCGGTCGGTCTTGCCGATGTTCTCAATGTCGCCGGTGCGGATGCACTTCTGGCAGGTGGTCACCCGGTCCCGGGGAGGCTCCTCCTCTCGGGTGAACCAAGTCTTCATGGGGGCCATGCCGCTGTTAATCAGCAAAAGGCTTGCGTCGTTGGCCGGCGGGATCAAAGAGAAGCTGGGCAGCCGGAGGTGGCCCTTGCTCTCGAAGTAGCTGAGGAACATCTCCCGCAGCTCATTGAGTCCGTAGTAGGGATGTGCCATAGTGTTTCTTCCTCCTATTTTCATTCTATATCAATTACTATGTTTTCTTCTTCCTCTATGCCTAGATCATTAGGATTGCTCAATCTTGTGTTGTGCAAAGAATGTTTTAGTTTATCACAACATGGTTTGAATAACAAGTACGTAATACTTCCGCCGACCACCCCGCCTACGATGGGGATTGCTTTTTTAAAAAAGAAAATCTGTTTTGCCATATTGACATTGAGCCTCAACATAAAAGCCGCCCCTGACCCATGTCAGGGGCGGAAAACATTCCACGGTACCACCCTGATCTGCCCCGGAGGGGCATCTCACGCCATCCTGTAACGGGGATGACCCGTCCCGCTCGACGCGATCTGCTCCCAAGTGGCGGCTTCCCGGCGTGGGCAAGGGGTTCGCACCATCTCCCCTCTCGCTTAACCTGTTTCGCGAAGCTGGCTTCTTCATTGCTTTTTGCACAATAACAAGGTTATTATACCCTTTTCCTGGGATTTGTCAACGAAAAAAACACAGGATTCCCGCTTTTTCTCCAGCCTGGCGGCGTGATACACGCACCTGCCGCTCTTTGCACACTGGCCGCAGCCTGTGCAGTGCGTGATACCCCCACTGTAAAGACACTTGGAGAGTGCGGCTGCACCGCCCGCCAGGAAGAACAGTATCAAAATCTCCCACCAAGCCATTCTATCCCTCCTTTTTTAGGAGTCTATCACAGCTTTCCTGCCGTCTCCAATGGCATCTGCAACAGCCGCAGCCCCAGAAGCGGCAGCAGTTCTTCCGCCGGGAAGGGCAAATTGGACAGAGGAAGCTCCTGCGGTTCAATCACTCCGCCATCCAGCCGCGGTAGGGTCCTCTGCACACACAGTACTGGCTCCTGCAGACTGGAAAGCGTCAGGCTGTCTCTAGGTGAGAGTCCGTAGGTCACTACTCGTTCCGCCTGAATCTGAGAGAGCACACCACACTCCCCCGGTGCCAGCAACAGCCGGCACCGGATCGCTTCTGCCATACGCAGGCCATCCGGTGTTAATGCTACCAGGTCCCAGCTTCGCTCTGCCAGGGCCGCGGCCCCGGATACAATCTTCACGTCTATGGGCAGCAGCGGCTTCCAGGCCGCGGGACAGGCAAAAATCGCACTTTCCATGTGACCACCTCCCTGCTAGTCTTTGCTGTCCACCTGGTTCCATGCAAAATTTCCTCTCGTCTTTTTCTCAGAGCTGTGATATACTTAAAGTTACTGAAAAAATCCGCTTCTCTTATGGGCGGCATATAGCGGAGGTGAACTCTTTGCAGATCTGGGAGCATTGGAAAACTGTACACCGCCATCGGGCCCTGGTCAGAAAATACTGTTTTCGGTTAGGACTCTACTGGCAGGGACTGACCCACGACCTGTCCAAATACTCACCGGTGGAATTTTGGGCTGGTGCCAAATACTTTCAGGGTGATCACAGCCCCAATGACGCCCAGCGAAAGGCAGAAGGCTATAGCGCCTCCTGGATGCATCATAAGGGCCGCAACCGCCATCACTTTGAATTTTGGACAGACTACAGTCTGGATGGCAGCGGAATCGTCGGCGTGGAAATGCCGAAAAAATATGTGGCGGAAATGTTCTGTGACCGCCTGGCGGCCAGCAAGGTCTACCGCGGAGATGCCTTTTCCCCTGGCGATCCCTATCAGTTTTTTCTGCGCGGAAAGGGGCGTCGGCTGCTGCTCCACCCCGCTACAGAGGCTTTGCTGGAAACTTTGCTGCAAAAACTGCAGGATGACGGCGAAGATGCCGCTTTTGACTATATCCGGAAAGAGATGCTTGGAAAATAGCGTGTTATGACCGGCGGAGGCGACCTTCTCATGGCAGTAAAAATCTTTCAATTTTTTCTCCGGGAAGGGCTTTACAGGTTTTCAAAAAGCGAGTATACTAAAATAGATAGGGAAGAAAGGTGGTGCCTGTATGGACGACTTTACTAGGAAATTTAAGATCACAATGGATAAGGATGCGGAAATCCATCAAATTTTGACAGCGGTTTATCAGGCACTGGAGGAAAAGGGATATAATCCCATTAACCAGATTGTGGGGTATATTCTCTCTGAGGACCCCACCTATATCACCAATCATAATAATGCGCGTACACTGATTCGCAAGATTGACCGGGACGAACTGCTGCAGGTGCTGGTCCGCCATTATCTAGGTCAGTGATTTCTTCATGTCAACATCCCGCAGGATGATATCTGTGGGATGTTTTCTATACAAAAATTGTACATATGAGAGGAGTTTTTTATGCGATATGAACTGACAAAGGACCTGGAAACTGGAAATGCCACAATTGACCGGGAGCATCGTGAATTGTTTGATGCAGTCAACAAACTTATGGATGCCTGCGGCAGTGGTAAGGGTCGTGCTTCTCTGGAGCCTACCATGAAATTTCTGTTGGAATATGTGAATAAGCATTTTTCCCATGAGGAGGCCCTCCAGAAGCAGAGCGGTTATCCCGGCTATCAGTATCACCGTACTTTTCACGAAAACTATAAGGAAAAGCTGCGGGATATCGCCAATGCGATTCCAGCAGCTGGCCCCACGGTCAGTGATCTGGGCAAGTTGAACGCACATATCGCCGTCTTGGTTTCCCACATCCGAACAGAGGACAAAAAACTCGGTGCTTTCTTGCAGAAATAACATGCGCCCCACTTCAGAAAAATGATATCCCCATGTTCCTGAACATGGGGATATCATTTTTTATGGTTTATGCTCGCTTGGACTTCTGCCGTAAATCCAAGCTATTTCCGCCATGCGCTTTGCCAGCATTGCATCCAATTGCTCCGGCATCAGCCGCCATTGCCAGTTTCCGCCCAGTAACCCAGGGGTATTCATACGAGAGTCTGCCCCTAACCCTAAATAATCCTGCATCTGCGCGATAAACAAATCCGCAACGCTGCTCTGTCCACCGCGGATCATGCCCCAATGGAAGCCTTCCTCCTGATTCAACCCTAGATAGCGTACCGCCAGGGCCACATCATCCGGGTCCGCCTCGTCTTTCCAGGCCATGACGGGCGCGTTATCATGGGTGCCCACATAGCAGACGCAGTTTGGCGTGTAGGTATGGGGCAGATAGTCGCTGGGTTCCCGGGAGTCAAAGGCAAATTCCAGCACCTTCATTCCAGGAAAGCCAGAGTCCTGTAGAAATTGGCGAACCTCTGGTGTCAGATACCCGAGATCCTCTGCAATAAACTGCAGGCTGGAAAACCACCCTTTCAGAACGCCCACCAGATCCATGCCAGGTCCCTTGATCCAGCGGCCATTTTTCGCTGTCGGCTCCCCATAGGGTACCGCCCAGTAGCTCTCCAGGCCGCGAAAATGATCGATCCGCAAAATATCATAGAGCCGGGAAGCGCCGTCAACACGGCGAATCCACCAGCCATATCCATCGGCCTTCATGGCATCCCAATTGTAAAGCGGGTTGCCCCACAGCTGGCCGTCCTCGCTGAAATAATCCGGAGGAACCCCGGCCACCTCTTTGGGGATATTCCGCTCGTCCAGTTGGAAGCTGTCAGGTTCTGCCCATACATCCGCAGAGTCCATGGCAACATAAATCGGCAAATCCCCGATCATACCGATGCCCTTTTTATGGGCATAGGTCCGCAGGGCTTCCCACTGCCGGAAAAAGAGATACTGGATATAGGTAAAGAGTCGGATATCCTCCGACAGCTCCCGCTGATAGCGCTCTACCGCCGCCGGACGCCGAAGCCGGATGTCCTCATCCTCCCACTGCGTCCAGGCCCGCATATCAAAATGGCGCTTGAGCGCCATGAACAGGGCATAATCCGGCAGCCAGCCGGCGTTTTTTTCTGAAAAGGCTTTTACCTTGTCAGCATCTCTCTCCCAACCGCGGTCCGCAGCTATCTGTAAAAGCTGAAACCGACTGCGGTAGATGGCTGCGTAGTCTACCCGGCTAGGGTCTCGTCCCCAGTCCCGCGCCTCAATCTCCTCTTTTTTCAGAAGACCATCCCGGACGAGCAAATCCAAATCCACGAAATAGGGGTTCCCAGCATAGGTGGAAAAGCTCTGATAGGGGGAATCCCCGTAGCTGGTGGGACCCACTGGCAGCAGCTGCCACCAGGACTGCCCCGCCTCCGTCAGAAAGTCCACAAAATCATAGGCTGCCTTCCCTAAGGTGCCGATCCCATAGGGGGACGGCAGCGCAGAAATCGGCAACAGAACGCCGCAGCTTCTTCTCATTTCTTTCATCCTTTCACCGCGCCGGCCGCAACGCCCTTGATGATATGCTTCTGGCACAGGAGATAGACCACGATGATGGGGATGATGTTCAGCATGATGCTGGCCATCATGGGCCCCATCTCCACCTTGCCGAAGCTGCCGCGGAAATACTGAATTAAAATAGGGACTGTCATATATTTTGTGCGATCCAGAGACAGATAGGGCAGCAGGTAGTCATTCCACAGCCACATCGTCTCCAGAATGCCGACGGAAATCAGCGTAGGCTTCAAAATCGGGAGCACCACTAAGAAGAAGGTACGCACCGGGCCGCAGCCGTCGATCATCGCGGCTTCCTCCACCTCAATGGGGACGGATTTCATAAAACCGCAAAACATAAACACAGCCAGTCCCGCGCCAAAGCCCAAATAGATGATGCAGATACTGTACGGCGTGTCCAAATTCAGCCGGTTGGCTGTGGAGGACAGGGTAAACATCACCATCTGGAACGGGACTACCATGGAGAATACAAAGAGATAGTAGAGTGCCTTGGAATACCAGGTTTTCACCCGGGTAATAAACCACGCGCACATGGAGCAGCAGATTAAGATCAGCACCACCGATGTGAGGGTAATCACCAGCGTATTCCAAAAAGCCGCGGGGAAGCCCTGGGACTGGATGGCGTTCATATAGTTCTCCAATCCTCCAAAGGTCTCGGCAGTGGGAATCTCAAAGGCGGTTCCTGTTGTGATGGCAGTTTCCTTTTTTAAGGAATTCAGCAAAATCATGACTACTGGATACACCCAGGCCAAGCTGAGAATCGCAAGAAAAGCAGACAATATCCGGTCACGCATGGCATGTGTCTTCATCACTGCTGCACCTCCTTGGAGCGGGTTGCCCGGAGCTGGATCAAAGAGATCACAATCACCAGGATGCAGAAGATAACCGCCTTAGCCTGGCCATAGCCTCGCCAAGCAGGGCCAGAGCGGCCATAGAAGGTGTTATAAATATTCAGGGCCAGCATCTCAGTCAGGTGGCCGGGCTCTCCTCCGGTCAGAGCCAGATTCTGGTCAAAGAGCTTAAAGCCATTGGTCAGAGACAAAAAGAGACAAATGGTGATAGAGGGCATGACGTTGGGAATCTTGATGCGCCATAGAATCTGACGGTCCGTGGCACCGTCAATGCGGGCAGCCTCCAGATAGTCGTTTGGAATGGACTGCAGGCCCGCAATATAGATGATCATCATATAGCCGATCTGCTGCCAGCACATCAGGATCACCAGGCCGATGAAGCCATAGGGCGCGTGCAGGGATAAAAGCGGCTTTCCCAGCAGGGTCAGCAGGCAGTTTAAAAGGATATTCCAAATATAGCCCAGTACAATGCCGCCGATCAGATTCGGCATGAAAAATACTGAGCGGAACACATTGGTTCCCTTGATGCCGCGAGTCAACGCCAGGGCAATGGCAAACGCCGCCGCGTTAATACAAATGGTGGACACCACTGTAAAGAGCGCGGTAAACCAGAAGGAGTGAAGGAAATCGGCCTCCGTCAAAGCATACATATAGTTTTTCACGCCATTCCACTGGGCATTGTCCACCGTGATAAATTTGCAAAAAGACAAATACAGCCCCTGTAAAAAGGGCCAGACAAACCCGATCAGAAAAGCCGCCAGCGTCGGTACGACGAAGACCGGCCAGTATCGTTTGATTGCTTTTTCCATAAACTCCCTCCCGTGATTTCAGCAGTCTTCGCCTGAGGCGAAAAACGGACGGGGCGGGCGGAAACGCCCACCCCGTCTGAATATCTCATTGACTCCGTGCAGCTCAGCCGCCCAGCAGTGCGTACTCGCTGGCCCAGTTGTCCACGAATGCGGACACCACTCCGTCCCAGTCGCCGGTGCCGGCGGCATAGGCGGTCAGAGCGGAGGCCAGATCGTCCTTCCAGGTTTGAGAGGGCATGGTGGTGAAATCCCAGCGCACGGGAACCTTGCCCGCTGCGGTATACTCGTCATTCTGCTTCATGAAGAGGTTACTGGACTCCACAGCGCCCTTGAAGGGAATGACAAATCCCATACCGGCCCCGCCGGAAGGCATAGCGCCCTCGCCGCCGCCCATAGCCTTAGTACCGGTTTCAGAGGTGACACACCAATACAGGAAGTCCAGCGTCGCCTGGATGTTCTCCGGTGAGGCATTCGCGTTGACCGCCCAGTAGTTCTCCGTACCGGTGCAAAGACCCTGATTGGCTTCATCTCCCACACCGATGTAGATAGGGATCATAGCCAGATCGTCATCAGTGAACTTGCCCTCACCTACCAGGTTGCTGTACTCCCAGGAACCATTCTGGAAAAATACGGCCTCGCCGGCCAGGAACTCGTTGCGGCTGTCATCGCCGGTCTTGCTTGCCAGGACAGCGGGCTCACAGGTGGAGTTATTGATATACAGGTCAAAGATGGCCTTGTAGTTGTCGAGGTACGTGCCCTCGATGGCATCTGTGGAGGTAATGCCCTTGTCCTCATACTCAAAATAGATCGGCAGGTTTGCAAGGTGGGTTTGATAGCGCCAGTTGGAGGAGCCGTCCATGCCAGCGGAGGAGAAGGCGGAGAAACCCAGCTCGTCCTTTCGGGCGGTGATGTCCTCGGCCACGGCCTTCAAATCCTCAAAAGACTGGATCTCCTCTATCGTGTAGCCGGCCTCGGCCAGCAGGGTCTTGTTGACGATCAGACCATAGGACTCTACAGCCATGGCGATGGCTAACGTCGCATCGCCGTCCTTCAGTGCGTAGGCGTCGTTGGTCAGCTCGCCCAAAACGGCGGAACCGGTCAGATCATAGCAATAGTCCTTCCAGTTCAAAAGGCCGTTCTGACCGTTCACATGGAAAAGTGTGGGCGGGTTATCCTTGGCCATGTCGCTGGTAAGGTTCTGCTCATAGGTGTTGGAGGCCGCAGTGACCACAGTGACAGGGACGCCAGTCTCCTCCGTATAGAGCTTGGCCAGCTCCTGCCACTGGTCGTCGGCCTCTGGCTTGAAGTTCAGGTAGTAAACTTCGCCGGCGGCGTCGCTGCCAGAGGTGTCTTCGGTGTCTCCGCTGTTTCCGCCGCAGGCGGCCAGAGACAGCGTCATCGCCAGGGTCAGCAAGAGTGCGAACGCTTTTTTCATCTTCTTCAATCTCCTTATTTAAAATTTATTTTCACATCCTCCCGGATGCAAAAACCTGATAAGGTGCAATCGTTTCGCCTGGGCGCAGCGCAGTTTTCAGCAACACGTGCTGGTTTCTGCCCCGTCCCTCAATCATGTCCACCAGAATGCGGACAGCGCGCTCCCCCATCTCCTCCTGGGGCTGGGCCAGGGTGGTGAGCGCCGGCACGGTGTAGGCCGACATCTCAATACCGTCAATAGATACCACAGAGCAGTCCTCCGGTACACGCCGCCCCAGATCATGCAAGGCCTTCATCGCCGCAACGGCCATGGAGTCCGCGATGGCGAACACCGCCGTCACATCCCTTCTGCCGGCCAGGAGCCGCGCCGCGGTCTCATATGCCGCTGCCATGTCAAAGCTTCCCGTCTCCCCGATCAGCGACTTGTCCAAGAGCAGGCCGCTCTCCTCCAGTGCCTGCCGGTAGCCCATGTACCGCAGCTGGCTGATGGAGGAATCCTGCGTGGAATCCAGCAAAATGGCGATTCGCTGGTGTCCCTGATCCGTCAGCAGGCGTACTGCACGACATGCCTCCCGCTGATCGTCAATCGTCACAGAGGAGTAGGCATCCTTCGCTAAGCTTCCAAAGCTGTTGGTGTAGGAACAGCAGACGAATGGCACGTCCAGAAGCGCCACCTGCTCCGGCGTGTAATCAAACCGTCCTCCCAGAAGAACCAGCCCCAGCAGACGCCGGGACCTGGCAAGCTCTGCGCCAGCACGCAGCTCGTCCCCCTCGGAGCGGATCTGGTGGAGCACTAAATTGTAGCCCGCACCGCCAATGGCTCTCTCAATTGCCTGAATCACACCTGTAAAAAATGGGTTGCCCACACCACGCACCACTAGGCCGATACCATCCGACTGTGGACGGACCAAATCTCTTGCGCTATTGTTGGGGACATAGTGGGCCTCCCGCACCGCCTCCAGAACCCTGGCCCGGCTGGCGGCGCTGACATCCGGGTGATTATTCAAGACCCTGGAGACTGTGCTGACGGAGACGCTGCATCGTTTTGCGATGTCGCGTATCGTCATGTCAAGCACCGCCTCTCCACCAAATAAAACGTTACCGGGAACGTTTCCAGTCTTTATCTTTATTTATAATAGTCTAGATAACGTGTCTTTGTCAATACATTTTTGTCGGTTTTGTCATCTGGCACAAAGTTTCTCTCTTTTCCAAAACACTCGCATAAATTCTTTTCGGAATATCTCCTAAAAACAGTATGCCCCGGAAGATGCCATCTCTTCCGGGGCATACTGTTTTCACTTCCTTCAAATCGCATGTCCCTGGCTGCGGATCACTGCAGCAACCTGTTCGGCCAGTTCCTGACAGCGCTGCTCGCTCTCAGCCTCCACCATGACCCGCACCAAGGGCTCTGTGCCAGACTCCCGTACCAGTATCCGGCCATTATCGCCCAAAGCCTGTGCCACGGATTCCACCGCAGCCTGTACAGCAGGGTCCTCCTGAGCAGTCCGCTTATCCCGAACCCGCACATTGATCAGAACCTGAGGATAGATCGTCACTGGCTCCACCAGCTTGCTCAACCGCTCCTTTTTTGCCAGCATGACCTCCATTACCTTCAAAGAGGTCAAAATTCCATCTCCGGTGCGGGCGTAGCGGGAAAAAATAATATGCCCGGACTGCTCGCCTCCAATACGGTCCCCGTGCTGCACCATGTGCTCATAGACATACTTATCCCCTACCGCGGTCTTGGCATAGCCGATTCCAACCTGGTCCAGGGCCTTGTACAGTCCAAAATTGCTCATCACCGTTGTAACCACCGTGTTATTTTTCAGCTTTTCCCGCTCTTTCATATAACAACTATAGAGATACATGATTTTATCGCCGTCTACCAGCGCTCCGGTCTCATCCACCGCCAGGCAGCGGTCCGCGTCGCCATCATAGGCGAAACCTACATCCATGCTGTTCTCCACCACAAATTTCTGTAGGCCGCCGATATGGGTAGAGCCGGCGTTATCATTGATATTCAGCCCATTGGGCCGGTTATTGATGACAGCTACTTCTGCTCCCAATGCCTCGAAAATATGGGGCGCGATGCTCCAGGCGCTGCCGTTGGCACAGTCCAAAGCCACCTTCTTTCCCTTAAAGGAGTACATCCCCAACGAGATCAGGTAACCCATGTAGCGGTTCCGCCCGGCACTGTGATCCACCACACTGCCAATCTCCGCTCCCGCTGCCAGCGGCAGCTCCGGCCACCGAACACCGTCCACCTCTAGATGGCCGTCCAGATAATCTTCCACCAGGGAGATTGTCGCTTCGTCCATCTTCTCCCCTTCCCGGTTCATCAATTTGATGCCATTATCATAGAAGGGATTGTGACTGGCGGAAATCATCACGCCGCAGTCAAAACCATCCGTCCGGGCTACATAGGACACCGAGGGTGTTGTGGTCACATGCAGCAGATACACATCCGCGCCAGAGGCAGTAATTCCAGCGCTGATCGCGTACTCCAGCATGTAGCTGGAACGGCGGGTATCCTTGCCTACTACAATGCGCGCCCGCTCATTGCGTCCATAGTACCATCCCAGAAAGCGCCCGATTTCATAGGCATGCTGGGCAGTCAGCTCCTCATTCGCCTTGCCTCGGAAACCGTCCGTTCCAAAATATCTTCCCATATTGTCACTCCATCATGTATCTTAAAATTCACACCGGCCTGCCGGTTTGTTCTATCATACTCTGTGCCATTGAAAATGTCCAGAGGATTCCGGCAATCAAATCGGAATGGGCATGGAAACCACTTGAAATCCTACTGATCCTATGTCAAAATAGAGGAACGAAGGAGGTACTGCTATGAAAATTTCCACAAAGGGCCGGTATGCCCTGCGGTTGATGACAGACTTAGCCGCTTATGACCAGGATGGATATGTCTCCTTGAAAGATGTTGCGGAGCGGCAGAAAATTTCGCCAAAATATCTGGAGCAAATCGCTGGCATGCTGGCAAAAGCCGGCCTCCTCCACAGCGGCCGCGGCGCCCAGGGCGGCTATCGCCTTGCGCGAGAGCCAAAGGCATATACGGTCGGTGAAATCCTCCGCCTGACAGAGGGAAATTTAGCACCGGTGGCTTGCTTGGCGGGCGCAGAAAATCGCTGTGAGCTCTGTGGCGAGTGCTCGACTCTGGACTTTTGGGCAGGTCTTTATGCAACGGTAAATGAATATCTGGATCGCTATACGCTGGCGGATCTACTAAAGGAGCGTCAACGTAAGCTGAAAAAAAGCAAATTGTCCTGATTTCCAAAAGCAACAGGACTTTCCAACAAAAAAGCGGCATATTCCCGCCTTTTCGAGTCAAACTATGCTCGCGATACCCAAACAGCGAACAGTTTGATGAATGAAAAGGAGAAACAGTTATGTCTAGCAAGAATAGCAATAAGATCAATGTTCCCGAGGCTCGTGCGGCTATGGATAAGTTCAAGATGGAGGCTGCTTCCGAGGTTGGCGTCAACCTGAAGGAGGGCTACAATGGCGACCTGACCTCTCGCGAGGCCGGCTCTGTCGGCGGCCAGATGGTCAAGAAGATGATCGAGTCCTACGAGAAGAGCCTGTAACTTTTCCCTGGATTGAAACACGGACCGGCCTGATTGGGCCGGTCCGTGTTTTACCTTGGGATTCTCCTGCTGCGGTCAGCTTTTGGAATTGACATCCCAATAAAATTCCCGTACAATAAAGCCGCATACTGTTGATGGATAATGGAGAGGAGCGCACAAACTATGGATTACGCAGAAGAATCCCTGCGCCTGCACTATGCGTGGAAGGGAAAGCTGGAAATCACTCCGCGTGCGGCGGTAGACAGTAAGGATGCTTTATCTCTGGCCTATACCCCCGGTGTCGCTCAACCCTGCCTAGAAATTCAGAAGAATCCCCACAAAAGCTACGAGCTGACCCGACGCTGGAACACGGTCGCCGTGGTCACAGACGGCTCCGCTGTTCTGGGGCTGGGTGATATTGGTCCGGAGGCCAGCATGCCTGTTATGGAAGGTAAGTGCGTTCTCTTCAAGGCCTTTGGTGATGTAGACGCTATTCCCCTGTGTATCCGGAGCCACGATGTGGATGACATCGTCAACACCGTGGCACTGCTGGCTGGATCTTTTGGCGGCGTGAATCTGGAGGATATCTCCGCTCCCCGCTGTTTTGAAATTGAGCGGAAGCTGAAGGAGCGCTGCGACATCCCCATCTTCCATGATGACCAGCACGGTACTGCCATCATCACGCTGGCGGGACTCTCTAACGCTCTGAAGGTGGTTGGGAAGCGTCTGGAGGACGTGCGGATTGTCATCAACGGCGCGGGTGCGGCAGCCATTTCCATCACAAAGCTGCTGCTCTCGGCCGGAGCAGGGCATGTCACACTCTGCGACCGAAACGGGGCCATTTACGTCGGCCGGGAGGGGCTGAACTGGATCAAGGCAGAAATGGCCCAGGTCACAAATCTAGAGAGAAGGCGTGGTACCCTTGCAAATATGCTTGTAGGATCTGATATTCTGATCGGCGTGTCCGCCCCTGGCGCCGTCACCACGGAGATGGTTCGGAGCATGGCCCCCGGTGCTATCATCTTTGCTTGTGCGAACCCAACGCCTGAGATCTTCCCTGACGATGCCAAGGCTGGCGGCGCGGCGGTGGTAGCCACAGGCCGCAGCGATTATCCCAATCAGATCAACAATGTGCTGGCCTTCCCCGGTGTTTTCCGCGGTGCTCTGGACGCACGTGCCAGCGACATTAACGACACCATGAAGCTCGCTGCCGCGCGCGCTTTGGCCAGCTTGGTTGGCGAGGATCTCTCCGCCGATTATATCATCCCTGCTGCCTTTGACCCCCGGGTCAAGGATGCTGTAGCCGCTGCTGTGGAGCAGGCCGCTCAGGATTCCGGCGTCGCCCGTACTTTTTCTTGAAAGAAACAGTACGGCAAAAAGAAAGTTTGTTCGCTCTGGGAGTCTGGTAAAACATCCCAGGGGTCGCGTTAGCTATGTGGTATGGAGAATGCTGAAAGCTGAGTGTTTATGCAAGCGTTCCTCTCTGTAAAGAATTTTCCCTTAACAGGAGTTCCTCTATAAAAGAAGCGGATGTCTTTCCTTTGAAAAGGCATCCGCTTTCTTGTCTGTTATCCAAGGAGCATGCGGTCGTTGTCCAGATTCTTACCGGCCTCCGCCTTGAAGCGGAGGAGCAAGTCCGCCACCGTGAGGCCCTTGCGTTCCTCGCCGGACACGTCAAAGAGAATCCGACCTTGATTCATCATCAGCGTCCGGTTTCCCAGGGCCAGAGCCGACTCCATGTTGTGTGTCACCATCAGGCAGGTAAGGTTCTCCTCCTCTACAATCCGGCGGGTGATGTTCAGCACCTTTTCCGCCGCTCCAGGGTCCAGCGCCGCCGTGTGTTCATCCAGAAGCAGCAGCTTCGGCGGATTCATCGTGGCCATCATCAACGTCAGCGCCTGACGCTGGCCGCCGGAGAGCAGACCCACCGGCTGCTTCATCCGGTCCTCCAGTCCCATGTCCAGCAGAGCCAGCCGATCCCGGAAGCGCTGACGGTCCTTTTTGGTCATGTGTGAGAACCAGCCACCGCTGCCGGCCGCCAGGGCCAGATTTTCCTCAATCGTCATCCCGGGCGCACTGCCCCGCATGGGGTCCTGGAACAACCGACCGATCTTCCTGGCCCGCTGATACTCCGGCTGGAAGGTGATATCCTGCCCTGCCAGCTCAATAGAACCTGCGTCTGTGAAGAAGCTGCCAGAGATCGCGTTGAAGAGTGTAGACTTCCCAGCCCCGTTGGAGCCAATGATGGTCGCAAAGTCCCCAGCTTTTAACTCCAAGGACAAATCCACCAGCGCCTTTTTCTCATTGACGGTCCCGGGGTTAAAGGTTTTATAAATATGCGCAATCCGCAGCATGACTTACTGCCCCTCCTTTTTTGCCTGATGATGGGCCAGTCTGCGGCGCACAACAGGCCACTGTCCCCGCAGATAGGGTCCGGAAATCGCAAGAATGATGATTAGAGAGGAAACCAGCTTCAGCATGTAGGCGGGCATATCAAACCGCAGTGCCACGGTATAGACCAGCCGGAAGATGAAGGAGCCAAACACCATGCCCACAGCCCGCAGCAGGATGCCGCCCCGCCCTAAAAAGGTTCCCCCGATCAGAAGCGACGCCAGGGCAATTGTGACCATGCCGCTGCCGATGTCGATATTCACAGACTTTTGCATCTGTCCCAGAAGACAGCCGGAGAGACCGGTAAAGGCGTTGGCAACGCACAGGCCAACGGTTGTAGTAAACACCGGATTGATGGAAGAAGATCGTACCATGTCCGGATTGTTGCCGGTAGCCCGAATAGCCAGTCCCAGTCTGGTATTTAAAAATGCCGCCAGAAAAAGGATCACCAGGATGACAGCCACCGCCGCCACTACCAGGGACTGTTGACCCTCCAAGGGGGTGTTCTCCAAAAGCGCCTTGGTCTTGGTAAAGACTGTGTCTGTCTTATTTAAGTTCAGCAGGGATTTTCCGCTCATCACCCAAATGTTGATGGAGTAAAGCCCTGTGTTTACAATAATACCAGCTAACAGGCTGTTCACGCCCATTCGAGTTTGCAGCAGTGCGGTGACATAGCCGGAGCACACCCCAGCCGCCATCGCTGCCGGCAACGCCAGATAGGGGTGGCCGGAAATCGCCACCACCGCTCCCACGGCGGCGCCCAGCGTAAAGCATCCGTCTGTAGAGAGGTCGCAGACATTGAGCATCGAATAGCTCAAAAACAGCGCCAACACCGTCAACGAGCAGATTAGTCCCAGTTCCAGGGCAGTCTGTATCAGAGAAAAGTCCATGTGGTTGCCTCCTCTTCTTCCCACTCAGCGAAAAGCAGGGGGAAATTCTCCCCTGCTTTTCCTCAAACGCTTACTGCGCCAGGTCCTCAAAACTCTCCGCGGTGGTGATGGGCGCAACCTTGGTGCAAAGCGGTGCAAACAACTCCGCCATTTCGTCATAATCCATGCCCAGTGCCGCGCAGGTCTCCGTGTTGATCGTGGCGGTACCATTGTCAAAGGTCATCACCGGTGTAGAGGCGGGATCAGCACCGTTCAGCAGGATATCCGCCACCATATTGGCAGTCTCCACGCCCAGGTTGGCATAGTCCACGCCATAGCCCAGGAAGGCGCCGTTCAGAGCAAAGGAATCTGCTCCCGTGTAATGGGGAATCCCGGCCTCAATAAAGGTCTCATAAATGGCCAGTTCGGCCGTCATGATGGTATTATCCGTGGGGGTAAACACTGCATCCACCCCGTCCGTCACCAGGGCCTCGGCAGCCAGCATCACCTCATCAGTGGTGGTGCCGGTACGCTCCACATAACGGATGCCGTTGGCGTCCAGAAATTCCTTGGCGTGGGCGATGGGGGTGGCGGCGGAGTCCTGGCCCTGATCATAGAGCAGGCCCACTGTCTGCACATCGGGGTCCGCAGCCAGAATCAGGCTCATCACTGCGTTGGTGTCCAGATAGTCGGAGGTGCCGGTCAGATTGGCGCCGGGGGCCTCCAGGCTGGCCACCAGTCCGGTGCTGACGGGATCGGAGACGGCAGAAAATACCACAGGAATCGGATCGTCCTCCGTAGCGGCCTGCATCGCCATCGCTACAGGAGTGGCCACACCCACCATCAAATCCACATCATCGGCAATAAAGTTCGCAATGATCTGGTTGAGTACGTTGGCATCGGCATTGCAGATATCATAAGAGATCTCAAATGTAACATCATGCTCTTTCCCCAGTGCCTCCAGCTGCGTTTGAAGGTTTTCCACAATCTGGTTTAAAGAGGCGTCATCCACATAGTTGCAGATACCCACCTTGTAGGTAGCAGAGGTGTCCCCAGTATTTTCAGAGGTGTTAGAATCCCCGCCGCAGGCGGTCAGGAGCATGGCAACAGCCAACAGCATTGCAAAATACTTTTTCATAACAGTATGTCCTTTCTTCATGAAAATGATAAATCTGAATCGTTTGGATAAAGTGCTTCGGCCCATGGGCGCCATCGTTTGAACTTGAGAAACATGAAATCCCTCCTGAACATAAAAAAACTGTCCCAGCTTATCAAAAAGCTGGGACAGGAAAAAACTCCTGCGGTGCCACCCGGCTTGACGTGTCCAAAACACGTCCACTCTGCGCATACCAACATATGCCGGCCTTTTTTCACGGAGGGTCCAACTCCGTCGCACATACTCCCGATCCACCGCGGACCGGTTTCTGATTGCCCTCGGAAGTCCATTCAGCTTCATGCTTTTCGCCGCGTTCCCAGCATCGGCGGCTCTCTGGTGAAAAGGAGACGAAGCTTACTCACTCTTCCTCAACGGTTTGGTGTATTATAGCATCGCCAAACCGGTTTTGTCAAGCGGGCCTCACAATTTTTTTCGGCGGTCTCTCTCAGGGAGCTCAACCAGTCAGCAGGAAAAGGTCTCCTTCACCATAGTGCCAATGCTGTCAATGACCCGCTGTGCCCGATCAAATTCCTCCCATAACAACAAAAAGCCGTGCATCATTCCGGGAACGCGGAAGAGCGTCACATCATTGCCCGCCTCCAGCAGCCGCTTTGCAAACGCTTCCCCGTCATCTCGCAGCGGGTCATATTCTGCTGTGATCACATAGCTTTTGGGAAGACCAGATAGATTCTTTGCCCTTCCTGGATTGAGATAGGGGTCCTCCGGCTCCGCCTTCCCCTGGGTATAGAGCTGAAAAGCCATGGACATAAACGTCTTGGAGAGCACATAGCCTCCCCCGGAAAATGCCTGCATGGACTCAGACTTCTCATCGGAGAGACATCCGCCGGACCCGTAGCAGAGAATTTGCAGCTTGACGTCCGGCCCATGCCGGTCCCTGGCTAAAAGACTGACCACCGCGCTGATATTTGCCCCCGCGCTGTCACCGGCCAGGGCGATCCTCGTCCGGTCCATTCTCCAACGTGCGGCATTGTCGTGGACCCACTGCAGCGCCGTATATCCGTCCTCCATACAGGCCGGATAGGGATGCTCAGGCGCCAGACGGTACCCAACATTCACCACCACGCAGCCGCACACCTTGCAAAGCTGTCGGCAGAGGGAGTCGTGGCTTGCGATGTTATGCATGATAAAGCCGCCGCCGTGGAAATAGATGAGTGCTGGATATCCATCCTCTTCCCCGGGCGTATAAATTCGCACGGGAACTCCCCCGCACGGACCGGGAATCACCGTGTCCTGTACGTCAAATACCTGCGGAGACCGGCTCTTGTCATTGTAGATACGATCTGCATTCGCGCGGATTTCCTCAATACTGATTGGCTGCGTGATATCCCCTGTTGCCCTTTGTGCGGCATAATGGGCGGCAACCTGCGGATCAAGCGGCATCCTCATCAACTCCTGTCGTATGTTCACAATCAGCATAGCAAATCAGGCGGAGCTTATGCAATAGGCGAAAAGCTATGCGGCTATTACTTTTTTGTTATATAGATTCTTGCAGGATTTGAAAAAAGTCTGGAAGAGGTATATACTAAAGTATCTGTTCCGTACAAACTGCCGTTTGTCGATCAGCCATCAGGAATATGAAAACGGGTTTGCAAGGAGGCTGCACATGGGATTGGAAAAGCTGGAATATCTGTTGACCGTGGAGGAAACCGGAAGTATTTCCAAGGCTGCGGAGATTTTGTACATGTCCCAGCCCTCCTTGAGCAAAAGCATTGCCTCTGTGGAAAGCTCCATCGGCTGCAAAATCTTTCAGCGCACATCCACCGGCTTAAAGCCCACCGTAGAAGGGAAACGATACCTGCTCTATGCCCGCCAAGCAATTGAGCTGCAAAGGGAGATGTTGGCGGATTTGAAACGCTGCTGCGGCGATGGGCTGCCCCGGAAGCGGTTTATGCTTGGCCTGACACCTATGCGGAGCACGGCGACTCTTTCCAAAACATTATTTAATTTTTCCAATTCCGGAATTCAGGTTGAACTACGCTCAACCATTGCCTCGGATGACGAGTTGATCAAAAAGCTCTTGTCCGGAGAAGTGGACGTCGCTGTGGTCACATTGACTCCCGACACCAGATTGGACCCAGCTTTGACCCGGCACCACCTGTGCAGCGAGCGGCTTTTACTGGCTGTCTCGGCTCAAAATCCAGTCTTGCGGAAAGCAAGATTTGATTTGAAAGACGATTTTCCCTATCTGAGTCCGCAGGATTTGAGAAGCCAGCATTTTATTCTCAGTACAGAGGGCACCAGGCTCTACGAGATGGCGAACAGTTTCTTTCAGGCAGAGGGTCTTTATCCGCAGCGCACTATGATCTATGAGGATAATATTGACATTGCAAGGGCTTTGGTTGCCAAGGGGCTGGGCATTTGCTTTATCAACGAACGGCTGGCCAAGGCTGACCCCAGGGAGGACACCTGTTACTGCCGGACAGAGGGGACTCTTCCCATCCGGCATGTCTATGCTCTTTGGCGAAAATCTGATGCTCAAAGGCCAGATATGTCCATCCTTTTTAAGCTTTTTTGCGAGGAATGGCGAGAGGTTCAGTGGCATATGGATGAATCCTACTCCTAACTCCATTTTCTTGAATTCAGGCCGCAGGACAACTCCTGCGGCCCTGTTTTATACGGCCATGCTGAAATGGACTCGTTCCGTCAGAGGCAGTACGGCGCTGGATTCCATCGCGCGGGCAAAGCCCCCAGATACGCGAGGCTCCGTACTCCACTGACTTTCCCTGTTGTTATGGAAGCTCCAGGGTGTATGAGGCCTTATGCTGCAAAGTGAATGAAGCTATAACTTTTATCTTATGGAAAAGCGAAAAGACCGCCGCTATAATGATAGGTAGGAGGGGTCGGTCTGTGCATGCAGCCAGAGCTTTTCCGTATAGAAAGAAGGGAGAATTTATAAATGGGAGTTATGACAGCAGTTGGATGGATTGGCGCATTTTTCTTGTTGGCAGTTATCATACGTGCAAAGATCAAACCCATCGGCAACATGTTGGTGCCCGCGTGTCTGATCGGCGGAGTCATTGGCTGTGTCATCATCAATACCGTAGGGCTTCCCTGGACCACCACGGCCGACTACTCACTGATTTCCGGGCAGATGTATAACTTTATGTTCATCAACCTCGGCATCACTGTGGCAGCTAAGGCCGAAGAAAAAAAGAGGGACAAACGCAGCTTCAGCATCCGGGAACTCCGCCGCAAAATGGGGGACAGCCAGCTCTCCGGCATCTTCGGCATGGGATCTTACTGGGCGTTGGCCTATGCTTTCCAGGCGCTGATCGGCTTTGGTATCTTATATCTCATCGGCGGCATCTGGGATATGGACCCAGTATATGGCCTGACGATATCCTTCGCCTTCGCACAAGGCCCTGGGCAGGCGGTCACATTTGGTTCCGGGATGGAGGCCGCCGGATGGACCGGTGCCATTCAGGTTGGCATCATGTTCTCCGCCATCGGTTTTATCGTGGCTTTTTTGTTAGGCGTTCCCTTTGCCAAGAAGGGCATCAAACAGGGAATCGCCTGCTCCAAGGCAGAAATGAGCGAGGAGCTGCGGGTGGGCTTCTTTCCCCCGGAAAAGCAGGAAACCTACGGAAAAATTACTACCTATGGCGGAAATCTGGACACAATGACCTTTCATCTGGCCCTGACTGGTCTTTGCTGGATCTGCGGCAAGGTACTGTGTATCTTCCTAGACAAGATTCAAATCGGCTCCGGGATGACCCTTGGTTCAACCATTTTCTTTTTCTGGGGTATGGTCGCCGCGTATATCATCCGCTTTTTGATGGGTAAGCTGGGACTTCACAAGTATCTGGACCGTGGCACTCAAACCCGCATCACCAACGCCTGCACAGACTTGATGGTTATGGCCACGTTCCTGGCAATTGACCTGCAGTTCCTTGCCAAATGGCTGGTTCCTATTGCCATCATTTCCATGGCAACCACATGGATCACCTGGGTGACCATCCGGTATTTCGGTGCCCGCTTTGGCGGCCGCAACGACTTTGAGCGCACCCTGGCCGAGTGGGGAACGGCCACCGGAACCAATGCCACCGGCCTTGCCCTGACCCGGATTGTGGACCCCAACAACGATACCACCACCGCCGCAGAGCTTGGCCCCTCTAACGCAGTGAACCTTCCGGCATCCCTGTATGTCATGCCCGCCATCCTTGCATATTCTGCCGGGACGATGGGATTAAAGCTATTCCTCATCACAATGATTCTGGTGATCGTCATCTATTTGGTCTTTATGCGGGTTGTTGGCGTCTGGGGAAAGAAGACCTTTGATATCAACAAGGGTGAAAAATATCAGGACGGAAAATGTTATCAGCGCATGGGAGAACCCGTTGACGAATAAGGCCCGCTGCCCTCTTCACTGCCCGCCGCAAAAGCGGCGGGCAGCATTTTTGTGGAAAATCCTTCAGGCGCGCCCCGCAGCCATGCCAGCACGGCAGCGCTGTGTCAGCCTTTCGAAGCTGTCACCGCATACTCAAAGCCGGCGTGGTGATCCGTATGATCCAATACCAGCTCTTTCCCTATCCAAAACCGGACCCGCAGCACTGTGCCGAGACTCTCATGAATGGTCCGGCTCATTTCTCCCTGGACCGGTGCCCGCAGAGGATGCCCCTTCCCTTCCAGCACGTCCACCGCCAAACGGTACCTTCCCTGCCGGAGCATGGCACCGGAGGAGGACCACCGCTCAATCCGAACCCCCCGGTACGTGGCCAGCCGGTATTCCCTGCCGTCATGGCAAAGAACGCAGATACAGCCGGTAAATCCTCCGATTCCCATCGGGATCGCAGCCACCGCCAGCATCAAACTGGTACCACCGTCCTGCCAAATACTCTGGGCCCACAGGTATGTGCTTGGAAAGGAACGTCCCCGGTCGGTCTCTATATATCCGGTTCCCTGGGAAAAGTCCAGCATCTCGCCGTTCAGCACCAGGGTCCCGTGCAGAGAATGCCCCATGCTGATTACGCCGTGGGCACACTCCATTCCCTCAAGAAGACGGAATGGGCCCATGATGTCTGACCGAAGAGGCGTGAAACGGCCATAGGACAAGCTGCCGGTGAGGGTAAGCTCCTGCTGCCGGATCTGAAGACGCACTCCCTCGCTGTCAAACAGGTTCTCCCCCAGTTGAATCCGGAACCGCCGTTCCTCTGCCAAAAGCTCCGGATATTCCAGCCACCAGCACGCATTCTCTGTGATGACCTGCAAAGATGCGGTACGCCTTCCCTCTGCGTCTATGTGCAGGGCCGGAATCAGACTCAGCGCACGGCCGCTCTGGGTCTGGTGCTTCAAATACCACCCTTCAAAATAGCTTCTACGCCGGGTGGCCCCGTGGTAATAGGTTGCCATTTTCAAATCACCTCACCTCCAGCTTTCCACATAGATCGCCTCTTCAAACCGTCCGGAGAAAGGTCAATCTGAAAAAAGGAACCGCGCGCCGACTAAAAGGAGATGGTCAGCACGCGGTTTCAGAGCTTGTAAAGAGCTTTACAAAATTTCAGTTGGATTCCAGAACCCGCAGAGCCATCTCTGCCGTGAAAGCGCTGCGGAACGCTAAGTGGCTCAGGTTGATATACTCTCCAAGCTGATGGACGTGGCCGCCCGTTGTCCCCATACCGTCCAGCGTGGGGCAACCAGTGGAGGCGGTAAAGTTTCCGTCGCTTCCGCCCCGCACAACGCTTGGATGCATCTCGATCCCCAGCTCTCCGCCCACCTCTTTTGCCAGGACCTGCAGCGCTCGGTTTCCAGGCAGGTCCTTGTCAAAGGGCGGTTTCTCAATCCCTCCCTCCGTGGTGATGTGGACCTTGGGATTAAATGCATCCAGATTTTGGAACAGCTGATCGTACCGCTCTGCCATGGCCGCATTGGAATATCGGGCGTCAATTGTCAAAGTGCCATCGCCGGGGACCGTGGGCCATCCGGCGTTTCCGGATTGGAGGCATGTACAGCCTATGGTCAGAGTCTCCGGCTCGCTGGTCTGCGGATTCATCTTGTCAAAATAGGTCATGTTCTCCAGTCGAACCGCCTGTCTGGCAAGCTCAATGAGCCCGCTCTCCGCCAGAGTCGGGTTCAGTCCGGAGTGGTAGGGTGTACCGTGGGCCCGGAAGGTATAGTTCCCCCTGCCAAAACGTCCGCATTTCAGGCCGCCGATATAGTCCCCTTCCACGCCCACGCTGCTCTCCATAATGAAGGCCGCCTTGCTTCTGGCCGCCAAAGCCTGATAGAGCGCGCTGGAGCCATAACTTCCAGCTTCCTCGTCTGAGGTAAGCAGGAATGCGAGCCGCGCTCCCTCCGGCATCAGACCCAGGTCCTGGAAAGCTTTTGCAATCAAATACACCTGCACATCGCCGCTCTTCATGTCCAGAATCCCGGGGCCGATGGCGTGATCTCCCTCAATGTTCCAGAGGCTGTCTCCAAAGATGCCCTTCTCATGGACCGTATCGTAATGTCCGCCAAAGAGCAGCTGTCGGGAAGCCCCGCCGACAGACGGTTCCCACTGCGGCACAGGAAACCGTCCACGTGTCTTAAGCCATTGAGCAAGCTCCTCTGCGGCACGGCCCGCGCCCGCGCCGTACTCCACCAGCAGGTGATCTGCGAACCGGGGGTCCAAGCTCTTTACCGTGGTCACATGGAACCCAATCTCCCGAAAAAGTCCGGCAAAGTAGTCCCTGCAGGCAATCAGGTCATTTGGGTCTCCCTCCGTGGGACTCTCCCGCCGCACGGCCCCTTCCAGAACCTCCAAAAATTCCTGTTGATGGTCCTGCATATATTGAAATAGTCGTTTTGAGCGTTTCATACGCAACACCTTTCTCTTTACCAGCCCACCATCTGCGCTCCGATTACAATGACCAATGCAACAGCCACCGTAACCAAAAAGTAGGGCATAATCCGTTTGACGTATTTTCCATATGGCACCTTGGCAATCCCCAAGCACGCCATCATGGCTCCGGCTGTCGGCACAATGATATTGGAGAGTCCATCCCCCAGCTTAAAAGCCTCAACCGCTACTTGCCGGGTAATTCCCGTCAGATCGGAGATCGGTACCATGATCGGCATCACTGCCACCGCCTGTCCGGAACCGGAGGAAATCAGCAAGTTGAAGCAGAGATTAAAGAGGAACATAATCCCGGCTCCCATGATACTGCCAACAGCGGCAATCGGCATGGTTAGGTAATATACAACCGAGTCGATAATGCCGCCGTCGGTCATCACCACGGAAATCGCCTTTGCCATTCCCACAATCAAAGCGCCGCTTGCAATGCCGGCCAATCCTTTTGCAAAAGACTTCGCGGTTCCGTTGATCCCCAACCCGCCAAGGATTCCCCCGAATACCGCCATAAAGAAGAAAATTGTGGTCAGCTCCGTGGTGGACATGTTTTGGACTGTGGCACCATAGATCAGCCAGGCAAAGCCCGCGATAAGGACCAGCCCTGCCAAAACCTGGTGTACCGTCAGCCGACTCCCCTCTAAAACAGAGTCGTCCGGTTGCTCTTCCGTATCGTCAAAGGGTGCGATAGAGCGGGAGGGGTCCTTCCGAATCGCACGCATATACCGCACGATGAATACACAGTATATGGCAAAGAAAATCACGTGTTCTGCAACTCGAAGCCCCATTCCGGAGAACTGGTCCACTTCTGCAATTTCCTGTGCAATACTGGTGGTGAAAATGCTGACTTCTCCTGCGGAAAAACCTGCATTGACCGCCAAATAGGATAGGGCAAATGCCAGGAAGCGATCATACCCAAGCTTCCTGGAAAATGCAAGGGCAATGGGAACAATTGCAATATTTGCCGTTGAAAAGGTGCCTGTACAGCCCATGATTGAGAGGATCAGAGAGACCAAAATGACAATGCCCTCCTCTTTCCCGCGGAGTTTCCCCATGGAGTTGGTCAACACCTTGTCAATCACACCGGTATCTTCAATCACCTTGATGGCGCCTCCCACCATGAAAACCAGGAAAATAATTGAGGCAGACTGGCTCCAGCCCTTGGCCACACTGTTGAAGAGATCAAAAATCCCGATTGGGTCTCTCTCTTCCAGCTGGTAAGAGCCTGCTACCACAATGGTTTGTCCATCTACGGTTTCCCTTTCATAGGAACCCGCGGGAATCACATAGGTCAAAAGCGCCACAACAATACACATAGCAAACAAGAGTACATAGACATGAACAATCTCTCTTTTTTTCTTTTCAGAGGTCAGGGTCTGTCCGTTTTTCATTTCCCACCACACCTTTCTACACACAACTTTCGAGTAAACAGCATCTTACAGAACTCTTAGCATGCGGTCTCTCAGCAAATGGACGTGCCATCTGCCATGCAAAAGGATTGCATTGAAAAAGGAAGTCTCTATTGTTTTAAGTGTATCAGCAAATCAATTGTGCCGGTTGCTTTACCTCCCTTCATGAAGCCATCGTCTGAGGCTTCAGCTTCTTCCCAACTCCCGCACCTTGGCGGCGATGGCATCGCCCATGTCCGAGGTAGTCGAGGTTCCGCCCATATCCTTGGTGCGGACGCGCCCTTCTCGCAGGACTTCTGTCACAGCGCGTTCCACCAACTCCCCCAGCGCCTGCTCGCCGATGTTCTCCAGCAGCATCCCGCCGGAGAGAATGGTAGCCACTGGGTTAATCACGTTCAATCCCTTGTATTTAGGAGCGGAGCCATGAATCGGCTCAAACATAGACACGCCCTTGGGATTGATATTTCCTCCTGCCGCAAAGCCCAAGCCACCGGTAATCTCTGCCCCCAAGTCCGTAATCACATCCCCGAAGAGGTTTGGCATCACCACCACGCCGTAATTCTCCGGATTCTTCACAAACCACATGGCAGTAGCGTCAGCAAAGCTGTTCTCTGTTTCAATCTCTGGATAATCCCTAGCTACCTCGGCAAAGACTTCCCTCCACAGGCCATAAACATGGGGCAACACATTCACCTTGTCTACGGCCGTGACCTTTTTCTTTCCCTTCGCCCTGGCCAGCTCAAAGGAGTACCTCATGGCCCGCTCAGCACCCTGCCGGGTGATCACCCCCATAGCCACCGCATAATCATCCGACGCGTCCATCCGGCTGTCCAGTGTCATGTTGATCTGATAGGGTACCCGCTTCATAGACATTTCGCAATGATGAGTCTGGTCCCTCTGGCCATTGCTGCGGAAGATTGCACCCATGCCGTTATAAAAGTCCTCCGCGTTTTCCCGGATCACATAGAAGTCGATGGGAGCTTCCGTTTTCAACGGCGTCCAGACATTGGGGTAGAGCTTGATGGGACGCAGGTTGATGTACTGGTCCAGGTCAAAGCGAATTTTCAGGATCAGACCGACTTCCAGAATGCCGGGAGCCACCTGCGGGTCTCCGGCCGCTCCAAAGTAAATAGCGTTGCTGTCCCGAAATTCGCGGATAGCGGCATCCGGAAGAATCTCCCCTGTTTTTAGATAGTGCTCCGCGCCGTAGGGATAGTAGTTCAGCCCCAGAGAGATACCCCCGATCTCAGCTGCGGCCCGTAAAACCTTCACACCCTCTCGGATGATCTCGGGACCAATCCCGTCTCCCTCCAAGACTGCAATTTGATACTGCTTCATAGGA
>OGGQ01001883.1_pt1 | contig 25456 bp, 23 predicted proteins | sample 1571191 | NCBI WGS metagenome assembly OGGQ01 (sample SAMEA2582061, study PRJEB24529) | metagenome | biome: Human gut stool | place: China | collected 2011
GGGGCGCGCTGGCTTGTTCCAAGGAGGATTTTACCATGAAGGAAGCGCTGCTGACGGTGAGCTTCGGCACTGCGGTGGAGCAGGCCCGTCAGGCGGATATCTGCGCCGTGGAGCGCGCCGCCGCCCAGGCTCTCCCCCACCTGCCCGCCTATCAGGCCTACACCAGCCCCACCATCCGCCGCATTCTGGCCCGGCGTGGGATCGACATTCCCGGCTTTGTGCCCGCTCTGGAGCAGCTGGCTCAGGACGGCGTGGAGCGGGTCTACGTGCTGCCCACCCACCTGCTCCCCGGCTATGAGTATGACGACCTGCTGGAGGCAGCAGAGCAGATGCGTCCCCAATTTCAGCAGCTGCGCATGGCGCCCTCTCTGCTGGGAGACACCTGGGGTGTACGGGCTCTGGCTCAGATTCTGTGTGACCGTTTCCCTCGCCAGGAGGGACAGGCCGTGGTGCTGCTGGGCCACGGCACCGAGCACCCGGGCAACCTGGTCTATCCCGCCCTCCAGGGCGTGCTGGACTGGCTGGGCCGGGAGGACATCCTCATCGGAACGGTGGAGGGCTGGCCCCAGGCGGAGGACGTGCTGGAGCAGCTGAGCCGCCAAAACTGCCGCCGGGTCCTGCTGGCTCCCCTGATGCTGGTGGCGGGCACCCACGCTGTGGAGGACATGGCCGGCCCCGAACCGGAAAGTTGGAAAAACCAGCTGGAGGCCAGCGGCTATGAAGTGACCCCCATCTTTGAGGGGCTGGGCCGCCTGCCCCAGGTGCAGGAGATGTACGTCCACCGTCTCAAGACACTTGTGGAGGAGAACCATGGCCTTTGAGCACTACGTCACCACCGGAGGCAAGCGCCTGCGCTGCGGCTACACCACCGGCACCTGTGCCGCACTGGCCGCTGCCGGAGCAGTGCGGCTGCTGCTCACCGGCCGCCCGCCGGACTTAGTGGCCATTGACACCCCCAAGGGCTGGCGGGTGGAGGTGTCTCTCACCCAGCCTCAGCTGGGAGAGGGCTGGGCCCAGTGCGCCGTCATCAAGGACGGCGGGGACGACATTGACGCCACCCATGGTCTGCCTATTGTGGCCCGGGTAGTACGTCAGGATGGCAATGCCATTACCATCCGCGGCGGAGAAGGCGTAGGGCGGGTGACACGGCCGGGTCTCGACCAGCCGGTGGGCGAGTGGGCCATCAACCGGGTGCCCCGGCAGATGATCACTCAGGCGATAGACCGGGAGCGGAAGGCACTGGGCTGCACCGATGGATTTTTGGTGACTATCTCCGTCCCCGGCGGGGAAGAGGCTGCCCAGCGCACTTTTAACCCCCACCTGGGCATTGAGGGCGGCATCTCCATTTTGGGCACTTCCGGCATTGTGGAGCCCATGAGCGTCCAGGCTCTGGTGGACACCATGGCCCTGGAATTGCGGCAGGCGGCACTTCACAGCGACGGCCGCCTGGTGCTGGTGCCCGGAAACTACGGGCTGGACTTTTTAGCCCAGCATGACCTGATTCCCGAGAGCATCCCGGTGGTCCGGTGCTCCAATTTTATTGGCGAGGCTCTGGACCAGGCCCGTCTGGAGGGCTTTCGGGAAGTTCTGCTGGTGGGGCACATCGGCAAGCTGGTCAAGCTGGCCGGAGGCATCATGAACACTCACTCCCGCTGGGCGGACGACCGCCGGGAGTTATTCTGTGCCCACGCCGCTCTGGCGGGCGCGGACCGAAACACTGCCCGGGCTCTTATGGACTGCCCCACCACCGACGGCTGTCTGGAGGTTCTGGACCAGGCAGGGCTGCGGGAGGAAGTTTTGTCCTCCCTGCTGGAGGCCATTCAGGGACACCTGGACCGGCGCTTCGGCCCGGAAGGGACGGTGGGCGCCGTCCTGTTCAGCAATCAATATGGCCTTCTCGGCCTGACCCTCAAGGGGAAGGAGTTAACAGATAGATGGAACAACAGAAATTAGGAACCTTTTACGGCGTGGGAGTTGGCCCTGGTGACCCGGAGCTGCTCACGGTGAAGGCCATCCGCACATTAGAAGCCTGTCCTGTGCTGGCCGCACCTCAGACGGCCTCCGGAGAGATGACAGCTCTGAATATCGCCAAGCAGGCCGCCAATCTGGAGGGCAAGACTCTCCTGCCCCTCCACTTCACCATGTCCCGGGACAAGGCCAAGCAGCACCAGGCCCATGTGGAGGCCGCCCAGGCGGTACGCTCTTATCTGGAGCAGGGTCAGGACGTGGCCATGGCGGTGCTGGGAGATGTGTCGGTGTACTCCACCTACTGCTATTTGATGGATCTATTAAAGGATGAGTTCCCCTGTGTCATGGTACCGGGGGTGCCCGCCTTCTGCGCGGTGGCCGCCCGGCTTGGCCGGAGCCTGACCACCATGAACAGCCCCCTGCACATCCTGCCCGGAGGCGGCGAAGGTCCCGGGGAAACCTTGGACCTGCCCGGAGCCAAGGTACTGATGAAGTCAGGGCGCAATTTCCCCCAGGTTCTGGACGAGCTGGAGAAGCGGGGCCTGCTGGAGCAGGCTGCCATGGTGGAAAACTGCGGCCTGCCCGGAGAGCGGATCTGCCCCTCTCTGGAGGAGAAACCCCAATCCAGCGGGTATTTTACTACGATCATTATACCGTAAGGAGGGAAATCCATGGTCCATTTTGTGGGTGCCGGCCCCGGCGGGCCCGATCTTATCACCCTGCGAGGGGCTCAGCTGCTGGGCGAGGCCGACTGCGTTATCTACGCGGGCAGCCTGGTGAATCCCGCTCTGCTGGCTATGACCCGGGAGGGCGCCTCCATTTATAACAGCGCCCAAATGACCCTGGAGCAGGTGCTGGCCGTCATCAGAGAGATGGAGCAAAGCGGCAAGACCACGGTCCGGCTCCACACCGGCGACCCCTGTCTGTACGGTGCCATCCAGGAACAGATGGACCAGCTGGACGAGCTGGGCATCTCCTGGGATGTGACTCCCGGTGTGTCCTCCTTCTGCGGGGCTGCTGCTGCGGTAGGGACCGAGTACACCCTGCCCGGGGTGAGCCAGAGCGTCATCATCACCCGCATGGCGGGGCGCACTCCGGTGCCCGAGCGGGAGTCCATTGCCGCCCTGGCTGCCCATGGCGCCACCATGGTGATTTTCCTGTCCGCGGGCATGCTGGAAGGACTGTCTACCGAGCTACTCAAAGGCGCCTATACCCCGGACACCCCCGCCGCCCTGGTGTACAAGGCAACCTGGCCGGAGGAGAAGGTGGTGCGCTGTACCGTAGGCACGCTGGCCCAGGCGGGACGTGAACACCAGATCTCCAAAACTGCCCTGGTACTGGTTGGGGACTTCTTGTCCCACAGCTACCAGCGCAGCCTCCTCTACCACCCCGGCTTTACCACCGAATTCCGGCAGGGAGACGGCTCCCTGGATGGAGCGGCGCTATGAATCTGGAACTGATCGCTTTTACCCAGCGGGGCAATGCCCTGGCAGAGCAGTTGGCCAAAACTCTGTCCGACCACGGACACCAGGCTGCCTATACCCGGGATGGGCTGAAGGTGGAAGCGTGGGCAGAGCGGGCTTTCTCCCGCTCCGAGGGACTCATTTTTGTGGGGGCAACGGGCATCGCGGTTCGTTCTATTGCCCCTCATCTGCGCCATAAGAGCACCGACCCGGCGGTGGTGGTGGTGGACGAGTGCGGACAATTTGTCATCCCCATCCTCTCCGGCCATCTGGGCGGATCCAACGATCTGGCCCGGGAGATTGCTACTTTGATCGGTGCTGTCCCGGTCATTACCACGGCCACCGACGTAAACGGAGTGTTTGCCGTGGACCAGTGGGCCCGGCGGCAGGGGATAATCGTGTGCAATCCGGAGCGAATTTTGTCCGTCTCTTCCCGGCTGCTGGCTGGAGAGACGGTGGGATTTTTCTCCGCCTGGCCCATTGCCGGGGAAGTACCTGCGGGACTGTGTCCGGTCTCCCGGGAGAACGCCCAGGTGGTGCTGGACCTGCACCGCCCGGAGGAGGACGCCCTGTGGCTGTGCCCCAAGGGCGTGCGGGTAGGCATGGGCTGCCGGAGAGGGACTCCGGCAGCTACTCTCCGTTCTTTGTTGGAGGAAGTGCTTACCCAGGAGAGCATTCCTGAAAAAGCAGTCAGTGCCCTATGTACCATTGATTTAAAGAAGAATGAGCCCGGACTCCAGGAGCTGGCCAGGGAGTGGAACGTACCGCTGCTCACCTACTCCGCCCAGGAGCTGGCGCAGGTCTCCGGAGACTTCACTTCCTCCCCCTTTGTGGAGCAGGTTACCGGCGTGGACAATGTGTGCGAACGGGCGGCGTTGGCCTCCGACGGGACCCTGCTGCGGAAAAAGACGGCTAAGGACGGGGTCACGGTAGCCCTGGCAATGGAAGAACTTCATTTGACTTGGAAGGAGCACCTATGAAACGGTTGTATGTGGTTGGGCTTGGCCCCGGCGGAACGGACTACCTCACCCCCCAGGCCAGAAAGGCGCTGGAGGACTGTGAGGTGCTGTGCGGCTACACCACCTATATGGACCTGGCGGCGGACTTTACCGCCGGGAAAGAACTGGTCACCACCCCCATGACCCAGGAATTGGAGCGGTGCCGCCTGGCCTTGGAGAAGGCCAACGAGGGGAAAACCACCGCTATGATCTGCAGCGGCGACGCAGGGGTGTACGGCATGGCGGGTCCCGTGCTGGAGCTTTCAGTCCAGTTCCCAGAGATAGAGATCGAGGTGATTCCCGGGGTGACGGCAGCTCTGTCCGGCGCAGCGGTACTGGGTGCCCCCCTGATGCACGACTTCGCGGTGATTTCTCTCTCTGACCTGCTCACTCCCTGGGAGGTCATTGAAAAACGGCTGGACTGCGCCGGGGCGGGGGACTTTTCCGTGTGCCTCTATAACCCTATGAGTAAAAAGCGGCGGGACCACCTGCGGCGGGCCTGTGACATTCTCCTGAAGCACCGCGCCCCCGACACCCCCTGCGGCTGGGTGCGGAACATCGGCCGGGACGGTCAGGAAAAGCGTCTGCTTACCCTGGCCCAGCTTCGTGATGCTGAGGTGGATATGTTCACCACCGTGTTTATTGGTTCCACCTCCACCCGGCGGATTGGGGAAAACTTGGTGACTCCCCGGGGCTACGAGGGGAAGAAATGAAGATTTTGATTTTCGGCGGCACCACCGAAGGACGGCTGCTGGCCCGCGCCCTCTCCCGGCAGGGACTGCCCGCCACGGTGAGCGTGGCCACCCCTCTGGGGGCGCAGGAGCTGTCCGGTCAGCCCGGCATCACCCCTTTGGTAGGCCGAAAGACGGCAGAGGAGATGGCGGAACTTCTAAAAAGTTTTGACCGCTGTGTGGACGCCACCCACCCCTACGCGGTGGAGGCGTCCCGGAATATCCGGACCGCCTGCCAGGCAGCGGAAGTACCCCTGCGGCGGCTTCTCCGGGGAGAGAGTTCCCACGAGACGGGCCACTGGGTGGAAAGCCCAGAGGAAGCTGCCCGGTGGCTGAGGGAACGCAGCGGCAATGTACTGCTGGCCATTGGCGCCAAGGGGATTGGCGCGTTCCAGGATCTGGATCGGGAGCGTCTTTATCCCCGGGTACTCCCGGTGGTGGAGAGCATCTTAGCCTGTCAACAGGCCGGGATCCCCACCCGGAATATCATTGCTCTCCACGGGCCGTTCTCCCGCAATCTGAACCGGGCCATGTTGGAGCAGTACCAAATCCGATATCTGGTGACCAAGGACGGAGGCCGGGCCGGCGGTTTTGAAGAGAAAGCCGTTGCCGCCCGGGAGGCCGGCGCGGAGCTTGTGGTCATTGGCCGCCCGCCGGAAACGGGCTGCACGTTGGAAGAAATTTTGTCCTGGCTGACCCAGGAGTGATTGGAAGGAGAGAGTTTGGATGGAAGTGACGCTGGTGGGCGTTGGACTTGGGAATCCCTCCACCTTGACGGCGGGTGCGGCCGCCGCCTTGAAGCAGGCGGACGGGCTGATTGGCTCCCGGCGGCTGTTGGAGGAATGTCCCCTGCCCCAGTCGGTGCCCCGAAAGTTTTCCACCAAATCGGCAGAGATTGTGGAAATTTTGAAGAAGCAGTCCTGGCAGAACCCCTGCGTGCTGTACAGCGGGGACACCGGATTTTACTCCGGAGCCCGCACGCTGGTTCCTCTTTTGGAGGCAGAGCACATTCCCTTCCAGGTGCTGCCGGGCATCTCCAGTCTGCAATACTTTGCCGCCCGGCTGGGCCGCTCCTGGCAGGAGTGGTCGGTGGTGTCTGCTCACGGCCTCAACTGCGACCCGGTGGGGGAGATTCTTGCCGCCCACGGCAAGCCTGTGTTTTTCCTCACCAGCGGTGCGGAGGGAGCCGGCTCCCTGTGTGAACGCCTCACTCAGGCTGGGCTGGGCCACCTGACCGCCACGGTGGGACAGTCTCTCTCCTACCCCCAGGAGCAAATTCTTTCTGACTCTGTCTCCCGTCTGGCGGGACACGCCTTTGCTCCCCTCACCGTTCTGCTTGTGGAGGGATACACCAGCTGCCGTCCGGCCGGCTCCCAGGGCCTGCCCGACGAGGTTTTCCTGCGGGGCGACGTCCCCATGACCAAGCAGGAGGTCCGGGCCGCCGCCATCGGAAAGCTGGCGGTTCGGGACGGCGAGACCTACTGGGATGTGGGGGCAGGCACCGGTTCGGTATCGGTAGAACTGGCTCTGCTGGCTCCCCACAGCACCGTGTGCGCGGTGGAGTGCGGGGGCGAGGCCTGTTCCCTCATCCGGGCCAACCGGGAAAAGTTCGGAGTCTACAACCTGGAGCTGACTCAGGGGCGCGCCCCGGAGGTTCTGGCCCAACTGCCCGCCCCGGATGCGGTCTTTATTGGCGGCAGCGGAGGAGAACTGCCGGCGATTCTGGAAGCGGCTCTGCGGAAAAATCCTGCCGCCCGGTTCTGCATCACCGCCATTGCGGTGGAAACCCTGGGCACGGCGGTAGCTGCCATGACTCAGCTGGGGATGGAGCCCCAGATCAGCCAGGTCACCGTGGCACGAAGCCGCGCAGCGGGTGAACTCCATCTGATGATGGGCCAAAACCCGGTTTGGATCATCACTGGCCGAAAGGAGGCCCTGGTTTGAATTTGACCTTTCATACCCCCGGAGGCATCGAAGGGGAGAGCATGCGCATCATCCAACAGGAGCTGGACGAGATGGGCGTGGCCCTGGAGGCCGACTGCGCCGACGTAGTGCGGCGGGCCATCCACACCACCGCCGACTTTGACTACGCCAAAAATCTGGTATTTACCCCCGGCGCTGCCGCAGCCGGCGCTGCCGCCCTGCGTACCGGAACCCCCATCGTCACGGATACCAACATGGCCCGCTCGGGCATCAACCAGAAGGCCTGCACCCAGTTTGGGGTAGAGCGCTTTTGCTATATGGCCGATCCCGAGGTAGCCCAGGAGGCCAAAGAGCACGGTACCACCCGGGCGGTGGCGGCGGTGGACCGGTGGGCACAGGAGCACCCCAACGCCATCTTCGCCGTGGGAAACGCCCCCACAGCGCTGCTGCGCATGTGCGAGCTGATGGAAGCGGGCAAGCTCCGTCCCTCCCTGGTGATTGCGGTCCCGGTTGGTTTTGTAAATGTGGTGGAGAGCAAGGAGGCCATGCTGGAGCTGTGCCGGAAACTGGAAGTGCCCGCCATTGTGGCAATGGGCCGCAAGGGCGGCTCCACGGTGGCAGCGGCCATCTGCAACGCTCTGCTCTACCGAACCTTTGAACGATAAAAAAACGCGAAGTCTGAATAATCAGACTTCGCGTTTTTTCTGTTTTCTGAAAGGTTTCCGGCGTGTCACCTATCTTCCTGCTCCAAATATCCTCAGGGCGGGCCAGGGGCGAAACGGAGTTTCGCCGGAAGTTCTTTGCCAAGCTTTCTTTCAAGAAAGCGGGTCAGGGTTTGCAGGTGCCGCAGGGGGAGTAGCCCTGGTCGATGAGAGACTGACGGGTACCGGTGTAGTCCTGGCGGTTCTCCGGGCTCATGCTGGTGACTCCGGAGCAGTCAGGCAGGTGGAACTTCTTGGAGCTCGTGTTCAAAACGTACTCCTGTTCCTGCTCTGCTGTGGAAGTGCTGCCGCTGGAGGTCTCCGGCGCCGTACTGCTGTCGCTGCCGCTGCTGGCGGGCGCATCCCCTTCCAGCCAGCTGTCGCCAGTGGCGTAGTCAATGGCCACGCCGGGCTGGACGTTATAGCAGTAGACATTGAAGCACACACCCTCGCCCTTGTCCTCTACAGACATGGCCTCCATCTGCACGCCGCTGGCCACCAGATTGTCTCCCTCAAAAATGGGGGTTACCCGGTAGAGAACGTGGTTTTCCGTCTCCTTTACGTAGTCAGCCACCAGGTTTTCAAAGGGAAGCATGCCCTCCACATTTAAGTACCGGGTCCCGGTAATGAGGTTCTCCTTATTGGCATTCTCGGCGGTGAGCTGATAGCCGATGAGGTGACAGCGGTTATAGAGATACTTGCCATCCACGCAGTCATATTTCACCGTCTGCCAGCCGGAGGGCTTCACCTGGCCGATGCTGCCCCGCTCCTCGGTGGGCATAGTGTCCAGCCCTACATTGGCGTAGGCCACGCCGCAGCGGCCCAGGCTGTCCAGGGGACTGTAAGTTTCAAAGCTTTCGGTAACCAACTCATCTTCGGTGAAGGTTGGCTGGTTGCCATTGAGCTCTACATAGGCTTGGCCGGAATAGGCCGGAATGCTGTCCAGAGTGGCGCTGCTGCCGCCGCTTTGGGGCAGAGCTCCGCAGGCGGAGAGCAGCACGCTCATCAGCAAAAGGAAAGAAAGCAGGGCTGTATTCAGACGTTTCATCGGGTATAGACCTCTCTTGTGATCTTCTCATGGGAATAGCCGGGAAATTCCGTGCGCTCGGTCAGCTTCCACCCCTCGGGAGGCAGCTCGATGCGGACATCTCCGGGATACGCCCGGTTCCAGTGGTACAAAATGAGCTTGTCCGCCTGCTCCAGAAAGGGCTGGGGGGACAGGTCCTCCAGGAAGAAGATATCTTCCTCTCCCGGCTGCTCCACAACCTTCACCCCGTCCTCCGGCCCAAACTGCCGGGCTGTATAGGGGCTGACAGCCAAGGGCCGTGCTCCGCACAAATGAAGCATATCCTGGCGCACCAAACGATCCTGGCTCTGGCGGCGGCGGTTGAACATCAGTCCGCCCCGGTCGTCGACACATAAGATCAAGATCACGGTCTGCGCCTCCTCTCAGCCCATCCTGACATGCGGGCAAAATTGCGGGTTAGGAGTGATTATACCACATTCCTCTTCTAGTTTCCAGTAGGTAACTGGGCACAATTTTCTCTCTTTCTATTCCGCTGATTGGCCAGAAAATGCCCCGCTTCCCTTGAAAAGTGCCCTTTCCTTGGGTAAAATATATGGTCGAAACAATTATGTTTTTGTTGCAAGCAGAGAGGACCGAGAATATGGAAGATAAGAAAAACGCCCCACGCACCCTTCAGGAGCTCTCCCCCGGTGAGAGCGGTATGATCCTGTCGGTGGGCAACCAGTCGGGCGCTGTGAAGCGGCGGCTGGTGGATATGGGCCTGACCCCTGGTACGATGGTGAAGGTGACCAAGATTGCCCCCCTGGGTGACCCGCTGGAGGTATCTTTGCGTGGTTATGAGCTGTCTTTGCGCAAGGACGACGCAGCCCAGATTCAGATGGGCGCGCCCCGGCGCATGACGCCCCCCAAGCCTTCAAACCGCAGCCAGGACCCGGAGGCCATCCGCCGCCAGCTGCGGGATCACGTCCACGAGCTGGAACATCACGGCCGGGACTACGACCACAACGCCCACGACAACCGCCCCATGAAAGTGGCTCTGGCGGGGAACCCCAACTGCGGCAAGACCACCTTGTTTAATGCCCTCACCGGTTCCAACCAGTACGTTGGCAACTGGCCCGGAGTGACCGTGGAGAAAAAAGAGGGCATTGCCCATCTGGGCGACCGGGAACTGACCGTGGTGGACCTGCCCGGCATCTACTCCCTGTCCCCCTACTCCATGGAGGAAATCGTGGCCCGGGACTTTATCATCGGCGAAGGCCCTGACGCCATCATCGACATTGTGGATGCCACCAACTTGGAGCGAAACCTCTACCTCACCGTACAGCTGCTGGAGCTGGAGCGCCCCATGGTGCTGGCTTTGAACTTTATGGATGAGGTCCACGCCCACGGGGACAAAATCGACATCGAGCGCCTGTCCCGGGAACTGGGCGTGCCGGTGGTACCCATCACCGCCCGCACCGGCGAAGGACTGGACGAGCTGCTGGAGGTGGCCCACCGGCAGATGCACCTGGGTTACACCTTCGAGCCGGACGACCTCTATGATGAATTCACCCACGATATCCACCACCGGATGGGTGAACTCATCCACGATGCGGCCTATGCCGCCAATCTCCCCGCCCACTGGGCATCCATCAAGCTGCTGGAGGGCGACGAGATCGTCTCCAAGGCCCTGAATCTGCCTCAGGACACTCAGAAAAAGCTGGACCAGATCATCGCCGAATATGAGGCCTCCAGCGACCTGGGCGACCGAGAAACTCTCATCGCGGACAGCCGCTACCAGTACATCGAACGGGTGGTCAAAGCTTCTGTGGTCAGAGGCCAGGCCAGCGGCCAGCCCACCCTCAGCCAGCGCATCGACCGCATCGTCACCGGAAAATACACCGCCCTTCCCCTCTTCCTGTGCGCTATGCTGGTGATGTTTGTCATCACCTTTGGCCCCTTCGGCTCCTGGCTTCAGGACGGAGTGAGCGCCCTCATTGATCTGTTCTCCGGCTTTTTGCGGGACACTATGACCGCCGGAAATGTCTCCCCCGTGCTCATCAGCCTGGTGTGTGACGGCATCATCGCCGGCGTAGGCGGAGTACTCTCCTTCCTGCCCCAGATTGCCCTGCTGTTCTTCTTCCTGAGCTTCCTGGAGGACTCGGGCTACATGTCCCGGGCCGCCTTTATCATGGACCGGCTGCTGCGGCGGTTTGGTCTGAGCGGCAAAGCCTTTATCCCCATGCTGATGGGCTTTGGCTGCTCAGTGCCCGCCATTATGGGTGCCCGGACCATGGAAAACGAGAAGGACCGGCGCATGACCATCCTGCTCATCCCCTTCATGTCCTGTTCCGCCAAGCTGCCGGTATACGGCATGATCGCCGGAGCGTTCTTCGGCCCCTGGGCAGGTCTGGTGGTCTTTGGCCTGTATGTCATCGGCATGTTGGTAGGCATTCTTTCCGGCATCTTCTTCAAGCATACCCTCTTTGCCGGAGAACCCGCTCCCTTCGTACTGGAGCTGCCCCCCTACCGTCTGCCCTCCATGGAAAACATCGCCACCCATGTGTGGCAGAAGGTGAAGGGCTTCCTCATCAAGGCGGGCACTCTCATCCTGCTGATGAGCATGATTTTGTGGCTGCTGCAATCCTTCGACTTCTCCCTGCACATGGTGGATAACGCCTCCGCCTCCATGCTGGGCATCATCGGCGGGTGGATCGCCCCCATCTTTGCTCCCATGGGCTTTGGCTTCTGGCAGGCAGCAGTGGCCCTGCTCACCGGCCTTATCGCCAAAGAGATGGTGGTCTCCTCCCTGTCTATGTTCTACGGCTTTGCCCTGACCGCTACCAGCGCCCAGGTGGCCGCGGCTATGACCGGCTTTACCCCTCTGGCCGCCTTCTCCATGCTGGTATTTATCCTGCTCTATGTCCCCTGTGTAGCCGCGGTGTCCACCCTGGCCCGGGAGATGCAGAGCACCAAGTGGACCCTCTTCTCCATCGCCTGGCAGCTTGGCGTGGCCTATGTGGCCTCCCTGCTGGTGCACACCATCGGTGTGCTGCTTGGACTGGTCTGAGATACACACCATACTAAGGAGGACCTTATCATGATCCGACTCATCGCCCTGGACCTGGACGGGACCCTGCTGGACCCGGCAGGCCAGATCACCGACGAGACAAAAGCCGCCATTGCCCAGGCCCGCCAGGCGGGTATCAAGGTGGTGCTGTCCACCGGGCGCTCCGTGCAAGAAGCTGCCGACTTTTCCGCCCAGGCCGGGTGTGACAATTTGTCTGTCTGCCTGGGAGGCGCCGTGCTGTCGGATAACGCAACCGGCGCCCACCTGCGGCGCTGGGATATTCCGGCGGACGTCAGCCGAAAGGCCCTGGAGCTTTGTCTGAATCGGGACATTGAACTGATGATCTTTGCCGGGGAGCAGATCGTACTGGACCCCTTCTCTCAGCACTCCCTCTCCAAGACCTTCCCCTATCCGGTCTTTCATAACGCGGCGGTAGTATCCGAGGATCCCATCACCTATCTGGAGGAGCACGACCTTCCGCTGACCAAGATCCACGGAGACTGGAACCGGCCGGCCTACCCCCTGGAGGAGCTCTCACAGCTCCAGGGCGTAGAACTCACCTCCTCCAACGATCACGACTTTGAGCTGGTACCCGCCGGAGTCAACAAAGGCCGCACCCTGGCCCTGCTGGCTCTGCTGTGGGGGATTCCTCTGGACCAGTGCGCCGCGGTAGGCGACAGCGAAAACGACCTGGCTATGCTCCAGGCGGTAGGAACCCCCATCGCCATGGGCAACGGCTGTGAGGCTGTGAAAGCGGCTGCCCGCCACATTGCCCCCGATAACGCCCACGAGGGCGTGGCTCACGCCATCCGCTGGGCCATGGAACAGCCTTAACCAAATGTGATCCCCAGACGGCGCGGAAAATTCCGCGCCGTCTTCTTTTTTTCCTTGACCTTCCCCCTGATGGATGGTATATGCTGGGGTAAGATTTTAGGGATTTTTAAGGAAATTTTTTAAACTTCCTCACCCGCTTACGCTACACTGAAAGGGAGCATGAAAGGTGGAAGGTATGAACAAACTATGAATTGCTTCATTGCCTCTTGACCAAGAAAACGCAGATGATTATACTATATGACAACTTGTCATATTTATGTTTTTTGGGGGTATGTACACCGTGCCCAGCACAACATTTTTCCATCTGCCCCAGGCCAAGCGGGAAAAACTCCTTCAATGTGCCCGGGATGAGTTCTCCCGAGTGCCCTTTGATGAGGCCTCTATCAACCGCATCGTCCATCAGGCCGAGATCTCCCGGGGCAGCTTTTATATGTACTTCACAGACAAAGCGGACCTGTTCCGCTATCTGCTGCAGTGTTATCTGGACGATCTGACCCAGCTGATGGTCCAACTGCTGGACCGGGAACAGGGCGATCTCTTTGCCGCCTTTGAGTCCCTATTTCAAGCCCTGGTGGAGCGGAGAGAGGATCTGGCCGCTCAGCAGTTTCAGGCTATCCTGCACCGCAATGCCGGTGTCCAGCAGGGAGCGTTGCTGCGCTCGGCAGGCACCCACTCACTATTTGCCGCCCTGTCTGACCACATCGATGCCTCCCGGCTGTCCATTCGCCAAGAGAAGGACCTGGAGGACATGTTCCATATTCTCATCAGCGTGACTGCGCCGGCACTGTGCGCCGCACTGTCCCATACAGACCCTCAGCCTGTATGGACCCGCTTCTGCGCCCAGCTGGACATTCTCCGCCGGGGAATGCTGGCCCGCCATGAGGCTACCTAACCCGTCACCCCTTCAATTTAACATACAGCAAGGAGTTCACTGCAATGGAAACATAAGAACAACTGCAAACCGCTCCCGAGGTCCCCGTCATCGCGGATGCTCCTGAGCAGGACAGCACCCCGACCTGGAAAGCACCCAAGAAAAAGCGCCGCTGGCCTAAAGTGGTCATTGCGGTGCTTCTGGTGCTGGCCGCCCTGTTCTTCTTCGTCATCCGGCCCATGCTGGGTGCGGGAAAAGAACTGCTGGCGGGTGCCTACCTGACCAGCACTGCCCAGATGCAGGAGATGACCGTATCCGTCTCCAGCACCGGCACCATCCAGCCCATCGACTCCTACAACGTCAGCGGCATGGTCACCGGCGAGGTTCTGGAGGCCCCCTTTGAGGTGGGCGACCAGGTGGAAAAGGGCGACGTCCTCTACCGCATCGATCCCGGCAGCGCCGAGACCGCTCTGCAGCAGGCCCAGCTGTCGGTACAGCAGGCCCAGCTCAACTACGACTCCATCGTAGATGGTCTCAACCCCAAGGCCTCCGGCGCCGGAGTTGTACAGAAGCTGCACGTGAAGAAGGGCGATCTGGTATCCGCCGGCTCCCCCATCGCAGATATCTCGGATACCTCTACGATGACCCTTACCGTCCCCTTCCAGTCCGCCGATGCTCAGCGCATCGCCGTGGGCTCCTCCGCTCAGGTCACGCTGGCCGGTACGCTGGAGACACTCACCGGCACGGTAGAATCGGTAGCCAACGCCGATCTGGTGGGCAACGGTGGCGCTCTGGTACGTCAGGTAAAGATTCGGGTACAGAACCCCGGCGCTCTCACCACCTCTACCACAGCCACCGCCAAGGTGGGCAGCATCGCCTGCGCCGGCAGCGGCACCTTTGAGGCCAATCTCACCCAGACTGTCGTCGCTACCGGCAGCGGCGAGGTGGTCAGCTTGAACGTCTCCGCAGGCAGCCGGGTGTCCGCCGGTCAGGTGCTGGCCACGCTGGGCGGTTCCTCCGCGCAAACCTCTCTGGAGAACGCCTCCATCTCCCTGCAGAATGCGCAGCTCTCTCTGCAGAACGCCCAGGACGCGCTGGACAACTACACCATCACCGCCCCCATCTCGGGCACCGTGATTGAAAAGAACTTCAAGGCCGGTGACACCATTGACAACAACAGCCTCACCGCCGCCGGCGGCACCCTGGCCGTTCTCTATGACATGTCTACTCTGACCTTTGAAATGAAGATCGATGAGAAGGATATCAACAAGGTCCAGGTTGGCCAGGAGGTCACCATTACCGCCGATGCGGTGGAAGGCGTCACCTTCTCCGGTGTGGTGGACACCGTCAACATCAACGGTACTACCGTCAGCGGCCAGACCAACTATCCCGTTACGGTGGTCATCAACGATCCTCAGGACCTCAAGCCGGGAATGAACGTCTCCGCCGACATCATTGTGGAGCGGGCCGGCACGGTTCTGTGCGTGCCGGTGGACGCTGTGAACCGGGGCAGCGATAAGCCCACCGTCCAGGTGGCCCAGGAGGGCGCTCTGGATGAAAACGGCAACGTGGCCGATCCCTCCAAGCTGGAGACCCGCGAGGTCACGCTGGGCCGCAATGATAATGACAACATCGAGATTACCAGCGGTCTCAGCGAGGGAGAAATCGTCGTGTGGGTCAACGAGGTCTCCAATCCCTTTGCCGCTATGATGGGGATGTAAGCCATGGGACACCTGATCGAATTTCAGCAGGTCTATAAGATCTATCCCATGGGCGATACCCAGGTGCGCGCTTTGGATGGGGTGAGCTTCTCCATCGACAAGGGCGAGTTTGTGGCCATCGTAGGCCAGTCCGGCTCCGGTAAATCCACTGCCATGAACATCATTGGCTGTCTGGATGTGCCCACCAGCGGACACTACTTCCTGGGCGGTGTGGATGTATCCACCATGGACGACGACCAGCAGGCGGTGATCCGCAACAAGATGCTGGGCTTTATCTTCCAGCAGTACAACCTGATTCCCAAGCTCAACGTGCTGGAAAATGTGGAGCTTCCCCTTCTGTATGCCGGAGTTCCGGAACGGGAGCGGCGGGAACGGGCTCTCAGCGCGCTGGACCGGGTTGGATTGGCATCGAAATACAAAAACCGTCCCAACCAGCTCTCCGGCGGCCAGCAGCAGCGTGTATCCATTGCCCGGGCTCTGGCAGGCAACCCTTCGGTCATCCTGGCTGACGAGCCCACCGGCGCACTGGACTCCCACACCAGCCGTGAGGTCCTCTCCTTCCTGAAAAAGCTAAACCGGGAGGGCGACACCGTGGTACTTATTACCCACGACAACTCCATCGCCGTGCGGGCCAAGCGCATTATCCGCCTTCAGGACGGAAAAATCATCTATGACGGCGACTCCAGCGATCCTCAGGCTGTGGTCCAGCCCAAGCTGGACGAGGATGAGGACGAGGATCTGGACGAGGAGGTGAACGCCTGATGGGTGTGAAGCAATCCTTCTTCCTGGCCCTGAAGTCTCTGGCCACCAGCAAAATGCGTGCTCTGCTCACCATGCTGGGCATTATCATTGGCGTGGCCGCAGTCATTATCATCATCTCCCTAGGCGACGGCATGCAGAAGCTAATGAGCGACTCCTTTGACGAGCTGGGCGCCAACCTCATTCAGGTCACCGTTCAGTCCAGCGGCTCCTCCCGTGAGGTAGACACGGACGACATGTATGACCTGGTAGAGAAAAACCCCAAATACCTCACCGCCGTCAGCCCCTATATCACGGTCTCTTCCGCCTCCGCCCGTACCCCGGGCGACACCTTCACCCCCTACAGCGTGGTAGGCGTCAGCGAGGACTATGACGAAATCCGGGCACTCACGGTGGAGCAGGGACGCTTCCTTCAGTATGTGGACGTACTCCGCTCTCAGAAGGTATGCGTGATAGGCTCCTACATCAGCAAGGAGTACTATAACGGCAATGCGCTGGGCAAGACCATCGGCCTGAGCGGCTATAACTACACCATTGTAGGCATCCTGTCCGAGAGCGCGGAGTCCCGCAAGAGCTCTGCGGATGACGTGATCATCATTCCCTATACCAACGCCCAGCAGCTTAACAGCGCCTTAAGCAGTGACACTGCCGGCGCCGGAGCAGGCGTCATGTCCTTCAGCATGGACAACTACATGTTCAGCGGCACCAGCAAGGACACCGCCACCGCCTCCCGCGGCATCATCGAAACCTTTTTGGATAAAGTGTACGGCGAGGACGGCAACTACATGGTGGTCACCTCGGCTGAGATGCTGGACATGATGAACACCATGATGGACACCATGATGGTGGTGCTGGTGGCCATTGCAGGCATCTCCCTGCTGGTAGGCGGCATCGGTATCATGAACATCATGCTGGTATCCGTCTCCGAGCGCACCCGGGAAATCGGTATCCGCAAATCCCTGGGCGCCAAGCGCCGGGACATCCGCGGACAGTTCATCATCGAGGCTGGCACCACCTCTGCCATCGGCGGCCTGATCGGCATCGTGCTTGGCATCGTGCTGGCTAAGGTAGCGGGTACTCTCATCGATGGTATGATGAGCTCCGGCTCCACAGAATTTACCGCCGTGGTCTCTCTGGGGGCCATTGCCGTGGCCTTTGGCGTATCGGTGGGCGTGGGCATCCTGTTTGGCTACCTGCCCGCCAACAAGGCCGCCAAGCTCAATCCCATCGACGCGCTGCGCTATGAATAACAAGGAGGTAGACCTCTTATGAAGTTAAAATCCATTCTCGCCGCCGGCACTGCCGCTGCCCTGCTTGTGGGGATGCTGGTATTGCCGGCCGGCGCCCGCTCCGCCACGGTTCCTGCCCAGCAGGAGGTGACCCAGATGGTCAACGCCCTGGGTATTATGGTGGGCGACAGTCAGGGCAACATGCAGCTGGACCGCACCGTCACCCGGGCCGAGTTTATCACCATGGCGGTCAAGGCCTCCCCCAACGGAGACCAGGTGGGAGAGGCTTCCACCTCGCCCTACCCTGATGTACCCTACACCCATTGGGCGGCTGGCTTTGTAGAGGCCGGTGTAGCCGCCGGGCTTATCACCGGATACTCGGACGGCACCTTCCGCCCCTCCAATCAGATCACTCTGGCCGAGGGCGTGACCATTGTCCTGCAGCTGCTGGGATACAGCAACGAGGACTTTTCCGGCGCCTACCCCACCCCGCAGATGGCTCTCTACCACAGCCTGAAGCTGGACCGGGGGCTCAAAGCCCAGAACAGCAGCGACGTGCTCACCCGCTACGACGCCATGTATCTCTTCTACAACATGCTCTCCACCAACACCAAATCCGGCACTCCGTACATCAATTCCCTGGGACACTCCCTCAATGCCGCCGGTGAGGTGGATCTGGTTGCCCTGATCAACGGCGTGATGGACGGTCCCCTGGTAGCCACCGGCAACTGGCAGTCCTCCATTCCCTTCTCCCTCTCGGGCGTTACCGTGACCCGGGACGGCGAGGCCTCCTCCCTGAGCAAGGTACAGGAGTACGATGTGATCTACTGGTGCCAGTCTATGCGCACCCTGTGGGTCTACTCGGACAAGGTGGTGGGCACCATTCAGGCCATCACCCCCAACACCGCCGCTCCCACTGCAGTGACCATCGGCGGACATTCCTATGAACTGGACAGCGCGGCCGCCACCTATGCCCTGTCCGATCTGGGCACCTATGACCTGGGCGACACAGTCTCTCTGCTCCTTGGCCGTCAGGGCAAGGTAGCCGCTGTCACCGACCCCATTGCCACCACCTCGGAGCGCTGCGGTGTGGTCACCAAGGTCACCCGGGAATCTTACTCCGACGGTTATCACTCCTCCTACACCGCCGATACCATTACCCTTTTGGCTACCGACGGCAACTCTTACAACTATGAGTGCACCACCCACACCTACGAGGTAGGCGATCTGGTAGGCGTGAACATTGCCGCAGACGGCACCGTCTCCCTCAAGCGTCTGCAGGCTGCAAAGCTCTCCGGCAAGGTCAGCAGCGACGGCAGCAAAATCGGCTCCACCCCTCTGGCTGACGGCGTGGAAATTCTGGACGTATACGAGAACTCCGGAACCCGGGTCTTTGCCAGCCGCCTGGCCGGCATCAGCCTCACCCAGGATATGGTCAGCTACTACACCATGAACGGCAGCGGTGAGATCGACCGCCTCATCCTGAAAGACGTCACCGGCGACAATTACAGCTACGGCCTGCTAACCCGGATGAGCGAGATTCCTACTGGTGGCTTGGGCTCTTACTACACCTATGTTTACGACGTAGGCGGCACTACCTATACCCTGGCCAACATCACTACCGGATTCCCCGTCAGCACCGGCGGTGTGATGATCAAGGGGGATCTTACCAACCCGGACAAGATTTACCAGCTGACGAAAGTCAGTGCCAGCAGCATCAGCGGAAATCAGCTCATTGCCGGCAACTGCTCCTACACCATGGCTGACAACGTGGTGGTCTACGAATACCGCAACGGCTCCTACTACCTCTCCTCCGCCCAGCGGGTCCAGGAAAAGGGACTGAGCCTCACCGGTTGGTACGACAAGGCAGAAAGCAACGGCGGACGCATCCGCATTGTGGTTGCAAAATAAGAAAAATGGAGGAAACCAAATGGTTTCCTCCATTTTTATGCTTCAATACAAGAAATGAGCCATTGAAACAGGGCATTTCCCTCGCCCCGGGCCGGACCACACAGACGTTCCGGATGAAACTGCACACCCAGCACAGGCAGGCTGCGGTGCTCGATCCCCTCTGCAAATCCCTCCGGCGCCCAAGCGGTGGCTGTCAGGTCATGTCCCAGGAGGTCCACCGCCTGATGGTGGGCACTGTTGACCACGGGACAAGGCCCCAGAAGCTGCTCCAGCAGGCTTCCCGGCTCACAGCAGATCGGGTGATAGACATCTTCCTCTCCCTGGTGGCGCACCCGCCAAGCGGGCTGCAAGTCCTGGATCAGCGTGCCTCCCAGAAACACGTTGAGCACCTGCATCCCCCGGCAAATTCCCAGCACTGGGCGTTCCCAGGTAAGGAAAGCCTCCGCCAAAGCCAGTTCCGCCCGGTCCCGCTCCCAGTCCGGCGGATTGGAACCTCGGTTCTCCTGTCCAAACAGGACCGGGTCCATATCACCTCCGCCGCACAACACCAAGGCATCGCAGCTGGGATCAGGTATGGGACAAATCCCAGGCACCGGAATCGCTCCTACTCGCTCTACCGCGCGGATATAGCGTTCCAGTCCGCCCGCTTGGCCGGAAATCTGGACCTTTGGGATGTGGTTTCCTCCTTGGTATTTCGGAGAACTCACTCGGCCATCTCCGCCTGGGCGGTACGCAGACGAACCAGTGCGGCGATGAGATCCACCGCTCCCTCGATGCCGGTCACGCTGGAGTTGATGGTCAGGTCATACCGGCGCATCTCGCCCCAGGTGTGACCGGTGTAGTAGTTATAGTAGTTCGACCGGCCCCGGTCCATATCCCGAATCCGTTCGGACATGTTGCTGGTGGGGATGTGGTATTCCTCCACACACCGCACCACCCGGTCCTCCAGGGGCGCATGGACAAACACTTTCAGGCACTCCGGACGCTCTCCCAGCACATAGTCGCTGCAGCGGCCCACAATGACACATGGTCCCTGGTCGGCCAGTTCCCGAATCACTTCGGCCTGGGCAAAAAAAGCCTGGAGGCTTACCGGCACTCCCTGCTGGGTGTAGGTGGGAATTCCGATACCAATGGGCGTAAAGGTAAGGTGAAAGCGGCTTCTTGCCCGTTCTTCTGCCCGAGCAATGAATTCCGGGGAAAGGCCGCTCTTCTCCGAGGTCTTCTGGATCAAAGTACGGTCATAACACGGGATTCCCAGCCGGGCGGCCAACCTCTTTCCGATCAATCTTCCGCCGCTGCCAAACTCACGGCTAATGGAAATAACATAGTTGCTCATATGGCGCGCCTCCTGTCTGGACTGTTCCCTCGCGGGGGACCGGCGGAGGCCGGCCCTTCATGCAGGGTATATTTCATATTATAGCGGCTCTTCCGGAAAATGACAACGAAAACCTGTCCCCGGACAATAAGGCGTCTTAAGGCTGCTCTTCATGCTCCCGGCGATACTGGGTGGGGGTGACTCCCAAGGTGCGCTTAAACGCCTTGGAGAAGGTAAGCGGATCGGGATAACCGCAGGAGCGTGCGATCTCACCCACCGTCAGCTTATTTTCACTCAGCATCCTGGCTGCCCATTCCATGCGGAACCGCATCAGATACTGCTGGGGCGACATGTTGATGGTATTTTGGAATACTGTGGTCAGATAGCTGCGGTTAAGCCCCACGTACTGGGCCAGCTTGGCCACCGTGATGTCCTCCTGGAAGTGGTTGCGGATATACTCCATGGCCAGCTCCACATACTCCGACGCTGTCTCCCGACTGCGCCGGACGGAGCTCTGCGCCGACTGGGCAATCCAACCCAAAAATACATACAGCTCTCCCAACAGCAGCAATTCGTTGCCCGCTCCGGCAGTATCAAAGCCCAGCATGGCCTGCACACATTCCTCCAGCTGTTGGGACTGGGCGCACTGGAAGGTACGCCGCTCCTTTCCCAAGCCGCAGCACTTAAGATAGTCCGCCGCCCGGCTTCCGGTAAAGCCTACCCAAATATGGTTCCAGGGCTGCTGGGAATCTGCCTGATAGGAGCTGAGTTCACCGGGCAGAATCAAAAATCCGTCTCCCGGACCGATCTCATACTTTACTCCCTGAGCCCGGTATACTCCCCGTCCCGACAAGCAATAGTGCATCACATAGTGCTCCCGCACTGCGGGGCCAACCGTCTCTCCAGGTTGACAATTCTGGCGGCCGCAAAACAAGAACGACAACTCTCGAACTTCATCTGCTCCGTGCGCGAACCAGGATCCACCCATCCTACGCCCCTCCTTTTTGAACCATAACCAGTTATAAAGCTAGGACCTTCTTTCTGTTTGTTGTGGATATTATATCATATTGACCATAAACTTTCCATATGCTTTTCAATGTTTTTATTGCATTTGCACAATTCTTTCTAGGGGAGAGATTTAGGCTACCAAACAAGTTTCCTGGAAGAAAACAGCAGCCCCGCACATGGAAACAGGCATGGCGGGGCATAATTGCCAGTATTTGTATAAGATTATGCACTTGCAGGCGGATTCCTGCCATAGGTGAATGTTACTTTTGAAGGAGGAATACCTATGGCGAGCAATTATACGGAGAACTATGGCCTTTGTCAGTGGGAGGCCACGGATCAGGTGCTAAGGGAGGAGTTTAATCAGGATAATGCGAAGCTCGATGAGGCACTGTTTCAATTGCAGGCAACAGTAAATCAGAAAGCAGAGCAATCTGAGCTGGAAGAGGTAGAGGCGTTGGCAAGCAAAAGTCGTTTTATGAAACTGAAAGAGTACAGCTTTCCATCACAGATGACAAAGATTGAAATTGATCTGAGTGATATTGACTGGATCCAATGGGACAAAGTACACATTGACGGCATTCCCACTAACGGCAGCCAGATGCTGATTTACTTTAACAAGGTCTCAGACCAAGATCACAAACTGTATCTGTCTGGATGGAGCAACCGCTATATGCCCCGTATTACGTTTTATGTGGGAAATGAGCCAGGCCGCATCGTATTGGCCAGCCAGGCCGACACTTTTGTCAGCGATACTATCACATATTCCGCCCTCAAAAAAGTGATTATTGCAGACGGCACTATGCCAGAGGGGTCTTACTTTTCTGTGTGGGGCGAAATGTAAATAAAAAGAACCCGGCCAAAGGCCGGGTTCCTCTATAGCCAGAATAGATCAGGCAACATCAGCGCGGACGCTGCTAAAGGTCTGGGTGACCTGGTCGCAGGTCACGGTAACAGTTACCTTATAAGTGCCTGCACCAAACACACCGCTGGCGGTAAAGCCGTTAGCAGCAAGACCAGTGCCGGCAGCAACACTGGCAACCTTCGCGCTCTCAACAACCACGGGAGCATTCCAGTCACCGGCATCGCCATTCCAAGCAGAGATCTGATAGGTCACAACCACGTTGGTAGCTTCCTGACCAGCGCCATCCTCGTCAACCAGCTTAATGCCGGAGCCGGAGGTCAGCTTAATAGAGGTGCCATCCATGGTCACACTAGGAGTGGCCCACTCAAACTTATACTCAGTGGGAGGAGTAACGGGAGTACCATCCTCAACCTCAAAGATGATAACGGTATCCAGAGTCTTGGTATCAGTATCCACACTGTAGAACACAACGTCGTTCAAATCCGTGTTGATGCCGTTCACGCCGATGTCGGTGATCACCTTGTAGTCCTCGGAGACATAGTAGACCTCGGTTTCATCGGTGTAAGCCCAGTACTGAGCATACTTCTTCAGATTGTCAATGGTGCTGCGAGCAGTGTTGGAAATACCAACAACCACACCATCAGCGGCCACAATACCGACGTTGTTGCCCCAAGCGGGAGAAGCGTTATAAGTATCAACATTCTTCACAGTAGCGGAAGTGATGATACCATCGCTGTCCGTGATAACATTATCCAGAGCATAGATGCCGCTGGTGTTGCTGATCTGACCATTGAAGAAGGTATAATCCAGCTTGACTTCGGTGACATTGCCATCCTCAACAGCGGGCAGGACATAGTAGCTGCCGGTGTTGTCGGTGACGACCTTCCAGTCCTCCTTGAAGGACACGAAGGTATCGACGCCCTCAATGCCCTTGAGCTGCTCAGCAGAGACATACACGGCCTCGACCTGAGTACGGTTATCGCTCAGAGCAACAGCCACACCCTCAACCTTGGAGCTGTCCAGAGAAGGCATAGCGGCATAGCCGGTGTACACATTGTAGACCTTTCCATCCTCACCATCAGTAGCTACAAAGAACACGGTCTCGCTGGTGGTGTACTTGGTCTCAGTGCCCTCACCGCCGCCTCTCTTGGTGGTGTACAGATCCATAGCAGACTTACCATTAGTGAAGGTGGTATTGGTGGGATCAGTGTCTTCCCACTTGTCAACGATGGTCAGAGTGTACACATCGTCCTTGACGGTGTAGGTGACCATGTCGCCGATCATCTCGTCAACGGTATTGCTACCGGTCAGAGAGCCAGAGGACAGCTTGTACTTGACTTCCTTCTGGGTACCGTCAGGCAACAGCAGGGTGGCGCCATCGGTTGCGCTACCATAGGGATTGGTATCGCCAACGCCAATCACCACAGCATAGTTCTTGGCAGACTCCACACCGGCGATGTACAGAGCGTAGCCATATGCATCGGTGTAAACAACCATCTCGGACTCATCAACGGTGAAGTTGGTGGCGATCTTGTTGCCAGAAGCATCCACTGCGAAATTCTCGCTGTAGTTGTACAGAGTGCTGTCGATGGTGAAGTTAGCGGAAGAATCGGTGTTAGCATCACCAACCCAGCGGGTCAGAATACCAGTGGTAGAGTCGCTCAGAGCCTCAACATCCTGGATATCAAAGCGCTTGGTGCTGTTGTTATAAGCAGCAGTATAGGTCACCAGATCCTCGCGCTCGAAGCTCTCGGTCTCATAGCGGTTGTTCAAAACGCCGTTAGGAACATTGGTGGTAGTAGCCAGAGTAATGTAACGATCAACATTGCTGGAAGCCTTGTTGACAGAACCAATCTTAGCCACATAGGTATTGATCTCGGTGATAATCAGAGTAGAGCTATCCTCGTCCTCATCATACCAAACCTGAGTCAGCACACCGTTGCCACCAAAGCTATCATCGTCATTGGTCTTGGTCAGAGTGATATTGGTCTCTTCCTTGCCATCAACATAATACACGTCGGTAGTCTTAGACTTAGACAGACCCAGGTCAGCATAGATTTCCTCGGCATCCACGGCGGCAGTGTAGGTCAGGTCGGCATCGTTCACATAGGTGCCAATGACGTTATAGTCATAGCGCCAGGTGGTAGCAGGACGACCAAACGCATCGGTGTCACCCTTCTCAGTGAGCTTGCCGTTGTACAGCTCCTCGCCCAGCTGGATGGTGTACTTATCGCTGCCCACAATGTCGGTAGTACCGCCAACCAGAGAATTATACTTCTGATCGGAGCTGGTGCGGATAGTATACTCAGCGCGATAACCCACAGTAATATCACCAATCTGGATGCCCTTATCACCAGTGAAATACACCAGATCGGACTTCAGACCGTTCAGCACCAGCTGAGCCACCTGGCCACGGGTCAGAGCGCTCTCAGCAGTAGCGTTGATATTCTTAAAGAGATCGATGTAGGAAGCCTGGCGGATGGTAGCGACCTGCCAGTCAGTGCCGAAGTCCTCGGCGTTCTCAAAGTAGCCCAGAGCCTTCATGATCATCAGGCTGGCCTCAGCAGCGGTCACCTTATTGTCACCGCCGTACTGACCATTGCCGATGCCGGCAACCACGCCCTCAGCGGCACAAGCGGCCACATAGGGAGCAGCCCACTCAGGCACGTCAGTAAAGGGGTTGGTACCACGATAGTAGTCGTAGTCCAGGTTCAGCAGGTGAGCCATGACAACAGCCATCTCGTTACGGGTGATGCTGCCATCAGGATTAAAGTTGCCGTTCTCATCACCGGTCATGATGCCAACGGCCTGCAGGACCTCGATAGCTTCCTGATTATCATTGGAAGCATCAACGTCCTGGTAGCCCGCAGCACTGGAACCCATGACCAGCATACCAAGAACCATGGTAGAGGACAGGAGCAGGCTGAGAGCACGCTTCAGGTTTCTCATTGGAAATTCCTCCTTTTTTATTCAGGAAGGATTGTTTTCTTCTAAATATTGGCTTAAAAGCAAACTTTTTTGCCAAAATCGCAAAGCATAACGACCCTTACACGTTTAAAATGGTTGCATATTCCAACATAAAAATT
>OGGQ01001887.1_pt1 | contig 25389 bp, 22 predicted proteins | sample 1571191 | NCBI WGS metagenome assembly OGGQ01 (sample SAMEA2582061, study PRJEB24529) | metagenome | biome: Human gut stool | place: China | collected 2011
CCGCTCTGGCGGCAGAATACCTTCCCGCCGCAGTGCGATCCTAAGCGGAGCATTTGTTCTTTCATAGGACGTACTTTCCTATTGCGACCAGCATTCCTTTGCCCGAAATAACCAGTGCGCCCTGATCCATCAGGCCATATCCCTCGTCTAAAGACGCGGTCAGCACATTTTCCGTCCCTTCTCCAAGCACAAGCTCTGTGCCTGCGGGCAATACAAGAGCATAGCATGATTTGTTAGAATTTTACCACAATTTACCCTATTTTGCAACATTTCCACTGGCTTAAGCGTTTCCCTTAACACATCAAGCGTTACTGTTCACCGTGCCGTAAACCTACCGCGTATGCCAGACTCTTTTTAACTTGACAGACAGGTGTATTAATTCTAGGATATTAAGAGACAGTTTGAATGAACAGTACAAATTCCACAAGGGGGAAACACCGTGTACTATCAAAATTTACTCGACAGCTTCACAAAAATGTGCCGGGAGATATTAAAGTCTTCTTTGACCGGAATCTATCTGCACGGTTCCCTCGCGATGGGATGCTTTCATCCGGATAAAAGCGATATCGATATCATTGTTGTGATCGAAGAGAATATAACGGATGAACAGAAATTAAGCTTTATGAAAAACGTTGTAAAACTCAATGAAAAGGCGCCTGCAAAAGGTCTGGAAGTGAGTATCGTGATAAGAAACTTCTGTAAGCCCTTTGTTTACCCGACCCCATATGAGCTGCATTTTTCACCGGCACATTTGTCAGGATTTATCGAAAATCCGGATGCTTATATTAAAAATATGAATGGCAGAGATAAAGACCTGGCGGCCCACTTCACAATCATCAAAAGATACGGGATTGTATTATGCGGAGAGGCGGTCGCCCAGGTCTTTGGAGAGGTTTCCAAAGAAGATTACCTCGACAGCCTCTGGCATGATATTCAAAATGCAAAAAAAGAAATTGCGGAGGATCCTCTGTATGTCATTCTCAATCTGTGCAGAGTATCCGCTTTTATAAGGGACGGCCTGTGCCTGTCAAAGGAAAAGGGCGGCAAATGGGGCCTTGATCACCTATCCGAAGTATATCGCCCGCTCATTGCGGACGCTTTAGAGTGCTACGGATCCGACCGGATCATGCGGCCAGACGTCCGTCTGGCCACACAGTTTGCGGATGAAATGCTTACAGAAATACGCAGGAAAACGGACAGCTACCAGTTATTCACCGCGTGCTCAGCAAAGGAGACCACATCCTTCACTTCCAGCCTGCTGCCGTCATCCAGCACCGCGAATCCTTCAAAGCTGCCGAACATCTGATGGCAGCAGTTGTTTACCCACAGCACCTTCGTCCTGGTGGTCCTGTCATAAGAAGGGGTCAGCACCAGCTCCAACCGCCCTTCGTTATCCACAATTCTCCAGGGATCCATGTACTCTTTCCCCAATTCAAACCGCACTTTTCCCAGCTTGTGCGATTTTCCTTTCCAGAAGAGCATGTTCTCACTGGCCGTATCCGTATTGCCGAAGCCGCAGCCAAGATTAAAACCGAACATCTCACCGTCCAGATAGCCGCTTCCGTTGCTCCAGTACCATTCATTATGAAAAGGCCATACGCCCCGTCCCCAGTCCAGGATTCCAAAGGAATCCTTTCTGCCAAAACGGATTTCCTTTCCTTCATACCGCACATAGCCTTCGGCGGTCATGCAGTTGATCTTCTGATTATAATAAAAAGCATGGTCATATTCATGAAAGGGAAGGTTGACCACAAGGGAGTCCGGGTTCTGACGGCACAGGGCGATCCTCGCTTCCAGCCCGTCCCAGCGGCAGGTCAGCAGCCGCTTGTCTCCCCGCGTCTCAAATTTCATCGAAACAGCTCCCTTTTTGTAGGGCAGCACATGATCCGCCTCCGCATCACAGGGCATATGCAGAGACCCAAAGGGCAGCACCAGAAATCTGTTTTTCTCAAGCAGCTTCTCCCCCTTTATGAAATCAAACAGCATGACACTCACCTGTCCCGCATAGGATGCATGGCCGATCGTAAACTGCAGGCACAGATTCCGGTTGGAAATCTGGTAAAAATCCCATTCCTTCAGCCTCCACGGCGGGGCCTTGACCGCGCTGCGGTCATAGACCAGTGTCGATCGTCTGGAAAATCCCGGCACCGGTCTCCCTTTTTCATCCAATACCGGACCTCGTTTCAGCAATTCCTTCTCCATACAGCTTCTCCTTTCTCTCTACCAATCCCTCTTGATATCCTCCAGGCGTATGCCGTAGATCGCGGCAAATTCCTCCAGATCCTTCGGGCTGCGGATGCACATCACCTCTTCCACCTTTTTACTGTGAATATCCCGGAATCCCGCAACCCGCTCGCCGTTACAGATGCTGCTGATAATCACCGGCTCCTGCCTGGCGCTATCATAGCTTTTCCTGACTGTATCCTTTCTTTTCTTCCCAAACATCACGGCCTCCTCAATAAACGGCATACTCCTTTTCATGCTCCCTAAGGAAACGGCGGCGCTCTTGATAATCCGGCAGGACGGCCTCCACCTCCTTCCAGAACTGCTCCGAATGATTCATCTGTTTTAAATGCGCCAGTTCATGCACCACCACATAATCCAGGATGGGCATAGGCATGAGCAGCAGTTTCCAGTTGAAGTTCAGATTCTGCTTCCCGCTGCAGCTCCCCCAGCAGGTTTTCTGTTCCTTAACCGTAATCTTACGGAAACTCACTCCCATCTGCCCGGCATATGCGTGGGCGCGTGCCGCGATCTTGCGGGCGCCTGCATGCCTGTACCACTGGGATATCAGACTTCGGATGCCCGCTCCGTCCCCCGGGCCGGCGGTTACAGCCAGCGTTATCCGTCCGTCTTTCTCCCGGACGCTCTGCAGCTGCGCGCGCGTCCGCCCCTCCTCATACCGTATGCGCAGAAAAACCTTTTCATCACCGCAGGGCAGCCAGGTCCTGTCCTGATATGGGCAGGGCGCGCTCTTTCTTTCCTGCGCCTCACAGACGGCCCTTTCATAATGGCTGACAATCCAGTCCGCTTTCTCCTGTATGACCGAAATGACCTCATGATAAGCTGTGCGGTATGGCACACGGATCTCAACCCTTTGATCCGCCCGGATCTGTATGCCGATGGTCTTTCGCTGCGAAGCTTGGATGTGGATGGGGATCGTCCCTGCGGGGCACTCAAGCTCATAGACTTCCGGCAGCATTGTTTTCTTCTCCCCTCTCCCGCTGTGCATATTCATATCCGGCAGATTTCCCGCTGCCGGCTTCCGCCCGCTTTAGGATTGCAGCCGCCAGCCTGTCCGTATCCGGACGGTACGCCGGGCGCTGCTTCGCAGCAAGACTCTGGAGCCGCTTTATGAGCGAACCCATCTCCGCCAGATCTAAGCTGTCCGCTTCAATCCCAAGGTTTCTTAAGACCAGCTGCCGGATGCTGTTGCGGTCCTCCGCAACCGTATCCCTTGACAGCAGGGCCATGGGCTTGCCGGCCAGCACAGCTTCGGCGATCGTACCCCAGCCGGCTTTTGTGATCACAAAATCGCTGGCCAGGATATAATCCTGTGTGTTGGGCAGATCCTGATCCAGAGGATAGACATTATCTCCGGTCAGATGCACGCCGTCCGTCACGAAGAAATCATAGGGAATCGAAGAAACATCGATATCCTCCCCGATATCCGCGGATCTGCCGACTCCGACATAAATACAGGGCCTTTGATGGCCGCTTCGTATTTTATCCGCCTCTGCCGGATGAAAACCGCGGCATACAAAGCCCGCCTTTTCCCAGCGCCTGAAATATCCCGGCAGCTGCGGCGGATAAAGTTCATATAAAAACGCTTCATCCGCCTTGCCGTAGCAGTCCTGATATGCCTGGGTCAGGTTTTCCCCCAGATATTCCCGGTATATCTCAACCCAGGTAAAATTACTGATAAACAGGGACCGCACTCCCGCCTCCCTGCAGGCAGCCAGCGTCCATGCCGGTATATCGCAGACTGCCAGGCTGATCTTTTGTTCCTTCAAAAACTGTTTCTCCGCACGGATTGCTTCTGGCCAGCTTTTAACATAGGCGGAAACGCAGCGTTTCAATTCCGTACCGTCTATGAGCAGGGTTCCCGGTATGAGCTTCAGGCCAGCATCCATGGGCTGAACGATAAAGTGCAGCCTCTCCCTCTCCGTTTCTCCAATCTTTTCCATGGCATTTCGGGCAAATGCGATCTGCTTTTCCCCGGACTTGATATAGATCCGCACATCCGCGTCTTTAAAAAGCGCGGAACTGATAAGCGGTATATTCCTTGCCATATGTCCGAATCCGTGATCGGATATATAAAATACAATGTTTTTCATAAAAAGTATTCGCGCCCCGCGCGCCTCCTACCCTCGTTTATACTCTATTTTCGGACATTTTGCAATCATTCGCAATTATTTACTTTATAAACTGCCGGTAGACTCATGGTGAGGAGTATGCTATAATTTTTTTATCGGCAGCAACTGCCAATATATAACATAATCATATTTAACAGGAGGGTTTTAAGTATGGACAGCACACGCGCTATCGCGGGAAAGGGTCTGTTTTATGTATTTGTCGGACAGATCGTATCACTTTTTACTTTCATACCGTTTTTGGGAGGTTTTGTCGGTCTTGCGGCACTGATTATTTCCATCTACGGGTTCTACACCATGTCCAAAGCGGACAATGATTACAACACAGCTTTTATTCTTACCATCGTTAATCTCGTTATCACTCTGATCCATATGTTCGCATTCAAGAGCGGTCTTATGAACCTAGTGGTTACCGTCGCCAATACCGCATTAAGCTTTTTAGTCGTATATTATGTATGCACCGCTTCGGCTGCGCTGCTGCAGGGAGTTGACGACGGACTTGTCAACAGGGCCGGTCTGATCTGGAAAATGTATCTGGTCTGCACAGTCATTCTGATTGTATGCCAGATCCTGTCCTATATACCGATCATTAACATACTGGCGGCTATTGCTGCATTCCTTACAGCGATTGTTCAGCTGGTAGCTTCTATTCTGTATCTGATCTTCCTGTGGAGCAGTCAGAAAACGCTTCAGGGAAAGTGATATAGTACATACTCTGACAGGGCCGGAGCTCCGGCCCTGTTATTATTAACTGCGGCAGGAAGGCGGCACGTCACTAAAGCGCCCCGCAGCAGTCGGGATTCTCTTTCATATAATAACTTCTAAGGAAAGAAATACTCTGGGCCAACTAAGTTAATAATAATTTTATAATTATGCAATATGATTACCTATTTAATTCATAATTGTTTATCTTTGTTTCATTGAATCGTAAAGTTTTCAGTGCTAAAGTTATAGTTATACCAATAATTATTAGGAGGCCTATGATATGGATAGCGCAAAAGCAAAGGAAAAGATCAAGAAACTGGAAGAAAAGAAGAAAACAGGAAAAATTGTTGCATTCTTAAAGAGCAAAGAGACCGATGTGGTCTGTGCGGCAATTGAGGCAATGGGCAATATCGGCGATGAAGATTCCGTCAACAAGCTGACCGGTTTTCTGGATCATGAGAATACGGAAGTCAGAGTAGCTGCGGGCAAAGCCCTGTGGAAGACCGGCTCCGAATATGCCAAGACCCAGGTTACGTATCAGCTGACAAAAGAAAAAGATCCTAAGGTAGTGGAAGCAATACACAGCGCGATGTAATCCGTACATACGGTTTTCTCACCTATATATGTTTTCCTGCATAACAGAATCCTTCCTGCAAGGCAGCCCCCCGCAGGAAGGATTTTGGTCTTACATAGGATGTATAAAAGAGTTCGGCAAGCCGGGCTCGCGCGCTGAGCGCGGCCGCATAGCGGCTATACTATCTTCGCGTGAGTGCGCATCCTGCCTGGAGTTTTTTCTATCATAGAAGCATTTTCCTATGATAGAAAAGAGCTGTCCGGCACATATTACGATATGCGGCCGGGCAGCTCTTTTATTGTCAGTCAGCTCATTTAATATCAGTCATTTAAATACAGATGCATTGGATAGGACAGATATTCCACGTCATCCAGTTTCTCAACCGTGATATAGCCGGCGGGCGCGTTCAGTATGGTCGGAATACGATTAACAATCGTAGCACACGTATGCTCCACCGTAGCCGGTTTCTGCACATAAAATGTGGTATCCGGCTCGCCGATGATCTTCCAGTCACACATGTCGCCGTCATCCGGCCCGTATACCTTACCAATACACTGCGTTTCAATCACAGGACCCTGGTAGGTTTCCGTCGTTACCACAGCGCTCATGCCGATGCAGTTACCCTTCGGGATTGTGGTTCCCAGCGTGGCGGAATACAGATCCTTATCATAGAAATACGGCACGCACTTCTGTGACTGCGATTTGATGGTCCAGCCCATCTTGTTACAGAGAGCCTCGTTGGAATTCCATACATAGCAGGGCTCCAGAGTGGTGGGATGCGCGATTTTCTCTTCGAATTCTTCCGGCGTAAGCCCTGCACCGTGAGCCTCTGCCAAAGCGAGACCGTAATCTTCCACATTGTAGCTCACAGCGCCCTCGATCCGGTCGATGCGGTGTACGCCGCCTGCCACACAACCGATCATATTGATCCAGTAAATATCCTGCATGCCTGCGCCCACGATGGTACAGCCGTTTTCTTTAGCCAGAATATCCAGTTTATTGGTGAGGGCTGCGGAGGTCGTCCACGGATAGATCGCCTCTTCGCAGGTCGTCACAACATTGATGCCTCTGGATACACATTTTTCAAAATGAGGGTATACATCATCCATAAAGCTGAACAGGGTCACTACTGCGATATCCGCATCGCATTCATCCAGCACCGCATCCGCATCGTCGCGGATCGTCACGCCGAGTTTGAATCCCAGTTCCGCGTATTCACCTACATCCATGCCGACAACCGCAGGATTTACGTCGATCGCTCCCACAATCTCAGCGCCTTTTTCATACAGATACCTCAAAATGTATTTGGCCATCTTGCCGCATCCGTACTGTACCACACGAATCTTTTCACAGTTCATCATGATAACCTCCATTCCTGCACGCCTCGGTGCATACAACACATTTCATACCTTTAAGTATTTCCAAAAAGCCTGTCTTTCTATCCATATTGTAAGGCTTATAGAAGGTATCAGGTCAATTGGTCATATTTACCAAAATCAGCCCATGCGGATTGGCACTTGTAACCGCAGAAACATGCCTCTTTCCTGATAATCCAACGGCATCTCCACAATCACTTCGCATAAATAATCACCGGTGACCGTATAGTTTTTTTCCTCAATTTCCGCCAGCAGACGGTCAATATACCTCTTTTCCTTTGCAAATCGGTCACAGTAAATGCACAGGTAGTAGCTGGCCGGAATCTCAGTGATCAACTCCTTGTCCACATATTCAGGGTCCACAAAGACGAACAACTCTGTGGAATACAGACGGCGGCTCATAAAATCCTCCTGTTTCAGTATCGTGCCCGCATTGGCATAATAAAACGGAGAGATATGGCGGTCCGACATATCTTCCTTTAATTCGCGCAGCAGCCGCTCATACTGGTCAATCTCATAATCATAGAAGTTGGTGGAGGTGTTATTCACATACATCTGCCGCTTCGGTATATATTCCAGCACGATCGCACCGTCCGGCGGCGCGCATTCATACTGGTCATAGCTGTCAAGAGCCCTCTCTATGGCACGCTTCTGGAGAGTGAGCTCCTCTATCTTTTTATCGATGGCATCCCGGTTGTCCTTAAGCAGGTGCTTCACCCGCCCCATATCCCATTTCTTCATGTGGCGGCCGATTTCCTTTAACGGCATGCCGAGAGCCTTCATATATCGGATCATATCCAGCTGCGCGCTCTGACGGATATCATAATAGCGGTATCCGGTCCTCTCATCCCTGTGCACCGGTGAAAACAGACCCTCCCGGTCATAGAGCCTTAAGGTCTGCTCCGATATGTGGTTCAGCCTGGCCATCTCCCCAACGGTCAGCCGTTTTACATCAATATTCGACATTTTTATCATTTTATACAATCCTCATAGATAAAATCCGATGGTTTCTATAGTGATTATACAAAACAAACGTTATACCTGCAATAAGGTTTTTGATATATTTTTCACATTTTACAGTATCGTGGAATAGACACCGCAATCCGGCATCCCAATAATTCCCTCAACTCCGCACTGCACAGCGGCGAAGTATTATTCCGCATAGCGGATCAGCCAGTTACAGTCCTGTTCGTAACGTATCCCCTGATTTGCCAGTTGAAAGCTGTATCCAGGTTCCGTTTCCGCGGCATCTCCTCTGCACAGCTGCACCCCGAACGATACTTCTTCAGGTTTTTCATTAAAAAAAGGATTTGAGATTTCTCCTGTTATCATTCCATTAGTTTTTGAAAACATCGAAATATCGGCCTCACACCTGACCATTTGGCCATTATAATTCAATATAAGATACGAATGATATCCTTCATCTATCGCTGCAAAACCGCTATTGTTCAGCCGGATCTCAACATTTATTGTTTTTCTTCTGTAAAAACGCTTGCTTATGCTTACCTGGCTGACCCATGGCCGTATTCCCAGATGTTTTTTGATATAGACATCCCCGGCAAGTCCCTCATATTCCTGTTCACTCCATAACTTCCAAACATCGGCATTGTAATCACGGTTCAGGTAGGATAACTGCAGTAATCCCGCCTCCTTTACCACATTTTCGATAGTTGAGAATTCACTGACATAGGGCATTTCACCGCCGTTAAACGAAACTTTGATATGTTCCCCTGACCACTCCAGATCAGCCTGCCTGTCATATTCTTCCCGATACGTTCCAAGATCACTGTCGCTGGAAAACAGCCCATCATTGTATACACCAATTCTCCGTGTATCCAGCCCCCAATCCATTGCTTCGCGAATAAACTTCTGTCTTCTGACTGCGACAGGAATCTCACTGTCTAAAGCATCCAGCCACCTGGCGAGCACCTGCATACGGTAATCCTTTTTTTCCATATAAGCACTTTGTGTCCACTCGCCAAAGGCACCTATCATACCGGCCTGCACACCTGCAATACAGCTCTTATATGGATTTAATCTTTCCGCAATCTGATCGATATGGCTCAAAATAATTGAAAATTCCGGATCTTCAGGCTGTCCCGCAAAATCATACGCCGCGCGGAAAATACAAGAAAACCCCAGCTCTTTGGCTGTCATCAAAGACCTCGTCAGGTCCTCCAGCTTACTTTCAGGTATTACAAAATCTCCGATCTCATCATCAAGATTATAGGAAAGCATAATTACGTGGCAGTCCGGATACTCTCTCCGGATATCATACATCTTCTCCGGATTCTTAGTATATATCTGTATATAGTCTCCCTGATAGGGATTCGCCACTATGCCTCCGCTTTCCGAATAATAATACTCCCAGCTGCCCAAATAGAAATGCTGATAATAGAGCACCCCTCCTGCAGCTATCGCCAGTAGTATGAGAATTAATGAACAAAATGCAATTTTTCTGCCCATCCGTTTTATACCTCCGGGACAATCCGCTGATATATTCCGGCTATCAGCCCGTATAATGGCGGAGAAATCTTAAATACATTTAAGGAAATCTTATCAGTCAAACTGCTCTCTCCCATTATCTGTGCCTTATACGCATGATACAGCTCTTTCCATTCCTGTTCCAGACGGCGCATAGTCGACGGATTCCCCTGCATAGAACATTTCATGCGGTACCATGCGATCTGTATATTCAAAGCATATCGTTTTCTCGCTGCCGCTGCCAGATCCGGTTCTTCCCGTTCCGCAAAAAAATCAATCGCCTCCTTCAATGCTACCAGTTTGTCCAGACGGCGTTCTCCGTAGCCGCCGCTCATGATGCTCCCGCCACGCTGAACATACTGATAATAAGGCTCATCTGAAACCACCACCCGCTCTGCGGCATACATGACCCTGTAAGTTACAAATTCATCCTCATGCAATCGTCCTGCAGGATAATTCAACCACTGTTTCAGATTATTCCGGTAAAGCTTTCCCCAGGCTGTGATCATCTTTCTACGGCTGAAACGGACAATTTCTCCAGCCGCCTCTTTCCCGGTAAACACGACAGGCGCGGACGGAGCATACGCTTTCGTCTTACTGCTTCTATTGGGCTGCTCCCAAACCAGCCTGTAGGAACATACCGATATTTCAGCTTTATAATCCGCAGCATTCCGATACAAAACCTCCAAATAGGCCGGATCAATATAGTCATCGCTGTCTATAAAAGCAATATATTCTCCTTTTGCTTCTTTCAGCCCTCTGTTCCTGGCCGCAGACAATCCCTGGTTCTCCTGATGGATCACACAGATCCTATCATCCTTATTTGCATAGCTATCGCAGATTTCACCGCTGCCGTCTGTAGAGCCGTCATCCACCAGTATCAATTCAAAATCCTGCATGCTCTGGCATAACACAGATTCCACACAGCGGCTTATATAGTTTGTCACATTATAGACCGGTACAATTACACTTATCATTTTATCCTCTATTTCAATGTTGACATGATGTATCTGTTCATAAGCGGGTAAAAGCAGGAAAACAAAACCGTGATCAGTCCGGCCAGCTTCCCTTTCATAAGCAGCAGGCAGATGAAATAGAAGACCGTCTGCAGAACAGAGGGGAGCCGTGTCAGGCTGCGTGCCGCTCCTCTGATTTGAAGTACCTGCCATATATAGGGATCGCAAATAAAGGACTCTGCCCTGATTCTTATTTTATCCGCGGATTTTCCTTCATATGCTACATTTTTTACTAAAGACCAGCAAAATGCCCGCATAATGAGCGGAACCACCGTATCCAGATTATCTTCCAATACATGGTTTTCTTGCAGATAGTTTATCAGCTCCCGCAGCATCGCTATATTTTTGATATGAATGTTCGGCTCAGCCTTTCTGGTGGTAGACGCGTTGCTTATATCATAATAATAGAGAGGCGCCTCCATACAAAACCAATTCGGATGACAGCTCCACAGCTTTAAATTAAACAGCTGATCTTCCATATATATTTTTCGAATATCATCCATCCGAAGCGCATGCTGTTCCAAAAAGGCTTTTCTGTAAAGTTTATTCCATACATATCCAAAGCCGCTTTCCGTTTTCACTCTATGATAGAGCCACTGTTCCTGCTTTGTGCCGTCTCTGCGGATAAATCCCTCTCCGGGTAAAGAAATTCGCTCTCTCTTTCCGGTATTCACGCGGACATAGCTCCCCATCACCACATCGGCCCCTGTATCCTCTGCCTTTTGCCACATCCGGTATATTTGTTCCGTATCAACCCAGTCATCCGCATCCACGAAACAGAGATAACGTCCCGCCGCTTTTTCCATCCCCAGATTTCTTGCCAGGCTTTGCCCGCCATTCGGCATCTCAAACACCCGTATACGGCCGTCCAATGCTGCTGCTTCTTCACAAATCGTTCCGGTTGTGTCCAATGATCCGTCATTTATGATTAAAATTTCGATTTTTAACGGAACTTTCCATTTTTGAATCGACTGTATGCAGCGCAGAATGGTGTGCTCTCCATTATAAACCGGTATAATAAAACTAATCTCCATATGCTTCCTCATCAATATTTTTTATGATTATATTCGCCAGGACTTTCGCACCGTTCCCATCGTCTTCCATTCCTACCAGCTGCATAAAGTTCCGGCATTGATCCAGGTACCTTTCCATATTGAAGTTCTTAATTCTGTCCAACAGGTCCTGTTCATTAAAAGCAGCTTCAAAAGGGAGCTCTTTTATCGCAAAATAGAGTTTCCGCTCCTTTTTAAGATAGTCTTCATAATCCTGGATCAATAAAAATACCGGCTTGCCCGTCAGCATATATTCAAACATACAGCCGGAATAATCGGTGATCAGAACATCCGCCGCAGCGAGCAGCTCCTGTATATCCGGATATTCCGTGGCCTGCCTGATTAAATCCGTATCTGTTATCTTCCTTCCCAGATCGGCAACGTTTGGGTGCAGGCGCCGTAAGCATACATGTTCGCCGTGAAACCTCAGGTCTAATGCCCTGATCACCTGAACAATATCAAATTCATATATTTCGCTTCCGGCTTTTGCCCGGAAGGTTGGCGCATATAAAACCAGTTTCTTATCTTTATCGATATGAAAATAGTCTTTGACTTTATTTACAACACGTTCCTGGCGGTGCAGCAGTATTCCATTTCTGGGAATGCCGCAGCGTATCACTTTTCCCTGATACCAGAAACGGTTCCTATATTTATCTTCTCTGAATGAATTATTAGAATACATCAGATCCGTCATGCCCGCGTCACGCTTTGCACGTCTGACATAGGAGTTCGGCAGGATATCCGCGTCCTGTTCGTTTTTTTTCAGCCCCAGTGATGAGTGCCATGTCTGTATATACAATTGATTTCTTTTTTTAGGTATGCGCAGAGCACTTTTTACATTATCCACCCAGACCTTTGCCGTAGCCAATTCGTATATCGCCCGGACTCCCCCGTACCAAACCGGCCGGATCCCGTTTGGCAACGCTGTGTGCACATCCTGTGTCAGCCATACCAGATCCAGATCCCGTTTACTCTTTAAAAGCTCTTCCGCTATATACTTCGGATCACACCCGTATCCTCTCCCCCCGAAATTATCAAATACAATTTTATTATTTTTAACAGGCAGAAGACAAAAAAACTGCAGCAACATCTCGCAGACAGCGCCATATAATTTACGTAAGCTTGTTCTTTGCTGCTTTTTATGCCGTGAATCCTTATCTCGATTTATCATTTTCGTTTTTAACCCCACTAAATTTTTTACAAATCATATAGATACCGGCAGCTGTTAAATATACCAGATTTGATACAAAAACACAGATCAAAGCTTTCAGTAAAAAAGATATGAACCCTGTTCCACTAAGATTTTGCAAAGCCAATTTCGTTGTAAAAAAAGAAACAGCAAGAAACGACAGCGTCGCTACATGATAGAACGCCTCATTCCACAGACTTTTTTTAAAATAGCCGAAGACTACCTTAGGCTCATACCAAAACAACGTTGCCGCCGATGCGACCGTAGTCGCCACAATTACACCTGTCAGGCCCCAATACTTTCCCATAAAATATGAGAGAACTATATTAAGAAGCCCCTTAGCCATAATCATTATCCTTATATTCCGAAACAGCCCGGCCGTTTCCCGATAAATCTTAACAGCATTATGAGCTTCTTCCAGATAATAGTTCACAATCAGAATCAGTAAGATTTTTTCGGACAGCATCTGCACATCGCCCATCCATATATGAATAAAGTCTTCGACCAGAAAATAAAAGCAGACTACCGTCACCCCCATCATCCAGGCATTAACTAGCAAATACGTCTGAAATCCCCTATACTGCTGCTCCAACCCGCTTGTCTGTGCGCGATGTCCTACCCTGCTGCGAATCGCTTCGAACAGTGCACCTGTAAAACTGCGTATTCCAAGCAGGATAAACTGATAGTTCGAATAGATACCTACCATAGCTGTACTGGTAAAGTGTGAAATAAAAATACTGTCCGTGTTGTTAATCAGCACACTTCCAAACTTGTAGATGATCATATCCGCCGCATTGGATTTGATAGCATACTTTTCTTTTTCTTCAAGTTCGTCCGCCGCATACGACAGATAGGAATAACTCCTTTTCAGCTCCCACTTAAAAATCAGATTGATAAACAGATTTTTAACCAGAATGCAGATAACAAACAGCTCATAGCTGTGAAAATGCTTTAACAGAAGAATTTCCAGGATCAGAGCGATACCGTCAACGCCTCCGGTTACCCAGGCTACGAAATAGCGCCTCTGATCAGCCTGGATAAAATAATTGCGTACCAGGCGGCGGTTATATAACACAACCGAAAGCATATAGGTTAAATAGGTGATACAGATCTCCAGCGCACTAATATCCGCATTAACCGCATACAGCACCGGCAGGATACAGATAATACCGCCGCCTAAAACCATCCAGGTTATCTTTCGGTACAAATTATCGTAGTACCGATAATAAGACGCGACTTTATTTGTTTCGTTTCGCGCCAGCGCCCCATAAAGGCTGAACAGCATCGCAGTTCCCATACCGAAATAAGCAAAATTCAAAACATCGCAGAAATTAGCATAGATACTCTGTATCCCCAGATATTCCACACTAAGATAATACTTTATGGCTCTTTTAGAAATGAGGTTGATCACAAGGGAGACAACCTGTATCACCATACTGGCCACAATATTCAGTTTTAAGCTTCTGTTCTTATTATTCCGCATGTCCCGCCTTTTTTGAGTATACTATCTTTCCTTTACTGGAAGATTTCATGGTATCGATGACCTTGTAGTCACAGAAAATATATGTTTCGAGGTTTTTCTCAATCCAACGGATTCTGAAGAAGCTGAACGTCCAGCCGGCAAGCATGCCGGCAAATACTCCGATCCCCCAGAAGGAAGCGGAAAAATTGCAGGAAACAAGACTGCCGATCAGAGTGACCGCAAAAAAGACGGCTCCTGTCAAAAATGCCCCCGTTAAATCCGCGAAATAAAAAAGGTAAACCAGATTGCCGTACATCATGAATACGCCCAGAAAAGATACGGCTAAGATCGGGTAAATCGCCAGTGTAACGCTATCTATGCCCATCCTGGTGCCAAAGGAGACCACCAGCAGAAAGATCACAGAGGTGATCGCAACCTGAGAGCCGAAGATCTGGCTGATCTGCTGGGTGAGCGTACGGAACAGCTTCTTCTTGCTTTTTACAATCATTTTATAGGTTCCGCCCAGCACTGCCTCCATATGCTCTTTGTAGACATTGTGAAACCTGGTCTCCACCACAACCGTAAAGGATACCATCACAAAAATATTGGTAAACATGGCCAGGCAGGATGCCATATCATAGGACAGGTTCGTGTAATATGTGGATGCGATGACAGTCCTTCCGGGCACGGTCCAGAATACAAAATTATGAACATACAAGCCAAGTATATAAAACAGATTTGCAAACAGCAAACGTTTATATGCGAGCATATAGGTCAGGCATTCCGTATACTTCCCCGCTCTCCCGTAGAAATATCTCTTTATATAAGAAAAATTCAGCGTGGCAATGACGAAAAAGCCGCTGGAAAGGCCATAGAGTATCGCATGGACCACATCCTGTCTTCCCAGAAAGTAAAAAGCGGCCGACAAAAGAAAGCTCACCGCCATACCGATCAGGAAGAACACGGCAATCGCCTTATAGTCTTTGGTGGCATGCAGATACGTGATGGAAAAAAACAGGATGACCAGGGAAATCCACTGCACATAGGTTGCAGCGATAAACGGGATATCCACGCCCCCCCTCATCCGAAGGCTAAAGGCTAACGGCACAAACATAAGGGACGCAATCCCCGCGCACAGAGTCAGGCCCATATAGTAGGAATCCAGAATTCCCCCGTATTCTTCCAGATAAAATTTATCCGCCAGATATCTTGACAAAACCACATTAAAAGGCGAAGTCAGGATAACGGAGAAAATAAATGTATATAAGATCGTCGAGGACAGCAGCTCCCTGTCCGCATAGGAAATCCCTGTCACGCCCAGAAAAAAATACAGAAAAAGAATCGCACAGATAACCAGAACCATCGGACCGATCGTAACAAGCGTGCTGTAGAGCACTCCCATAGCGCTTCTGGCAATTCCTTCTTTTCGATAAATCTTTTTTAGCTCAAAACCGATACCTGCCATTATTTCTCCTCTCCCTGCCCAACAAGCTGATCATAAAGCTGCCGATACCTCCTGAACACATCTTTTTCGTCATACTCACTGACTGCCCGCCGGTATCCTGCCTCCCCCATAATTTTCCGTCTGTCCGCATCGGCAGCGAGGGATACAATCGCTTCCGCTATCCTGGCAACATTCATGACAGGAACCACAACCCCCGCTCTGCCATACCCATCTCCTTCTCCATAGATCAGCCCGCGGCAGTTTCCCACATCCGTGGCAATATAAGGCTTCTTCGCCGCAAATCCCTCCAGGATTGACAAAGGCTGGCCTTCGCTGATGCTGGTCAGAATCAGGAAATCCATCTTTCCGATATACTCTTTCACCTGTACGATTCCGGTGAATACCACATCCTGTATCCGCATATCCTCCGCCATCTCACGGCATTCCGCGGCATACTCCTCCGCTTCCTCCATGCTGCCCATAATATACAGCCTAAGCCTTGGCTCCCTGCTTTTCGCTATTGCAAACGCGCTCAACAGGGTCTTGACATCTTTTATAGGAGTTACGCGCAGCACCGCTCCCAAATTTATGAATGTATCCTGTTCCTCTTTCTGCGCGATTCCTTCAAAATTTTTATGGTTCACTCCGTTAGGGATGACCATCGTCTTATTCGCCGGACATCCGAGTTCAATCTGAAATTTTCTCGCACCCTCAAACAGCGACACCACTCTGGCTGCATGCAGATAGCAGCATTCGCCGATTTTTCGAAACTGTTCGATCCAGAGATCCTTATAAATGCCGCTGACCCAGTCCGCCTTGATAATCTCCTCTTCCCGCTCACGGGTATAGATGCCGTGTTCCGTCATCAAAAACGGCCTGCCGGTCCGGCTGGTCTGCAGGCTTCCCCAGATCCCCGCATATCCGGCGGAAGCGGAATGATAGATATCCGCCTTTTCTATTCTGGATTTTAAAATCGTAAAAAGCGGCAGATACAGGGAACGCATAGTCCAAAGAAAATCGGAAAAAATGACCCTGCTGAAATTCTCGTTATAGTAATTCAGCGTCATTTTATAAAAATCCTTCCCCGACAGCAGCGCATTTAAGGAAACCTCTTTTTCCGCAAAAAAACGGATAATAACGTTCCAGTCAGGGCTATGCCCAAACATCAGGCTCTCAAAGGCATCGTACTCCTCCCCCGTAAGCCGGATTTTACGCTGTATCCTGTTTGAGATATAGTCATCGTCCAGCAGATAGACCTCCTGTATCTCACTTACATTGGAGGGAATCTTATACTTAAACTCCTGGCCGGCGTCCGGCGCCGCCGCAATTGTCTGAACCACAAATTCCACTTCCGGCATACTGCAGATCAGCTGCTGAATCCAGCTGGAAACACCGCCATTTACATAAGGATAAGCTCCCTCCACTATCAAACATACTTTCATTCAACAACCTGCCCTTTCCGCGATCCGATTCAATGCTCCAGATAAATCTTCGATATTTTTTCTGTAACCTTTACCAGATAGATATCATCCGAGATCCGGCTCACCGAAGCGTTGTCCGCCCGTTCTATCTGTCTGGTAGTATTCAGGTAAAAGTAAGCCTCTCCGGAGAAATTTCCTATATCGATTCCAATTTCATCCTCACCGTAAGTGAGCTTAGGTTCCATGACCTCATAGGCCAGAATCCGATAGACCGCTTCCTTAACGGATACCCGATCCAGCCAGAAGATCTCCTCCTGCTCCACTCCCAGAACCGTTTCCAGATTTTTGGCAAACTGTACCCAGCCCGCCTTGCCGACTTCATCCAAAAACTGCCGCATATCCACAAAAACCAGGTTAAATCCGGCGCCTTTGACGCTGCTTAGGTCCCTTAACAGCACATCCCTGTAATCATCCGCCGGCAAGTCAGTATATGGCAACTGTACGGTCCCGTTTTCAGTCCAGTAAAACGACGAATCCCACAGCTTCAGCCTATTTGAAAAAGCATCCTCCAGGTACAGAGCGCCGGTCTCCTCATTCCACTCGCCGATGATATCGCCGTGCTCCCTGATATTCTTAAGGTAATATTGAATCAGCCGGTTTTTTGACTGCATGACGGCCGCACGCTCACTGCTGTACCATGTCCCCGTCAAATTGTAGCGATCCTCACACCGCCTAAGCTCCGGAAAAAAGATATCATTCTCCGCTCCCAGCGCATCCCTTCCATAGACAGACTGCAGATATTCGGAAGAAAAATTGTCTGCATAGGGCATGCCTCTGATCGCAAAGCAGTATGCATTGACAACAGGATACATATAGGTCTGAAATATCTCTTCAAATAAAAAGCTTATGACCGCCATACCGGTCTGATTTTCCATCAAAACCTGGTCCGCCACATATACGTCCCCTGCTTTTCCCAAGGTATGATAGCGCCAGAAAACCGGGGCCAGATCTTCGGTTTTTGTTCCTTTGTCCTGCTCCCCGAGTGCAGACGCATAAACCTCTGTGCACTGGCCAAGCTCCACCTCTTCCAGAGAAAATTCTCTCTCACATTCCTTCATATCTCCAAATAAGGTGCGCCCGGTCATGCGAAGTCCTGTCTTATCCTTTATGCCCTTCACCCTGCCGATTCCCAGCAGCTTCAAAAACTGCTCATCCTGCAGATACGTTTCCTTTGGAAGGTCCGTAAATATGAGGACCATGCCGTTTTCACGGCTGCGGTCAAACCATTGGATCTGTTCCTTTGTAAAATCATCTTCACAGACAAACAAAACCTGTGCCTGCGCGCATTCCGTGAGTTCGTCCGCTTTGCGGTATGATATTTTCATGCCTTTCAACTGATTTTCCACGAGCGGAAACACTGTCTCATGGGTTCCCCAGATCCATACTACTGTTTCATCCGCAGACGTGCCATTCTCCGTTTTATACTTCAGCGCCTCGTTAATTGCCTCTGCTCGTTCCCTCTGCCGCTGCTCCTCGGCAGTCTCGCCCTTTCTGAACAGAGCTCCGATCGCATCCAGATTTTCAAATGCTGTAAAAGCGAGCAGGAGAAAAAACAAAATTACCACTATGTACAGAAACAGAAATCTTTTCAGCTGATTTTTCCTTCTGCGGCGAAATTTTTCAAATATCTTCATTGTTTGTCCCGTCTTCTATATCTTAGATACGCATTCAGGCTGCTAAGCATCATCAACAACATATATCTGCCGACCTTGAGCAGGCCGGTATGCATAGATACGCCCGACGTGCGTTCATGCATGATTGCAGGAAATTCTTCAATCTTATAGCGGAGCAGGAGCATCTGAATTGCCATATTCATATCAGGATACTTCAGATCGAAATTCCGGTACCCCGCGTAAAAAGAAAACGCGCTGCGGCTTAGTCCCTGCAGACCGCTGGTCGGATCCGTCAGCGTGCAGCCCGTATTCTTCCTGATGATGCTTCTGAAAAACCGGATTGCAAGCCTTTTAAGCGGCGGGATTGCGAAAGACTGGCTTCCCTCAAGAAAGCGCGAGCCAATGACGATATCCGGATATTCGTCTCCGGATCCCGCGCCGCATCCCAGTTTCTTACAGATGAGCTCCACGTTCTTCAGATCATGCTGTCCGTCCGCATCCAGCTGAATCAGATACTCATATCCCCGGCTGACAGCGTACTTATAACCCGTCTGCAACGCCGCTCCATATCCCATATTAAATATCTGACTGATGACCTTATAGCCACTGTCCCTTACAATCTGCGCGGTCCGATCACGCGATCCGTCGTCGATCACCAGAACATCCATGGTTTCCTCAATGTTTTGCTCTGTGATCTTACTCAACAGCTCTCCGATATTATCTTCCTCATTATATGCAGGAATCAGCATCAGTATATTTTTCATCTAATCCACACTTTCCTTTGCAAGCACCCGGTAATCCACCGCCAGGTTCAGCTTAAAATAGGGGTCCTGTTTTATCTGGTAGACGCATACCTGCTCATCCTCATAAAATTCCGTGACGTGATTGGGGTATACCTGTCTGACTGTTTCCATCCAGTAATGCAGCTTGGACATCAGGATCTCTCTCTGGAAGTAATAGGGGGCGTCCAGCGCATGTATGCCCGTACCATCATTCATATTCCACTCCACATCCTTCAGCGCATATTCCCCTCTGATCTCTTTTACATTATAAGCGGATACAATATCGCTGTGGTCAATCTCCCTCCTGTCATCGGCAAAAGAGATCGGATGTTTTTCCACCACCGCATATATGAAAGGCGTGGGAATATAAACGCTGTCCGCTCCCCCATCCAGTTCTTTAATGAGATCTGTGATCTCATAATGATACCCGTCATACCGTATCAGTGTCAGATCATTGGTGGGCGATATTACGGTCCAGGTATGGTCCTCATGTTTGTCCACCAGCTCCAGGCAGACCCTCATATCCGCTTCGGATATGGTAATATTGTAATACAGACCGCTCTTTACCTTTCCCGTATATACCAGACACACCAGCTCCGCCAGAACGCATCCGAAGATCAGCCTGCTGCTCCAATCCTCCTTCACATGCAGAAGCTTTAAAAGCTGCCGCAGTATTTCAAAAGGAAGGCACAACAGCGGAACCGTCAGAAATGTTAAAAAAGTGGCCATACGCTTTACTTCTATGATCGCAGGCAGGCCCAGATAATAGGTACAGGCCAGCACTGCGCCCGCCTCCCACAGCACCGACCAGAACAGGTACCGCCTGAACCGCTCTTTATCCTTAGACAGAATCAGTCCGCCCAACGCATAGATAAACAGCGCAATATCCGCTCCCATAAGCGCCCGGACAGTCACATGTCCGTTTACATAATTATAGGTCAGATACGTCTCCTGCTGCATCCAGAGCTTTGACGCGCCCGGAGGCATTGCCTCAAGCATGGCTTCATTCCGATCCTGCAGCGTCTCTTCCGCCAGCTCTCCGGCTGTCATATCCTCCTCGTTCTCCGCATCTTCCCGGGAAGATGCGCTCGTTCCTGCCACCCCGAAGGCCCACTCAATCGATCGTTCAAACTGATATCCCGCCATAAACCCGACAATATAGGGGACACATGCAAGCGCTATGCCCGCGATCCCCGCGATCAAAAAGCCCGGCAGCATCTTCCGGCGGATCAGCGTGACAAAATACACCAGTCCAAAGCAGACGCATATGACTGCGCAGAAAATCGTGACATAAAAATGCGCCATCAGAGTCCAGGATATGCTTAGGCCGAATAAAAGCAGGTCCCCCTTCTTTTTATACTGTGCGTAGTGAAGCATCGCATACACCATACAGAAGGCGGCCGCCAGTCCAAATTCCATCGGAAATGAAATCTGAAAACGGACAAAGGAAACCGTGTGAAACACATCCGCCAGCACGAAAATAACCCATCCTACCAGCGCCGTATAGCGGCCGCCGATGCATTTTCGAAACATCAAATAGGAAAAGCCGAATACAAGAGCCGTTGACAGCACGGAAAACATCAGATATACCCGCGCCACATTCAGTCCCGTAAGCACCGTAATGGCGGCAACCAGCGTATGCATGCCGTGAGGATACATTCCTGCAGGGAACATATTGCCATGGATCAGCTCGCTGATCCAATACAGATGAGTTTCCTCATCCGTGTGGCCGTAGGCGGCGTTGTGCAGTTTGTACCATCCGTAAAACCATATGATCCATGTCATAACCGCGCAGAATATCAGGATTTCGGGCAGCCTGCTCTTTAGATAGTTTCTGTACAGATCACCTGCCGTTTTTTTTATGCGAAGGGCGATGTCTTTGACCAGAAGTCTGCCCCCATAGGTTCCCGCAGACAGTTGTTCAGACAGACGTATGTACCTTGACACCCGCCGCCTGATCGCTCTGTGTTCCCGCAGGCAGCACAGGATCAGGGGAATCAGTATAAGCGATACCAGGGCAGAAAAAAAGTTTATAAATTTGAGATATCCCAGCGCCAGCATAAGAAAGTTCAGATACAGATTCCCCGCGCATTGATAAAAGAAAAAACGGAAAGTTATATTCCTGTGTTTCACATATTTACTCAAACAGACCGACGGTATAAAACAAGTCAGAATCAGATACCAGACGGTACTGCAGACAAGAGTCCGCATATTCTCCCAGATCATTCTTTTCTCCTACACAGCTGCTATGAAAAAAAACGAATCCACTCCAAAAGCTCACTGTCTATCGCAAGCTCGGACGCCTTGACCGCCTCCAGAGTGTCCCGGAATTTCCCGCTGTTTTTCTTTGCGTAATAATATTCCAGAACCGCTTTGGCCGCGTCTACATCCCGCGTCACCATATTCTCCGCTCTTTGTATCCACTTTTCTGTGACAGGGGATGCTTCCTCCCCCCTGATTAAGGCCAGAAGCCGCGCAATCATGCTTCCGTCCACCTTTGCCGGATCCAGCTGGTAGAGCTGATCCATATAGGAACCATAATACTGCAAATAGTTCTGCTGCTCCGGTTCGCTGAATATTTTTTTATTCAGAATATCGCTGCAGAAATGCAGATACTCAAGCAATACTTCCGCTGTGGCGTCTTTGTTGCAGAGCTCCCGCAGCCTGTGCTCGCCGTCCTTATATTTTGCAATCGTATCGGTAATATAGGAAGCGGCATAATGCACCACCTCCGTATCGCCGTGTTCCATCGCATCCTGAATGCCCCCGGTGTAATCCTCCACGTCCGGCCTCTTTAAAACCTCCAGAAAAGACTGCCGCTTATCCACGGTATCGGAGATTCGCAGGGCCTCCTCAATCGGAACGATATTGGAATCCCGCTCGATATCATCGCTGATAATCATGCGCGTCCTCTTTTTGCTGAAGCTCAATTCATCTTCACTCAATTCCGCATAGCCTTTTCGGAAAAAAAGCCAGTTAATAAAATTCGCGCCCATGACAAACAGTTCTCCCACCACAGGCACCAGCACAAAAAAAGCCGCAAACAGCCCGCCCCGCCGGGCATCCTTTTTCCATAAGCACTGATACAGGAAACATGCCAGCGCCGCAGCTGCGTTCAAGCATAACATCCATACTATTAATTTGCCATCCAATATCTCAACTCCCATCAGTCGCTTATAATTTCTACCGGAATACCGGCTTTGTGAAAACGCTGCAACACATAATCGCTTTCCTGTTCATTGGCATTCATCAGAATGATGCGAAGGCCATCCGGCGTCTGCCCTATGTAATCGGTCTCTCTGACTAACCGGCCCGCTTTTTCATAAACTGCCGTCCGATCTTTGTCCAGCGCTTCCTTCGGTACATGAAGCAGCGTATAGAGAACCTTATTCTCTCTGCGCCCCTGTTTACACAGTTCCAGCATCTTCTGAAATCCTGCTTCCTGCAGAATGCCAGTGCCCTCGATGTATTGGCCGGACAGCTCATTCCAGTATACCTTTGCCCTGCTCATGGACGCCTCGATCAGATGGCACAGCAAGGCGAGCATGTTGGACTGGTACAGGTTGATCTTGGTCAGCTCCTTCGTCCAGAGCATCACAATGCCGGTCAGACTACCCTCCGTAAAAACTCCGCACGCATAGCTTGGCAGCTGCGAATCGATTTCCCTGTTCCGGTACACGGCGCGCTCCGCCAGCGCATCATGCATAAAGAACTGTTCATCCGCACAGATGGACTTGCCTAGCGTTCTGGAAAGGGGCGTGGAACTGGCCATGAGTCTTAGATACTGCGCATTCTTTCCGGCCATATAGATCGCCACAGCCTCGATATCCAGCAGTTCCTTCGCCACATCCACCGCCTCAAAGATTACCTTCTGCGGTTCCCAGGAGTCCAGGCGGCTTGCGATCTCATAGATTCTGGCCATGCTGTTCTCATAGCTCATCAGCCGCTTTTCATAGACCTCTTTCAGATAACGGCTTCCGTCGTAAATCTTAGTCATATCTACGAGCTCGCTCTGGAAATACTTCTTCTCATCCTCCAGGTCGTCATTTTTTCTTTTGTACTTATCCCGCATATATCCGACGGAAACTCCCACAACAAGTATCTGAAGCGCGTCAATAAAAGCGGTATACTCTATGCCCGCTGTGCCGGAAAGCATCTGTGCAGCTCTGATGAAAAATACAAACAGGCTCGCAATCAGCGCGTGGCCGCATCCGTATACGACAGATATAATCACCATATAAAACAGATAAAAATTGATATGTTCCCCGGCCCAGGTATCCCGCAGCAAAAAGGCCACCGCGGTGGCAGCCGCGAACAGACCCACATTTTCCAAAAGAGGAAACAGCTTTCTGCGAAGAACAGCCATACGGCTTTCTTTACCGTCCTCCATATTCTGTGCTTTTCCGTATGCCCTGTAAAACTCGGACAGCCCGGCCTTCAGCGTATATTTTTCGCGAAATCCCAACGCCTCCAGGCTGTTTTCTTCCACCAGCGGTATGGATGGCCTCTGCGTTTCCGTACTTTTTATCTCCGCTGTCAGATTCGGGACGACCGATTTGATTTCATCCGTTATCTGCTGCTCCGTAAAAGTCTCTCCCGGCACCAGGTAGACCGCGTCCCGGTTTTCGTCCGCAAACACCCGCATCAGCACGTCTACCGCGTCCCGGACGTACATCACCCTATGCTGTTTCTCAGGCGCCAGCAGCACCTCCCTGCTGTGCCAGAAATCATGAAGCAGCCGGGAGCATATATCGTATTCATAGGCCCGATAGTCCCCATAGACCTCCGGGAATCGAATTCTGGTTATCCTGAAACGCTCCCCTTCATGCTGTTTATCACAGAGGTGCTCGATTTGTACATAGGTCTGCAGGACATCGGAATCCGCCTTCAACGGACTCTCCTTCGTGATCACCTCTTCAAGTGAATCTTCATAAACACCCATGGAAGAGCAGTAAATCACCTGCCGGATTCCCGCATCCCTGGCGCACATGAGAAGATTTGTGACGCCGGACAGATACCGTACCGAATCATGGTTTTTGTCCTGCCAGGTATATTTGATATCGCAGGCGCCTGTAATGATTAATACGTCGGCCTGCACATTTTTCATAACCGTATTGATACTTTTGCTGCGATAACTGAAATTGTATTCCTGAAACACTCCGTCCGCCGGTTTATGAAATCTCGGCTTCTCCGACCCGGTTATCACAAATACCGTATGCCGTTCTTTTTTGAGACGGCTGATTAATTCTTTACAAAAAACTCCGTATTCTCCACATATCAATATTTTCATGCTGTTTCCCCTTTATTCATGTCCGTCAGCTTATGACTCATTTCTTCATTCTGATCTTTCAGCAGCGCTACCTGCATCGATAATTCAAGCACCTGGGACTCCAACTGCGAAATCGATATGGTATGAAAAAAAATGATCAGTATAATGACCACCAGCGCAAAGAAAATCAGCGCTGCCGGCGCCCACCATATTCCCAGAAGTCCCGCAACCCAGTTGAGTATGCCCGGAAAACAGGACAGGACGAGCAATCCGATCACACCCAGCAGCCACAGCAAGGCGCTGCTTTCTGACAGTCTTTTCTTTTTCATTTCATGGAAAAGGCCAAAAAACATACCGAAACATATCAAAACCGCCACGATTTGTAAAAACAAACTCATCTTTTCAAACCTCCCTCTTCGGATGTTAAAAATAAAAAAACACCATTAAGGACAGAATCCATTCTGTCCTTAATGGTGTTTTTTGTGTTTTATATGTATCCGGAAATATATTAATTTGTCTGTCTGTCTGTCTGTCTGTCTGTCTGTCTGTCTGTCTGTCTGTCTGTCTGT
>OGGQ01001892.1_pt1 | contig 25305 bp, 23 predicted proteins | sample 1571191 | NCBI WGS metagenome assembly OGGQ01 (sample SAMEA2582061, study PRJEB24529) | metagenome | biome: Human gut stool | place: China | collected 2011
TTTATTGCCTTAATTTAAACTCGAAAAAGTCCCAAAGGACTTTTTCGACACGCTAGCCGGAGGAATTCACTTCCTCCGGCGTCAATCACTTAATTATTTGCCTCTTTCGGCCTCCACACCGTCAGATAAGCGGAAAATCCATAAGATTTTTCGCTTAAGGCTCTCCAAGCCTCTTTTTCATCGTCTTTTCCACCGCGTTTATTATGTTCTCATATCCCGTACAGCGGCAAAGATGTCCCGAAAGCTGCTTCCTCAGCTCGTCCCTTGTATACATCTTTCCGGATTCCAGTATTTCCACCGCTGACATGATAAATCCCGGGGTGCAGAAGCCGCACTGCACGGCTCCCTCGTCTATAAAAGCCTGCTGGATATCCGAAAGCTCGCCGTTGGGGCCGAGCAGGCTCTCCAGCGTCCTGATGTTCTTTCCGTCGGCCCATACAGCCAGATAGATGCAGGAGTTGAAGCATTCTCCGTTTATTATGACGTTGCATGCTCCGCATTCGCCGACTTCACAGCCCTTTTTGACCGATGTGAGCCTGTAATCGTTTCTGAGCATATCCGTAAGGGACGCCCTTACGTCCACCATTGTCTCCGTATATTTTCCGTTGATCGTGCATCTGACAAGTTTTCTCTGCATCAAAGCTCACCTCCCGCCAGTTTTGCGGCCTCGGCCACGGCTCTTGCCGAAAGCTCCTCGATAAGCTGCAATCTCAGCTCTTTGGACGCCCTCCAGCTTGTTCTCGGATTTACGTCATTGAGCGTCTGTTTTGCGAAGGCGCGGATATTTTCCATATTTACGGCCTTGCCCCTCAAAAATTCCTCGGCGCTTTTTGCTCTCACGGGAACGGGAGCCGCCACTCCGTAGGCTATCCTCACATCTTCAAATGTCTTTTTATCCGCCGACAGCTTTACATTGGCCGAACAGCCGGTCGTGGCGATGTCCATGGCGTTTCTCATGGCGTATTTTATATAATGCCCAAAATAGCCTTCGTAACTTTCCTTCCTTATTATGATGGCCGTCAGCACCTCGTTGTGCTTAAGATCGACCTTTCCGGGGCCAAGGTAAAAATCCTTTATGGCCTCCGTCCTTACTCCGTCGGGGCCCGTGATCTCCATAACGGCGTCATAGGCGTGGAGGGTAGACGCCGAATCCGCCGACGTAACGCCGTTGCAGGTGTTGCCGCCGATGGTTCCGATATTCCTTATCTGGGGGCCGCCAACCTTATCCACGGCTTCTCCCAGCACGTTTATATATTTCTGTATTATCTCGTTTTTGGTTATATGTGAAAAGCTGGTCAGCGGGCCAATTCTTATGGTTCCGTCCTCCTCAAGGGTCACTCCCCTCAGGCAGTCCAGCCCGTATATGCTCACAAGCTCGCAGCCCGCCAGCTTGCCTTCTCTCATTTTTATAAGCACGTCGCTTCCGCCGGCGATTATTTTTGCCTCTGGATGCTCCGTCAGAAGCTCTATGGCCTCGGACACGGAGCCCGCTTCATACAGCGCTTTCATATCATACATAGCTCGCACCTCCCGTCAAATCAGTCCTTCTTCCTTAAACCGCGCGAAAAGATTATGCGGGTTAAGGGGCAGTTTGTTAAACGATACGCCCGTGGCGTTCAAAACGGCGTTCCTTATGGCCGGAGCCGCCGGGATGGCCGGAGGCTCGCCCAAAGCCTTTGTTCCGAAGGCGCTCGTGGGCTCATAGTTCTCAACAAATTCCGCCTCAAGGTCGGGATGATCCATGGTCGTTGACAGCTTGTAATCCAGAAGGTTATTGTTAAGGGGCTTACCCGTCTTTTCGTCATAGATGAGCTGCTCGCTCAGGCCGTAGCCGATGGACATGCTCATTCCTCCATGTACCTGAGCCGCGGCAAGCTGAGGATTTATAAGCCTTCCGCAGTCATGCACGTTTACAACGTCAAGCACCGTTACCTTGCAGAGAGGTATGTCCACCTCCACCTCGGCAAAGGCGCAGCCGAAGGAATAGGCGTTGGTCTTTATCTGGTATGTGCTTTCGGCGGCAAGATGCTCGCTGTTTGTCAGGCTGTAGAGCACCTCCGTGGCAAGCTCGCCAAGGCTCATCATCACCCTGCCGTCCGTAGTCCTTACGATATTTCCGTCTATTATGTCAAGGGACGCTTTTTCCATCCTCGTAAGCTCGTGGGCGTGCTCAAGTATTTTGTCCTTGAGCAGAAGTCCGGTCTGCTTGATGGAAAATCCCGCGACATATGTCTGTCTGGAGGCGTAGGCTCCCGTACCGAATGGCGTTACGTCCGTGTCCTGCACGGTCATGACATGCACGTCCTCAAATTTTATGCCCAATGTCTCGGCGGCCATCTGGGCGAAGGCCGTGTCGGCGCCCTGGCCGATCTCCGTCTCGCCAAGCTGGAGCTGTATGGAACCGTCCTGATTGAGCACCATTCGGCAGGCGCTTGTCTCAAGGGATATGGGCCATACGGCGGTATTATACCAGAATATGGACATGCCGACTCCCCGCCTTATGGGGCCGGTCTGGTTTTTATATTTTTCCAGCTTCTCGTCCCAGTGTATGTATTTCATTCCCTTGTTGATGCACTGGTTAAGGCTGTCAAAATAATTCTCGTTTTTGGAAAAATCGTCTTTAAAGCCGACCTCCATCATATTTTTGCGTCTGAGCTCAATGGAGTCAATGCCTAATTTTTTGGCTATGTCCTCCACATGGCTTTCAAGCGCGAATGTCATCTGCGGTATGCCGTAGGCTCTCATGGCTCCGGCGGCCGCCCTGTTGGTGTATATGGTGTAAGCGTCCGCCTCATAGGCGTCGCATTTATATATCTGGCTGAATGCGGAAATTCCCTTGGCGGCTATGCTGTGTCCGTGAGAAGCGTAGGCTCCCTGATTGGAGAAGGACTCGCATTTTCTGGCCACGAAGGTTCCGTCCTTTCTGGCGTAGGTTATGAGATGCACCCTTATGGCGTGTCTTACCCTCGTGCAGGCGAAAGTCTCCTCCCTTGTCAGATCCAGCTTGACCGGCCGTCCTCCGACCTGGGTGGAAAGATAGGCGCAGAGGGGCTCGTAAAGGGCGTCCTGCTTGTTTCCAAAGCCGCCGCCGATGTACGGTTTTATGATTCTAACCTTTCCCCATGGAATTCCCAGCGCCTGGCCGACTATTCTGCGCACTATGTGCGGTATCTGGGTGGAGGACACGACGACGATCCTGCCGGCCTCCTCGTAAGCGAAGCATATGAAATTCTCCATATGGCAGTGCTGAACCGTGGGCGTGTCGTACCAGCCCTCGAATTTTATAAGGCCGTCCTCCTTTATGGCTTCCTCATAATCGCCCTTTTTCATGGACGTGTGGGCGAGGATGTTGTTTTTATACTCATCGTGTACGATGGGAGCCCCGTCCTTCATGGCCTCAAGCTGGTCAAGGACGAAGGGGTATTCCTCATACTCGGCCTTTATGGCTCTGACCGCCCTGTCGGCGGCTATCTCGTCCTCCGCGATAACGGCGGCTACGTCGTCTCCGTAATATCTTACCCTGCTTGTCAGAAGCAGTCGGTCGGCCACGTCCTGGTGGGCTGGATCGGTACACCATGGATGTCCCGCGGTAGGAAATTTATACTGAGGAACGTCAAAGCATGTAACGATCTTTACGACTCCCGGTATTTTCTCCGCCTCCGACGTGTCTATGCTCTTTACGACGCCGTTGGCGATGGTCGATCTGAACACCTTGGCCACATAACAGTTTTTATCCGCCAGATCCTCGGTAAATTTCGCCCTGCCGGTAACTTTATCAAAGGCGTCTATACGCTTTTTGCTTACTCCAACCTCCATTTGTTTCACCTCTTTATCAGTTGTTTTATATTTCTTCCATACATATATCGCATTTACAGTTCTTTCCCCTGAGCTCTCCATAGACTTTTGAGCCGGTCACCGTCTCAAAGAAATTCCCGTCCCTGTTCCAGAGACAGTCCTCCCATACCGTGTCCGTCGGGTTGTCCTTAAGGCTAAGCTCAAGACGCAGTCTTTTGAACCCGTCCCTTACCCGAAATTGTCTGACAAGAATGAAGAAGCAGAAACCGCCGCACCTTTGGGTCTCCCATATAAGCTCGTCGGCTTCGCAGTCAAATTCATAGTCCGAAAACTCCCGAAAGGCGGATACGGCCGTCTCCACGCTTGCATTCTCGGCCTGAAATCCCTTTTCCTTCAATATATTCTCAAAAACCGCGAGAGAATCTTCCGTATCGTATTTTTTCATTTCGGCCACCCCCCCTTAGGCATTGGTCCGTTATTGTTTAATGTGACAAATCAGGCATATATCATTTTATGCTATTATAGCATTATTCCGAAAATAAATAAACAATTACCTTTTAAAGGCGTTATCCTTAATTAAGTATATCGCATAATTGCCTATTTTCTTGAATTAAATCACTCAAAATGATAACATAATTATATGAAGATAATCAAAAAATTTTTTGAAATTATTATTTTTAAGGAAGTGATATAATGTCCGTATTCAGCGTAAACGGAAAAACATATACGGTCACGGAAAACGTCTCGCTTATGCGTTTTCTTCGGGACGAACTGCGTCTTACATCGGTCAAGGACGGCTGCTTTGAGGGAGCCTGCGGCACCTGTACGGTAATTATCGACGGAAAGGCTGTCAAAGCCTGTGTACAAAAAATATCGAATCTGGACGGAAAGTCGGTCATTACGGCCGAGGGTCTTTCCGAGAGGGAAAAACAGGTCTACAGCTATGCCTTCAGCGAGGCCGGAGCCGTTCAGTGCGGATTCTGCATACCCGGTATGGTCATGTGCGCCAAAGCTCTCATCGACAAAAACCCCTCTCCCACGCCGGAGGACGTAAAGTATGCCATAAGGAACAATCTCTGCCGGTGTACCGGATATAAAAAGATAGAGGAGGCCATACTTCTGGCCGCCGAGATCATAAGGGAAAACAGAGAAATAACAAATCCCGTATCCACCGGCCTCCTGGGAGAAAGCATGAACCGTGTGGACGCCTCCGCCAAGGCTTTGGGCGAGGCAAAATACGCCGATGATTTTTATATGGACGGCATGGTATACGGCTCGGCCTTAAGGAGTGAGTATCCGAGGGCGGAGATACTCTCCATAGACAAAAGCGAAGCCGAAAGCATGGACGGCGTTCTCTGCGTTATGACGGCGGAGGACATCCCCGGCACGCAGAAGGTCGGCCATCTTAAACGCGACTGGGATGTCATCGTTCCGGTCGGCAAAACGACGCATTATCTCGGGGACGCCGTGGCCCTTGTCGCCGCCGAGACCCCGGAAATACTGGAAAAAGCAAAAAAAGCAATAAAGGTTGAATATAACCCCCTTGACGGAGTTTTTTCTCCGGCGGAGGCTATGAAGGACGGAGCTCCCCTTGTGCATGAGGACGGCAATCTGCTCTCCGAGGAACACCTCGTTCGCGGCGACGCCGAAAAGGTAATATCGGAAAGCCGGTATTCCGTCACCAACCATTACAGTCTGCCCTTCACAGAGCATGCCTTTATGGAGACGGAATGCGCCGTAGCCTTCCCCGAGGACGGCGGCATACACATAATAAGCGGGGATCAGGGCATATATCAGACCCAGAGGGAATGTTCAGACGCCCTCGGCCTTCCTCCCGAAAAGGTCAGGGTGTCGGCGGCCATGGTAGGCGGCGGCTTCGGCGGCAAGGAAGATATGAGCGTTCAGCACCACGCCGCTCTGCTTGCCCAAAAAACAGGCCTCCCGGTCAAAGTAAAGCTGACAAGACAGGAAAGCATACTCGTCCATCCAAAACGCCATGCCATGGAGATAGACCTTACAACGGCCTGCGACGAAAACGGAAAACTCACCGCCATGAAGGCCGTTATCATATCCGACACGGGAGCGTACGCCAGCCTCGGCGGCCCTGTGCTTCAAAGAGCCTGCACCCATGCCGCCGGCCCCTATAATTATCAGAACATAGACATAACGGGCAGAGCCTATTACACCAACAATCCCCCTGCCGGGGCTTTCAGGGGCTTCGGAGTTCCCCAGAGCTGCTTCGCCACGGAGTGCAATCTTAATCAACTCGCGGAAATGGCCGGCCTTACGCCCTTTGAGATACGATATATAAACGCTGTGCGTCCGGGCGACACGCTTCCCAACGGACAGATCGCCGATGAAAATACGGCCATAGTCGAGACCTTGGACGCGGTAAGGGAAATCTGCGAAAAGAATCCAAAGGCGGGTATCGCCTGCGCCATCAAAAACAGCGGCCTCGGCGTCGGAGTGCCGGACACCGGCAGATGCCGCATAACCGTAAAGGACGGGAAAGTTCATGTGACATCCAGCGCGGCCTGCATCGGTCAGGGAATGGGCACGGTGCAGATACAGATGCTTTGCGAAGCCGCGGGGCTTACTCCGGACATGGTCATCTATGACACTCCGGACACTAAGTATTCCCCTAACGCCGGAAATACCACGGCCTCAAGGCAGACACTCTTTACCGGCGAAGCGGCAGTGCGCGCGGCGTCGCTTTTAAAAGGCGCTCTCGATAAGGAAGGTTCTCTTTCGGCTCTGAACGGCAGGGAGTTTTACGGCGAATACACGGGAGTGACGGACAAAATGGGCTCTCCGAAGGAGCACCCCGTAAGCCACGTCGCCTACAGCTACGCCACCCAGGTCGTTGAGCTCAACGATAACGGAACTATAAAGAGAGTCGTGGCGGCCCATGACGTCGGAACGCCGGTCAATCCAAAGGCTTTGGAAGGGCAGATAGAAGGCGGAGTAGTTATGAGCCTTGGCTACGCCCTTACGGAGAGCTTCCCCCTTGAGCAGGGCAGACCCATGGCCAAATTGGGAACCCTCGGCCTTTTCCGGGCGGACAAAACTCCGGATGTTGTTCCCGTCATAATCGACAGGCGTATGAACGGCCCGGCCTTTGGAGCTAAGGGCATTGGAGAGATCTCGTCCATACCGACGGCTCCCGCCGTACAGCTTGCCTACTATAACAGGGACGGAAGGTTTAGGACAAGCCTACCTCTGGAGGATACTCCCTACAGCAGGAAAAAGTAAGCGTTCGGGTTACTAATTGACGAAAAATAACCCGCGGAAGCGGGACGGGGCGCGGCGGCCAATAAAGGCCGCCGCACCCCTGTTTTTTTCCTTGCATGGACAATCAGAAAGCCTGTTTCCCATTCGCCCGCCGTTCAACCCATTAATATGTATAGCCCTTTTCAAATAGGTTTTAGCCTGTTCCGCCGGGACTTATTTTTCATCCGTCACCTGGACATAACGGACTTTCTTGAAACGCTTTATCCAACATTATAAAATATGTTGTAAAATAAGATGTAAATAAGCGCGCAATAACGCCTTTTTAAAATTTTTTGGGAAGTTTATTCACCCTCGGTCTTTCGGCCGTCTTTTGCCTTTGCTCTTTTTATCCTTCGTGTCGTTTTAAACTTCCTCAGCGCCTCTTCCTCGGCTTCCTTTGCCGCCAGCGCCGTCAAAAACGCTTCCTCCTCGGCCTCAAGCTGGTAATAAAGTATCTGCGCCAGCAGTTCTTCAAAATCTTCCTCGCTCATGCCTGTGGAAGATCTGTCTATGTCGGGTTTCTCAAGTTTCCTGAACTCCCTGAACTTCTCAAGGAGGGTCTGAGCGGGTATCGCTTCCGCTTTTTCCTTCATCATTTCCATTACAAAATCCCTTATGCCTCGTTCTTCCTCCTTTTCCGCCCGTTTTCCGGCGGCTTTTTCCCGCGCTTCAAATTTCTTTTTATACTCCTCGTCAAGTTTTTCCCAATATTTTTCATAATGTTTGTCATTGTCCCGCATAAATATGCCCCTTTCACGGCGGCTAATCCTATGTAAGCCTTTTTTGACATTATACTACAACAAATCCAGCCTTTTAAATACAATTCGGTCGCAAATTTCCCTATTTTCATATTTTTATCGACGAAAATCTTGTCTGATTTCTTTTTAAACCGTTGACTGCCGGAATAATCGATATTATAATAAACATATATTTATAAAATAAACATTTGTATAGGAGGTGAATATATGACGCCCAGAGAGAGGGAAATACTTGAGATAATCAGAAAAAAACCGACCATCGAGCAGAGCGAGCTCGCTGAAATGCTCGGCATAACCCGCAGTTCCGTGGCCGTGCATATCGCCAATCTGCAAAAGAAGGGCTGTCTGCTTGGCAGGGGCTACATCGTAAACGAAGGCAACTATGTGGTCGGCATAGGAGCGGCCAACGTGGACGTGCATGGCAGGTCGAAAAAGGCCATCAGTCTGCATGACAGCAATCCCGGACATATGAATACGTCCTCCGGAGGGGTTACGAGGAACGTGTCGGAAAATTTCGCCCGCCTCGGCGGAGACGTGAAACTCATCACCGCTGTGGGGGACGATGTTTACGCCGACAAGATCATGGCCGAATGTATAAGCGCCGGAATAGATATGAGCAACATACTCAAGGTCAAAAATCACGCCTCGTCCACATATATATCCGTGCTGGACGAAAAGGGCGATATGTTTGTGGCGCTGTCGGATATGTCGGTGCTGCATACCATGTCCGTGGACTTTCTCCACTCCAAAAACAACATAATAAAAGGAAGCAGGCTTATAACGTGCGACCCGGGACTGCCTCCCGCCGTCATGGAGGAGATACTGAATCTGTATTCCGACACGATACCGATTTTTGTGGACACGGTCTCAAAGGCCTATGCCTCCACCATATCCGGCCTCATCGGCAAATTCCACACGGCAAAGCCCAACCTGATGGAGACCGAGGTTTTAAGCGGCATGACAATAAGGAACAAAACGGATCTGTACAAGGCCGCCGACAAAATACTCGACAAGGGGCTTAAAAGGATATTCGTAAGCCTTGGAGCCGACGGATGCCTGTATATGGACATGGATGGCAACCGGATAGAAAGAAAACTGCGCCCCGTGGAAAACATGGTCAACGCCACCGGAGCCGGCGACGCCTTCACCGCGGCTTTGATCTACAGCTATGTAAACGGTTTCGACATTGACAAAACCATTGATTACGCCCTTGCGGCCGGGGTGGCCGCCGTGTCCCACGAAAGGACGATAAACCCGAATATGAGCGTTTCGCTTTTGGAAAAAATATTGAAGGAGAGAAGAATATGACACAGAAAGATTACTTATCAATAACACCGGAAATACAGCAGGCCATTGACGAGGGCAAACCCGTTGTAGCCCTTGAGAGCACGATTTTGAGCCACGGCATGCCATTCCCCCAGAACGTGGAATTCGCCCACAAGGTTGAGGAGATCGTAAGAGCCGAGGGCGCCGTGCCCGCCACAACAGCCATCATCGGCGGAAAGCTCAAGGTCGGCCTTACTTCCGAGGAGCTTGACATAATGTGCAAGGCCGAGGGCGTAGGAAAGGTATCCAGAAGGGATGTGGCCGTTTATCTGGCAACCGGAAAAACCGGAGCCACGACGGTTGCCACGACCATGATGATAGCCGAAATGGCCGGAATAAAAATTTTCGCCACGGGCGGCATCGGCGGAGTACACAGAGGGGCTACGGAAACCATGGACATAAGCGCCGACCTTCAGGAGCTGGCCAACACTCAGGTGGCCGTTGTCTGCGCCGGAGCCAAATCGCTTCTTGACCTTGGACTTACCCTTGAATATCTTGAGACATTCGGCGTACCCGTGCTCGGACTGCGCACCGACGAGTTCCCCGCCTTCTACTGCCGCACCAGCGGACATAAGCTGGATTACAGATGCGAAAGCGAGGCCGAAGCCGCAAAAATAATCAAAACAAACTGGGATCTCGGCCTTAAGGGCGGCCTTGTCATCGGCAACCCCATCCCCGAGGAATACGCGCTTGATTATGACGAGATGGAAAAGGTCATCGTAAAGGCTCTTGATATGGCTAAGGAGCAGGGCATCCACGGCAAAGACGTAACTCCTTTCCTTCTCAGCCACATCAAGGATATGACAGAGGGAGTTTCCTTCGCCTCCAATCTCCAGCTTGCCTACAACAACGCAAGAGCGGCCAGCAGGATCGCCTGCGAGATGGCAAAGATGAAGTAAAAATAAGCAAAAAACGGGACGTCCGCGCAAAAGCCAAACGGCTTTGCTGTATACGGGCGTCCTTTTTATAAGGCATGCCGGGAAACGGCATTGGAGAGGCAATCATTACAATATCAAAAGCTCCGTCAGGAATACCGCGGCGCAGGCGGCCAGAGCGGAAACGAACAGGCTCCTGCCCCTGAGAGATGTAAAAAGCGCGGCGGCGAATCCGGCCGAGGCGGAAAGGACATTTCCCGTGGCCGTAAGCACGGCGGGAAATGTCATAACCGACAGCGTCACATAGGGCACATAATAAAGAAAGGATCTGACGGTTACGTTTTTTATCTCGCCCTTCACCAGCACGAAGGGAAGAAGGCGTATGAGGTACGTCACCCCGGCGGCTATAAATATGTAAGCGAATATTTCAGGCTTCACAGCTGACGGCTCCTTTCTTTTCTTTGTTCTCAACGGGGAATATCACAGCGGCGGCCAGAGAAATCGCCACCGTCAATATTATGACTTTCACCCCGCCGGATATGGCCTCAAGCGCCGGGATGAGGGAAAATACAAGGCTTGCCGCCATTGACACGGCCACGACAAGAGCCACCGTTTTGTCCTTTTTTGCCGGAGGCATTATGACGGCGACGAACATGGCGTATACCGCCATATTGAGGGCGGCTGACACATTCGCGGGCATAACGCTTCCCATGACGGCTCCCAAATATGTGCCGATTGTCCATGCCGGAAGAGCCGCCGCCATTATTCCGTAGCTGTAAAGGGCTTCAAGTTTGCCCTCTCTTGTGACCGAGAGACCGAATATCTCGTCGGTGACGGCAAAGGACAGCAGAAATCTGTGGAAAAACGGAGTATTTTTGTCCAGTTTCTGAGACAGGGCGCAGGACATGAGGAAATACCGCATATTTAGTATGAGCGTCGTCAGGGCGATCTCCGCCGCCGTCGTTCCCGCCGCCATAAGGGTGAAGGCTGAAAACTCCCCGGCCGAAGTGTTGTTAAGCGCCGACATAAGCGACGCCTCAAACGGTGAAAGCCCCAGAGCCGCCGCGGACGAGCCAATGGTGAACGCCACCGCCAGATAACCCATGGCTACGGGCAGTCCGTCCCTTAATCCGTTGAAAAATATGTTCCTTTTGCGTCCCATCTTTCCGCCTCCCTTTACTTTGTTGAGAGAAGTATAACACCGGAATTGACATAAGTAAAACGAATTTATATAATAGTATCATTAGAAATACTTATTATAAGAGGAGGCGAGTATATGACAAGCTACGAGGCGTTCGTGCGGGTCACGGAAACCGGCAGCTTTACCAAAGCTGCGAAAAGCATGGGCTATACCCAGTCAGCGGTGAGCCAGATGATAAAGTCTCTTGAGGAGGAGCTTGACACTACTCTTATCCGCCGGTCAAAGCGTGGCATAGAGCTTTCCCCCGACGGAGAGGAATTTCTGCCGTATATCAAAAACATATACAACGCCCACAGAGAGCTGATGGAAAAAAGAAACGAGATGAGGGGACTTCCCGGCGGGCTCATAAGGATAGGCACTTTGGCGAGCATTTCCGCCAACTGGCTGCCGCCGCTGATGATGGAATTCAGGAAAAAGTACCCTTCGGTGCATTTTGACCTGAAGCAGGGAGAATACACGAATATAAACGGCTGGATAAGGGAGGGAAGCGTGGACTTCGGATTTCTTAATCCGGAGACCGCCGAAGGCCTGACGACGACTCTGCTGAAGCGTGACGAAATGCTTGCCGTTCTGCCCCGGGGCCACGCACTTGCCGAGAAAAGCCTGGTAACGCTTGATGAGCTGGCCAGAGAACCGTACATACTTCTTGACGAGGGAGAATTCAGCGAGCCACTGGAGTTTTTCCATGAAAATTCTCTGGAGCCCAACACCCAGTATATAGTCTATGACGACTATACCATAATGTCCATGGTGGAACAGGGGCTTGGCGTATCAGTGCTTTCGGCTCTGGTTCTCAACAGGCACGGACGTGACATAGAGATCCGCAGGATAGAGCCCGGCCTTGTAAGGAGCATTTCCGTCGCCTATAAAAACAAGGGCGTCCTTCCCATCGCCGCCAGATATTTTATAGATTTTATCACGGCAAGACGGAACGAGCTTACATCGGGATATGTCTGCGAATAGCGAATATAAGCGTAAACAGGAGGAAACTATGGAGTACAAAGAGATAGGAGCAGGAGACGCGGGAGAGATGGCGGAGCTTTTCGCCGGAGCTTTCAACGCCCCGCCGTGGAACGACAGCTGGACAAACGAAACGGCGGCAAAAAGACTGGAATACATGCTGGACGGCAAAGCCGCCTACGGGCTGGCGGCATACAGGGACGGAAGGCTCTGCGCCATGGCCGTTGGATGTTTTGAGATATATTGCGGAAAAACCGTATTCAATCTGCGGGAGTTCTGCGTGGACAGGAGCGTAAAGGGAAAGGGCGTCGGAACGGAATTTTACGCCGGCCTTGAGGAAAGGCTGAAACGTCTTGGCGCGGACGAAATCACGCTTAACACCCTCAGAGGGCCCCAGACCGAGGAATTTTACAAAAAACAGGGCATGCGCAGCGAGGATGAAATGACGGTAATGATAAAAAGCCTTAAGTCTCGTTAAACCATGAATTTCGCTTAAATAAATTTAACTTTAAAATCCTTCGGTTTTATTGTATATTTAAAGGAGAAAATTAAGCGCCCAAAGGCGTCCCAATACGAAAGGATGATGAAAAATGGCAATTATGACAGGCGAACAGTATCTTGAAAGCATGAGAAAGCTGAAACTTAACATCTATATGTTCGGCGAGAAAATCGAAAACTCCGAGAGCAGTCCGATCCTAAGACCGTCCCTCAATTCCGTAAAGGCCACCTATGACCTTGCCTGTGACCCGCAGTATGAGGATATTATGACGGCCACCTCCCATCTGACCGGGGAAAAAATAAACCGTTTCACCCACATCCACCAGAGCACGGACGACCTTATTAAAAAGGTCAAGATGCAGAGACTCTGCGGAAGCAAGACAGCTTCCTGTTTCCAGAGATGCGTCGGCCTTGACGCTTTTAACGCCGTATATTCAACGGCCTATGAAGTGGATCAGAAATACGGCACAAGCTATTTCGAGAACTTTAAAAAATTCCTTACATACGTCCAGAACGCCGATCTGACCGTGGACGGAGCCATGACCGATCCAAAGGGCAACCGTTCCCTCTCTCCCTCGGCTCAGGAGGATCCGGATCTTTATCTTCACGTTGTCGAGAGACGTCCCGACGGTGTTGTGGTCAGGGGAGCGAAGGTGCATCAGACAGGCATTTGCAACTCCCACGAGGTGCTTGTAATGCCCACCTGTTCCATGGCTCCGGCGGATAAGGATTACGCCATCTCCTTCTCCGTTCCCACCGATACCGAAGGCATACTTATGATAATCGGCCGTCAGTCCTGTGACACAAGAAAGCTGGAAGGCTCGCAGATGGACGTGGGCAACAGCGTCTACGGCGGAGTTGAGGCCCTTGTCGTATTCGACGACGTATTTGTTCCCAACGAGAGGATATTCCTCAACGGAGAGACGGATTTCGCCGGAATGCTTGTGGAGCGTTTCGCCGGATTCCACAGACAGAGCTACGGCGGATGCAAGGTCGGCGTGGGCGACGTGCTCATCGGAGCGGCGGCTCTCGCGGCTCAGTACAACGGAGCGGACAGGGCTTCCCATGTCAAAGACAAGCTCATAGAAATGACCCACCTCAACGAGACCATATTCTCCTGCGGAATAGCGTGCTCGGCGCAGGGCTGCAAGACGGCCTCCGGAGGATATATGATAGACCTGCTTCTTGCCAACGTCTGCAAGCAGAACGTAACCAGGTTCCCCTATGAGATATCCAGGCTCGCCCAGGACATCGCCGGAGGACTTATGGTAACGGCTCCCTCGGAAAAGGATTTCAGGGACGAGAAGCTGGGCGGATATATAGACAAATATTTCAGGGGCGTATCCAATGCTCCCACGGAATACAGGCTCAAGATAATGCGCCTTATCGAGAATATGACCCTCGGAGCCGCGGCTGTCGGATATCTTACGGAATCCATGCACGGAGCGGGCTCTCCCCAGGCTCAGAGAATAATGATCTCCAGACAGAGCGACATCGAGGCCAAAAAACGCCTTGCAAAGGATATAGCGAAGATAGAGGATTAAAGTATCAAAAGCGCGGGGACTTTTTGACACCCCGTATCCAAAAAATCCGGCCGCCCCAAAAACGGGCGCGTTTTAGATAAGAAAACAATCAAAAAGCCTTAAATCACCGCGTTTTAAGGACAGCGGGCAAACAGGCTGAAACTGGATAACCAAGCAAAAGGGGCGTTATCAAAAGGCAGAGGAGCATAAAGAAGTATTGCAAAAATACTGACCTATGCCAAGTGAGCGGGAATAAGAAAACTCTATGTGAATGGACGAACCATTTGCATAGAGTTTTTCTTTTTGCTTATTTCAATTTTTCATCGTCTGCAGGACACGCAGCCGTCCCCGGAGGGGACGATCTTGGGGGCTTGGGGGATATCCCTCAACAAGCGTTTGGACGGTACTATCCGGCCAAAAACGCAAAACATATACATGTTTGCATTGCTTGCCGAATTACTTTCGATTATTTTTTATTGAACATCTCAACTTCAATTTCATGATTCTCAACAACAGATTCAATAGTTGTTCTTATAGGTTCATAAATCGATATATCTTGATTTACTGCCTCAAAACTTACAGCTAGACTATACTTTGCCTTAAATAAGCTACCCCATCCCTTGTGACCGCGTACAGCAACACAAAACGCATCACTCAGTTGGTTAGATTTGATTATACACCAGTCTTTCTGTAGCGTCCCGTTTTTTCTTGAGTATCCGTCTGCAAAACCACGATTAGTTGCTTCGCCTAGTACCCAATCAAAATTACCATCATCCTCAATTACAGAGCCGGTTTCAAAAATTCGTTGAGCAAAAGTTTCTGCGCTTTCACCTATCCGACTACAGCACCAATCCAACCATGTAGATAAGTACCCTTTGACATAGCGACGAGTTCTACGAGGATTCGCGGCGTAAGACAATGTAATCTCAATCAAAATGTCGTAATCTTCACCAACTGAAGATAATTCTTCTGGAATTGGAATTTGGAAAATATGCGCTTCGTTATCTCCTAATTCCATAAGAACGGGAGTTATTAATGTTATTCTATACTCATCATTACTTGTTGCTCGGTGAACATCCGGTATACCATATCCAATATGCCTAAGCATAGAAACACAATCTTCTTTTGTAAGATCACTGGCTTTTTTAGGCCAGCGTGCAGACTGTGCAATAAGAGCCCTATATAACAATGCTGGGGCTTCAGGTAAGCTTTTCTCTATTTGAGTAGCAATATATGTAACTTTGGGTGCAGCAAATGATGTGCCTACTGCATCTCTTGCAAAAGCAGGACCTTGGGGTGATTTCCGAATCAACTCAGGGCATACTTCCGGCGGTGTCGATAATATAGGGGGATTACTACCTTTATTACACGCATGGGTCCCTCCGTACTCCACAACCTCCGGCTTTAATACGTCCCATATTCCTGGTCCAGAGCGAGAGAAGGATGAAACACAATCAGATTTACCCAAGGCAACTATATCGTCTGTTTCAAAATCAGTAGCTGATACAGAGCCAACCGTTAAAGCCTGCAGACTTTGAGCTGGATCAGATATTCTACACAATTCTCTCTCTAAATACGTCGGATATGGATAGCCTGCTTGCCAATATGCACCAATTACATCAGAATATATATTTCCGGCAGCTTGAATGTATAGCACATCATTATTGTAAGACTGGCTGTCAATTTCAGCCGCCCAAGGCGTCATATGCTTCATTGCACATGGCTTCCTACTTCCAATGGAATGATTATATATTCTAGTCGGTACAGGATTACCTTTATAATAAACCTCAACGGCTTTTGATATGGCTTTAGGAGGATAAACCTCTTGCGGTATCCCGTTATGTTCGTCAAGAATTCTAAAATTTCTAATCCAACAAGGAAGTTGATATTTTCCGCTTGTTGGTATAGTGTCAGGATATAATACGGCACCAGCAACCCGAGTACCATGCCCTCCACCGCTTACTTGGTCACTGGGACTTGGATTATTGGGAATTAAACTTATAGAATCTGCGCTGATGATTGCAGAAGATAAGTATTTATGTTGCTCCTGTATACCACTATCTATCACACAGACCACAGGGTCTGATTCTGACGGAGGTATTATATTTACATTTTCGGCTAAATCAGTGCAATTAGACTCAGGTACTCCGATTTTAATTTCTTCACTCTCAGATGCTTCAAAAATATATGGAAAATTCATTACAAGATCAAGTAAGCACTTTCCGCTAATTTTCAATCTTGCAGAGAAGCTGTCTGGCAAATCGCATATTACTGATGTGCCATCAGACATTTCCATAATTTCACCATGGTAAGTATTGACAAAGCTTTCAAGCGCATCTTCTCGCTCCATTTTGAGCTCGTCCCATTCGAGATAAGCTTTGTTAAATCTTTCTTCCCATTTTTGCTCTCTCTTGGCATAATGTTCATCAGTTTCTTGTTTTGTTCTGGAAGGACGATCAGGTAATTGTATATTTCCGCAACAGCTTATGCCTATATCGATACAGTACATTGAATCTGCGGATATGGTCGCCCATTTAGAATAGAGGTCATCAGACAAAATCCGTTTAAGCCTGTCGCTGTCTTCGCACAGTGCATATACCTTAGCAGGAGTATTACATCGCATAGAAATATTTTGGATAAATTCATTCGCTTTTTGATTAAAACGAGTTAGGTCAATATCTTCTGACGCAACTATAATAAAGCCATCTTCAATTTCACAAACGATTTCAAATCCAAGCCCTCTTAAAAATTCAATATTACTGGAGGGATCAATTTCTAATAGAATTGGAATTCCTACTTGTATCTCTGGTAGATCTTCTTCTAAGCGGTTTATGCGTCGCTCTTTCCAAAATTGAGATAATTCAGATGATCGGCGTTTCAAATACTCACCATGATGGGCTCTATTATCTCGGTTACGGTTGGTTCGTTCAGAAGGTGAATTAAATCCGCGCAGTTTTGGTTTTCCTCTATACAATAAGGGAAGGGGCAAATGAGAAAAATCTCTATTTTCAGCCATAAGATAACCTCCTTACCGTTAAAACTTTAAACTCTCTTTTAGGGCTTTAGAGAAATGTTCGTAACATACTTTTTTGCCACCTGAGAGAATACTTATCTTAGCTGCCCTTTGAGCAATCAAAACAACATTGGCAGCGGAAAAACCATCCATTTGTTCCGAAATACCATCCCAATTTATATCTGGTGAAGTAGGGATAGCGGATAATGTCATTTCAAGTAATCGCTTGCGTTCTATTTTACCAGGCAATGTCATTTCAATAACATCATCAAATCTCCGAAAAAGAGCTTCGTCAAGCGATACTTTCAAATTGGTAGTTGCAATTACCAAACCAGGAGCATCATACTCGTCAAGCAAAGTAAGCAACATATTTACGATTCTAGGAACTTCCCCAACATCTTGTGTGGTAGTTCTGGATTTTGCTATGAAATCACATTCGTCAAGCAATAAGACCACAGGTTCATTTTTGCAATAGTCAAAAACCATACGAAGGTTAGATGCGGATTCTCCAAAATACGAAGAGAGCAAGGAGTCAAATCTAACTTTCAGTAATGGTAACCCCAAATTCCAAGCAATTCTTTCTGCGCTCATAGTTTTTCCGCATCCTGGGGGACCATAAAGGAGCACTTTCCTTTTGGGAACAAGATTGTATTTTTTTAGCCTCTCACGTGCAGCATATTCTTGCTCAATAGATAACAGCCGTTCTTCCACGCTTTCCGGTAAAACCATATGGTGTTTCAACTGTTCGCGTGGAATATAAGAAACCAACTGTGAATTATTACGTTTGCTTTTAGGCAATGAGGCCAATCCTGTTTCATTTCGTCGACTATCAAATAGAGTATATTTAGGTTTCTCTGTGATTGTTAACTTTTCTAATGAATCCGCCAGTACATTATGACCAAGTTTTCTTTCCTCTTGAATAATCGTAATAGCAATCTTTTTCAAGGAAACTATATCTTCTGTATATATAGCTTTAAAAAGCCGTTTATATAATTCTGCTTTCATAAAAAATCTCCCTCTTATTATATTTGCGGCAAAAGTAGGATCATGGCTTATTCACTCTATACTTCTGTTGTCTGGAGGAAGTTTTTTCAATCGGCTCTATATATGTACCAGTAGTATGCACATAATTTAGAAACAATGTACCTAATAATAACCTGTCACTGCGAGATATTCTGTTCCATTCATAGCCTTTAAACAAATCTCGTACGAGAAAAATTTCGTTATGATTTAAATGCTTTGTTTCATCTATAGCCTGGGTCAAAAGATCGTTTGCTGTTGCCATCACAAACCCTCCTTGTTGTAAACAATATGATAAACAATGTTGTCAATATCATAACACTTATAAACACAAAAGGCAATACTGATTTCTAACTACTTTCATCAGGTTAGCAAAACATATGATCTAACATCAAACATTCTCAAATAAATACCAACCGAATGTATCTTGACAAAAAACCTTCTATCCGATATAATGAATACATACTAATCGTATGTTAAAGGAAGGGGGATGTTATGTGGCACGGAACAAATACCCTGAAGTGACCGTGGAAAAAATTCTTGATGTGGCCCAGCGGCTATTTTTAGAAAAAGGATATGACAATACTACCATTCAAGATATTGTAGATCATTTGGATGGTCTATCCAAAGGAGCCGTCTATCATCATTTCAAATCAAAAGAAGAAATTATGGACGCAGTAGGCGACCGGATGTTTTCTGCAAATAATCCTTTTGAGAAAGTTCGAAAGCGTTCAGATTTGAACGGCCTGCAAAAGCTGCGTGAGGCTATCCGGCTGAATCAATCGGATGAAGAACGGACCAGTATGACAATACAATCGATTCCTCTCACGAGGAATCCCCGGCTTCTGGTAGAGATGATTGAATCCAACCGGCGTATTCTAACTCCATATTATCAAGAACTTCTGGAAGAAGGAAACAAGGATGGCTCTCTGCATACTGAGTATGCCAAAGAAATTGCGGAACTAATGCCATTGCTCACCAGTCTGTGGCTGTTGCCCTCTGTGTTTCCATCTGACAAAGAAGGAATGAAGAACAAGTTTCGCTTTCTTGGTGATATGCTGGAGAAGATGGGAGTTCCCCTTATGGACGATTCTATCTATGCTTTGGTGGAAGAATTCTTTGAAAAAATGCCAGAAGAAAAATAAAGTTGCCGCAAGGCAATTTTATTTTAGAAATATACATTCATTCGACCGGTATTTTAACAATACCGTATTTCTTTAAAATTATACATACCATCGTACGGTATTGAAGGGAGTTAAGATGAAAGAAATCGTGATTTCTACAGACCGGATAACCAAAACCTTTTTCGCGAAAGAGGTTATCAGGGACTGCCAAATTTCAGTGGAACGAGGGACGATCTACGGCTTTCTTGGTAAAAACGGAGCCGGAAAAACCACCATGTTCAAATTACTGCTTGGGTTTCTCAAACCAACAGCCGGAACTGCTACTGTTCTCGGTATGGACAGTGTAAAAGATAATGCCAAAATTCTAAAACATACCGGGAGTTTAATTGAAGCCCCTGTATTCTACGAACATTTATCGGCTACCGATAATTTGCTCCTCCATTTAGCCTATATGGGGCTTGAAAACATGAAAGTGGAACCGGTGCTTGAACGTGTAGGACTTCCCGGCACAGGTACACAACCCGTCCATGAATTTTCCTTGGGAATGCGTCAGCGTTTGGCAATAGCCCGCGCTATTGTTCATAAACCGGAGGTATTGATTTTAGACGAGCCGGTTAATGGACTTGACCCTGTGGGAATGAGAGAAATGCGCGTCCTGTTTCGCCAGCTTGTCGATCAAGACGGGATGACGATTCTACTATCCAGCCATCTTTTATCCGAAGTGCAGCAAGTTACCGACCGTATCGGGGTAATTGCAGATGGAAGGCTTGTTCTGGAGGAGGATACCGAAGGAATCCGCCGAAATCATCCAGGCGATATAGAAGATTATCTGATCGGCGTGATGGAAGGAGGGCAGCTCCATGAATAAACTCATATCTTTGGAAGTTAAGCGAAACCGCCTGCGTCCTTACCATATTGCAGTGCTGATCAGTGGTTTTACCCTGTTGGCTTTTCACTATTTTATGGCTGCGATTCCTCTTATCGATCCAACGGAAGCCGACATTGCAATGTTTTCTTCCTATGACTTTCTGTTTAACCTGAATCATCTTGTAAGTATGGCTATATTTGGGATTTTAGGTGCAGTGATGGGGACGCGGTTTGTCATAGAGGAATATAGCGGAGCAAAGGCGATTTTATTATTCTCCTATCCGATCAGCCGGAAAAAGATGATGGGCGCAAAGCTATGGCTGGTTTTTTGTTATCCTGTTGCCGCCATGCTGCTGTGTGGAATTGTGATAGGCAGTGTGTTCTTCGTTACCGAGAGCTTGTTCCCCTTATGTGCTGACCATCTCACATGGGAAACGATAGGAGGGGCTTTTCTTTCCCTCCTGTTCCATTCTCTTTTGGCTGGTGCTGTGGCACTTTTGTCGATATGGATTGGATTTCTGAAAAAATCTATTCCCGTAACGATTGTAGCGGCGGTCATTGCTGCAACAACCCTATGTCAAATGCTATCGGCAGCTTTATCTTTCCGTCCAGTGCTTTTTATTCTGTTGGGCGTTGTAGCAATCCTCACAATGGTAGCTGTGAGAAGAATGTTTTATCAAGTAGAAAGTATGGAAGTGTAAGCGATGATGGAAAAAGAATTTAGCCAAAAGGTCGAGAACATGGCTGCACCGTTTGATTCGTATTCAGGAGGAAAAAATGAAGCAGAAACTTTTTGCCCGTAATTTTACTTTTTTGATTTTAGGGCAGATTAGCTCCCTGATTGGAAATTACACGCTAAAGTTTGCCCTATCCATGTATGTATTGGAGCAAACCGGATCAGCTTCTATTTTTGCAGGGCTGTTGGCACTGGCTATGCTCCCTACGATTTTGCTGTCTCCTTTTGGCGGAATCCTCGCAGACCGGGCAAACCGCCGCAATATCATGGTCGCGCTGGATACTCTTTCCGGGCTGTCTGTACTGATTGCCAGCTTTGCTATGGCACTCGGGCAGGATATTTTCGTCATCGGTGCCTTGCTGATTATTTTGTCAGTATTGGGAGCTTTTGAATCACCCACCGTGCAAGCCTGTGTCCCGCAAATGCTGTCCGGAGATAACATTGTAAAAGGGAATGCTGTCGTCAATCAGGTAGCTTCTATTGCTTCCTTGATTACTCCGTTTTTGGGCAGTGTATTTTATACCGCATTTGGAATCCGTCCGGTATTTTATGCTGCGGTAGTATGCTTCTTTGTAACTGCTTTGCTGGAATGCTTTATCCGGCTGGATTACAAAAAGCCCGAACAAAAAATGGGGATTGGCGCAATCATCAAAGAAGATTTCTCTGTCAGTATGCACTTTTTGCGCCGGGAACAGCCCGGTATTATGAAACTTCTTCTGCTGGCAGCCGCCGTGAGCCTGTTTGTAGCGGGCACTGCTGTGGTAGGCTTTCCCTATTTGGTACGTACCGTGTTGGGACTTTCAGCAACTCATTATGGCATTGCGGAAAGTGCAATGGGTGTTGCGTCTATTTTGGGAAGTCTGTGCGTCGTGGTATTAGCGAAAAAGCTGCGGGTGCGCCATCTTGCCACAGTTTTAGTATCCTTTGGGATCTGCCTCATTCCGTGCGGTATTGCTTTCCTGCTACCGGTAAGTGCTTTTACCCGTTATCTGATTTTGCTGGTAATGTTCTGCGCTTGCCAGCTTGGATGTAGTTTGTTTTCCACATATGCCATTTCCATTATACAGGAACGGACGCCGGATCATCTGATGGGCAAGGTGATGTCCTATGTATTTACGCTCTCTATGTGTGCGCAACCGATAGGACAGATTGTTTATGGGGCCTTGTTCGACCAGTTTGTGAGCAGCGCCTATTGGGTACTAATTCCAAGCGGTTTGATTGTGTGTTTAATCGGCCTGGCTTCCACCGGATTTTTTACGAAGTTTGAAAAGCAAGTTTCTACACTAGTTGAAAAAGAAACCATTTGAAGGAGGTGGTGGCAACATGGGAAATTAGTTGTACTGGACTTGGAGGAATCCGGCAGAAAAATTGGCGAAAGGCTGTTTGTCTTGCTCTCCTCCATTCAAAAGAAGGAACTGGCTCAGTTTATCCATGACTATGAGGGCGGTAATCTTCCGCCCGATGTCTCATACGCCTCCTTTTTCCAAGAAAAGCAAAACACGCCGAACCAATCCCTGACAGAAATCCGGGAAGGTGATTTGTATTTCTGCCTGGAGCGGCGTTTAGTGACAGTGCGGAGCCGGATAATCCCGCTGACGGTCAAGGAATTTGAAATCTTCTCTCTGCTTATCCAACACCCCGGGCGTGTGTACTCCTATGAAGTGATTCTGGACTTGGTTTGGCAGGAGGATTACACCTACTATTCCCACAAGGCCGTCAACAACCATATCAGTAACCTGCGGCGGAAAATAAAGGTAGCGCCGGATGTGCCGGACTATGTAAAAAGTGTCTATGGCGTCGGCTATAAATTTGAAATCTGAGGAATGCCCTCATGGCTTGAAACGGCCATGAGGGTATTTTTTTTGCGAAAACACCTATAAAAATACCCTTAAAAATGTCACGACTAATAGAGAGGTATTTTAAATTTTTCTGCTGAAACCCCGTAAAAATCCCCTCAAAATGAAATGAATATTAGAAAGATATTTTTTGAGTTTTTTCTGTTTAGACGACAACTATTCCCCGAAAAATGAACAGATATATGAAAGGGCATTTTTGACCGTCCGAAAGGAGGTGATAGAAATCAAAGAGAAAATCCCCGTGATGACCTACTCCCAATACCGCAGAGCTAGAAAGCTGGTCCATCAGTGCTGCAACTATGAGAGCGGGAACTGCCTTGCCCTTGACGATGGAGAAGAATGCGTGTGCGTACAAAGCATTTCCTACTCCCTGCTGTGCAGGTGGTTCCGTTCTGCTGTCCTGCCCTTAGATGAACCCCTGGCGACGGCCTTGCTTTATCGGAAGGAACACAAACAGTGCGCTGTCTGCGGCCAACCCTTTCTTCCCGGCTCCAACCGGGCGAAATACTGTAAGTCCTGTGCCGCCATCGTTCACCGCAGGCAGAAAACAGCCAGTGACTGGAAAAGACGGGCTGCCTGCGGACAATTAGAGACAAAAAAGCCTTGATTCTGTGGGCTTTGCAAGCGCCGGTCAATGGGATAGAGGGATAAATCCCTTATGCCCGCCCAGAACGAGCTTCTAATTGTCCGTATTGGGATTTTCCGTATTCGGGATTTCAGAACATGGCAAAGCTGACGCTCTGGAACGCCCATATCCTGTCTTTCAGTCCGTGGCTTTCCTGCCTCTCTGACAGCCCGGATTTAGACGGTAGTTAATAAGAAAATATTTAAATGCAAAACAGTCAATATCAATCTATCTATCATAGCGATGGATAGGAAGGAGAATTTATGATTCCATACAAAACAGATACCGATATTTCGTCTTACATCATTTTCCCCCGTTTCCTTATCTCCATGGACTTATCCAATGACGCCAAGATGCTGTATGCCCTGCTTTTGGACCGGGCGGGGATTTCCAAGAAGAAAGGCTACATAGAATCGGATGGGACTATCCGCCTGTACTTCACTGTGGAGGATGCCAAAGCGAAACTCCGCCGAAGCAGGCAGGTGACAACACGAGCGTTTCACGAACTGGAATCCTTCGGCCTGATCTTCCGTCGGAAACAGGGCCTTGGCAGACCTGCTGTGATTACCCTGAATCTGCCGGCTGGCGAAAGGAGGGGTGCCAATGACCGATGAGCAAAAGCTGTATGAGCTGCTGAAAGACTTTGACCCCGCTGTGGGGGAACGGATGGAGCAGCATTTCAAGGACGGGGCGTTTTACTTTGACCTTGGCGGCAGCAGCTATCCCTTCTTTGAGGGGAATACCGTATACACAGTCATTCCCCACTTTGCGGAAAAAGGCTCGGAAGGGATCGTAAAGAAACTGAAGCGGCTGATGGAAAAGGATTTACGGGAAAAAGAATCAGAGACATAGCTGAAAAATCTAAACCGGAGCGTTATAATAAGGGCAACCGTTTACTTGGCTGCCTGAACAGAAAGGAGAAGCAAATGAACCAGCAGCCAGAGAAAATCACCGCTTTATACTGCCGCTTGAGCCAGGACGACGCCCTGGATGGGGAAAGCAATTCCATTACCAACCAGAAAGCCCTGCTGAGCAAATATGCCTCCGACCATGGATTCCGGAACACCCGGTTTTTCGTGGACGATGGCTTCTCAGGAACCAGCTTTCAAAGGCCAGGATTTCAGGAGATGATGAGATATGTGGAGGATTACAGCGTATCCGCTGTGATTGTCAAAGACCTGTCCCGGCTGGGCAGGGAGTATTCCTACATGGGGCGGCTGCAGGATTTCATCTTTCCTGCCTATGACGTCCGCTTTATTGCCATCAACGACGATGTGGACAGCGCCAAAGGGGAAAATGATTTTGCGGTGTTCAAAAATGTATTCAACGACTACTACGCCAAGGATACCAGCAAGAAAATCCGCGCAGTAGTAAAGATGCGGGGTGAAGCCGGGGAACATCTCGCCAGCAATCCGCCCTATGGGTACATAAAAGACCCGCAGGATAAAAAGAAATGGATCGTGGACGAAGAAGCGGCAAAGGTGGTACAGCGCATCTTCAACCTCTGCATTGCGGGGAAAGGCCCCATGCAGATTGCAAAAATCCTCACAGCCGACAAGGTACTGACCGTTACCGCCTATCACGCCAGTCAAAAGGGCTGGGCAATGCCGGAGAATCTTTATCAGTGGTGCGCAAAATCTGTCACCGGGATATTGGAGCGGCGGGAGTACACGGGCTGTACCGTGAACTTCAAGACCTATACTAAGTCCTTGAAATTCAAAAAGAGGATGGAAAACCCGGTTGAGAACCAGCGGGTTTTTGAGAACACTCAACCCGCCATCATTGAGAAGGGACAGTGGGAACGGGTACAGGAACTGCGGAAGAACAAACGCAGGCCGACAAAAACAGGAAGAACCAG
>OGGQ01001909.1_pt1 | contig 25099 bp, 24 predicted proteins | sample 1571191 | NCBI WGS metagenome assembly OGGQ01 (sample SAMEA2582061, study PRJEB24529) | metagenome | biome: Human gut stool | place: China | collected 2011
TTTTCTTGTTATCCAGCCCTCCGGCTGTATCGGTTGAGCAAAAGTCAGCGTGGGATTGATGTGGTATCTTTAACTTTGGGAAAGTCCCCGCTCCCACTTGCTCACGGCGGAGTCGGTGACGAAGAGGCGCTGGGCCAGCTCCTTCTGGGTTAGCCCCAGTTCCTTGCGGCGCTGCCCCAGGAAGGCCCCAAAGGATTTCTTGTTTTCCATGGTTTCCACACTCCTTGCTTGAATGTGCCTTGCAAGACAGGTACAGGGTAGTCCAACCGGCGGGGAAAAGTCAAGGGGTGGGGGTGGATTTGCCACTCGACCGTTGGGAAAGTCCTTGGGGCCCAAGGGATTGCGGGAAAAGAAGGGCGGGAACGGGAGAGCGCCCTTTCCGCCCCGAACGCGAAGGTCCCCCACCCAATTTCGGGTGGGGGATCTTCGGCGCAGGCCCAGGTTTGCGGGGGCAGAGAGGAAGCGCCCTCACCCCACCGCCCGGCGGAACAGGGTATACGTGGCGGCATAGTAGGCGGCCAAGAGCAGCAGCAGGATGGCGGCGATGGCCCCCACCTGGGGCAGGAGCACGGAAAAGCCCAGATAGGCGGTGATCTCCGTGGAGATGGTGGCGAAGAAGAAAGGCACCACCACCAGGGCGAAGCAGGCCGCCACCCCCACCGGCAGGCCGAACCAGAAGGCCAGCTGCCGGGTGATGAGGCGGTGCAGGTCCCGCTCCTCCACCCCCAGCTTTCGGAGGACCCCGAAGCGGTACCGGTGCTGCCGGGCATCCCACAGCTGCTGGAGGGAGAGGATGGTAAAGCAGGTGACCATCAGCACCACTGCCCCGTAGGTCATCAGGGTGCGCAGGAGGAAGGTGGAGGCGGTGGACTCGTTCACCTGCTCCGTGCTGGTGCGGATGGTGTACCGGGGCTGGCCCTCCATGCTGTCCTCCGAGTAGGTCTGCCGGAAGGCGGTGGATAGGTCCCGGGCATCGGCGTAGGGGATGGGCTCCGTGGTGGTGAGGTACCGGTTGGTCATCACCGGCATCAGGGCCTGGCAGACTTCGTCGGGGAGGATGTACACCAGGTCGGTGTAGTCGTTGTAGAGGGTCTCCCCCAGGGCATCGGTATAGGCGGGGGTGCCGGCGGCCAGGGTGAGGGTCCCCCCGTCGGTGTCCAGGGTGGGGTGGCCGGCCAGGAAGGCGGCCCGGTCCTCCTCCCCGGCGGTGGCCCGCCACTGGGTGGTGAAGGTGCCGGGGGCCAGGGTGATGGGGGCGTACCCCGCCATCGCCCGGATGGCGTTGTAGTCTGACAGGGCCATGGCCACCGGGGGGAAGTTGTACTTTTCCCGATGGTGGAAGGCCTCCGCCTGGGGCAGGTAGAGGAAGAAGGTGCAGTCGGCGGCCACGGAGATCTCCCGCTCCGCCAGGAACTGGGTCACCAGGTCGTACCCCTCCAGGGGCAGGTCGGCGGGGTCGTACACCTGGTTGTAGTCCGAACTGACCTGTACGTCGTACATGGACCGGCTGGCCAGGTAACCCTCTGCCCACCCCGCCAGGGCGGGGGTGGCCAGGAAGCAGAACAGGGACAGCAGTAGGGTCAGGCAGATAAGGGCCATGGACTTGCTGGTGGAGCGGAGCTGGGAGAGGATCTGTCCGAAGAAGAACAGGTTCTCCCCCGTGTACTTGTGGGCGGGGGAACGGGCCTTCCAGGCGGCAACCCACCGGGCGCACAGGTAGAACAGGGCGCAGATGAGGAAGACCACATCCCCCACCAGGAAGGTGAGGTAGAGGTTCAGGTTCTCCGCCGAGAGGGGCAGGAAGTAAGCGCTTCGGAAGGAGGGGGTGAGGGCGGCAAACAGGCCGCACCCCACGGCGATGGCCATCAGGTACCCCAGCAGCCGGGGAAAGCCCCAGGCCTTCCGCCGCACCAGCCACACCAGGCTGCCCGCCACCCCCGCCAGGGGGAGCAGGGCGTTGGCCCAGTACAGCACCCGCCCGGGCAAGGGGAGGCGGGGGTCGTCGTACAGGGTGAGCAGCCACACCCCCATGGCCCCCATCCCCAGCAGGGCCAGGAGGTAGAGGACGGTGACCACCGGCATCCACCGGCTGCGCTGCAGGTCCCCTTCGTTGCGCCGGGTGGCCTGGAGCATGTCCAGCAGAGGCATCCGCCGGATGGACCGGACGTGAAACAGCCCCGTCACCAGGAAGCTCACCGCGAAAAAGACCAGGGTAAGGCCCACCGTGTCCGGATAGAGGGAAAAGGTCAGCTGGAAGGGCTGGCCGTAGCTGGCCAGCAGCAGGGCGGTGATGAACTGGGAGAGGACCACCCCCAGGAGGATCCCCAGCCCCAGGGCCAGCAGGCTGACGCAGAAGGTCTCGGCGAAGAAGAGCCAGGCCATGGTGCGGCTCTCCATCCCCAGCACCCCTTGGATGGCCAGGGTGGGCTGCTTCTGCCGGAGCATGTACCGGTTGACATAGCGGATGAGGAACCACAGCAGCAACGTCACCCCGCACACGGCCACCTTCATCCCGTCGCTGAGGAAGGTGAGGTCAAACTCCGCCCCGATGTCCGGGTGGTAGTGGCGGCTGGAGATGGACAGGAAGGCGTAGAACAGCCCCACGCACAGGGTGAGGGTCACCAGGTAGATGAGGTAGTCCCCCACGGACCGCCGGGCGCTGCGCAGGACCAGTTTAGCGTACATCTGTGGTCCCCCCTCCCATCATGGTGAGGACTTGGAGGATCTTGTCAAAGAACCCCTTGCGGCTGTCCGTACCCCGGCGCAGCTCCGAGAAAATGGCCCCGTCCCGGAGGAAGAGGATCCGTTGGGCATAGCTGGCGGAGAAGGCGTCGTGGGTCACCATGAGGATGGTGGCCCCCAGCTGGCGGTGCATGTCCTCCAGGGTGGCCAGGAGCATCTGGGCCGAGTGGCTGTCCAGGGCGCCGGTGGGTTCGTCGGCCAGGACCAGTTTGGGGTGGTTGATGATGGCCCGGGCGCAGGCGCACCGCTGCTTCTGCCCGCCGGAGACCTGGTAGGGGTACTTGTCCAAAATGTCCCCGATGTTCAGGGTGTTGGCCATGGCCTGGACCTGGGGGTCGATGGCCTGGGGGGCCGTGCGGCGGATGGTGAGGGCCAGGGCGATGTTCTCCCCGATGGTGAGGGTGTCCAGGAGGTTAAAGTCCTGGAAGATGAAGCCCAGGTTCTCCCGGCGGAACTTGGCCAGCTCCTTGGGCCGCAGCCGGGTGATGTCCTGCCCATCCAGGCGGATGGCGCCGGCACTCACCGTGTCGATGGTGGAGATGCAGTTGAGCAGGGTGGTCTTGCCGGAGCCGGAGGCCCCCATGATCCCCAAAAACTCCCCGTTCTCCACGGAAAAGCTGATGTCATCGATGGCGCGGGTCACCCCGCCGCCGTTGCCGTAGATTTTTTGGATGTGTTCCAGTTGCAGCAATGGTTTCATGGAAAATCACCTCACAAGTAGTCTACGGCAAGGGGGCGGGGGTTGGTATCTTCTTTTCTTACGAAGTTCTTACAGAATGGTAAGAATTGGCCTCATTCCCCCTGGACCTGGTGGATGAAGTCGTTGACCCGGAAGGTGAGGGTCATGGTGGTCCCCTCCGGGGAGGACTGGGCGGCCAGGCCGATGTCCAGCTTCCGGCACAGCCGCTGGCAGAGGTAGAGGCCCAGGCCAGTGGCATTCTGGGCGGCCTGCCGCCCGTTTTGGCCGGTGAAGCCCTTGTCAAAGATCCGGGGCAGGTCCTCCGGGGGGATGCCGATGCCGTTGTCCCGGAGGGAGAGGGTGACCGCCCCCGGCCCCCGGGCGGCGGAGAAGGTGAGCACCAGGGGGCGCTGGGGGTGGCGGTACTTCACCCCGTTGGTGATCAGCTGGCCCAGGATGAAGCACAGCCACTTCTCGTCGGAAAAGACGGTGTCCTCGGTCTCCTCCACTTCCAGGCGGACCTGGTGCTGGAGGAGGAGGTACTTGTTCTGGGCGATGGCCCGGTGGACGGGGGCGAAGAGAGGGAGTTCCCGGATGAGGTAGTCCTTCTCCGGGTGCTCGCTGCGGGCATAGAAGAGGGCCTGCTCGGTGTAGTGGTCCATGGCCTCCCACAGGGGGAGAAGGTCCTGGCTCAGGGGAGAGGGGTGGTTTTCACACAGGAGCTTGCCGGCGGCGATGGGGGTCTTGCACTCGTGGACCCACTGCTGGATGTAGGTTTTGTACTCCTTCCGCTCCCGCTCCACGGCGCTCACCTGCTCCAGCATGGACCGGCCGGCCTGGCGGAGAAGGTGGTAGAACACCTGGTCATCCGCCCGGGTGGGCGCGGGCATCACTTCCCCCAGCAGGTAGGCCTCCGGCAGCTGGCGGGCCAGTTCCAGCAGGGCCTCCAGCTGCCGCTTCCGCAGAACGTACCCCCGCACCAGCCACAGGGCGGCGACCAGGGCCCAGAGCAGGAGGATCAGGGCCACGCTGTCCCCGTTCATGCCCCCCAGCAGCAGGAGGAGGGCCAGCCCCACCATGGCGGCCAGTTGGAGCAGGATCACGGGCAGCTGCCCCTTCCAGTACAGGGGGCCGTTCATATCAGATACCCCTGGCGGTGCTTGGTCTGGATGAACCCCGTCAGGCCGATGCCTGCCAGCTTCTCCCGGATGCGGCCGATGTTGACGCTGAGGGCATTGTCGTCCACATAGACCTGGTTGTCCCACAGGTAGGACACCAGGTCCCCCCGGGCGCAGATGGTCCCGGCGTGGCGGAAGAGGTAGGCCAGGATCTTGAGTTCGTTTCGGGTCAGGTCTGCGGTGGCCTCCTGGTAGGTGAGCTGGCTGCGGTCCAGGTGGAGGGTGGCCCCCCGCCAGGTGAGGGCGGGGTCCGGCTGGTGGGGGTAGGCCCGCTTCAGCAGGGCGGCGATCCGGGCCAGGAGGATGGCGGTGTGGTAGGGCTTGGTGACAAACCCGTCGCCCCCCAGCAGGAGGCTGCTGAGCTCGTCCATATCCGAGCTGCTGCTGGTGACGAAGAGGATGGGCACGTTGGAGAAGGCCCGGATCTGGCTGCACAGGGAAAAGCCGCTCTGCCCCGGCAGCTGGATGTCCAGGAGGATCAGATGGGGCTGGCGGTCCCGGACGGTGGAGACCACCGCAGAGAAATCCGTGACGGCCTCGGCCTGGTACCCGTCCCCCTGGAGAAGGGTGACCAGCTCCCGCTGGATGGTGGGGTCGTCCTCGACGACGAGAATGCGATAGATCATGGGAAAACGCTCCTTGCAACGGATAGATTTTAAGAAAGGCTTTCTTTTTTCTTTCTTTTTCCCTAAGAATTTCCTGGTATCCTGAAAAAGCCCTGGAAACGGGCATGAGCCAGCCCACAGGCTGGCTCCGCTTCAGAAATCCATATGAAAGAGGGTGTGGCTCATGGTCAACTTATCCGGCCGGCTGTTTTGAAAAGTGACGGTGCCCGGCCTCTGCCGCTGGGAGAGGAGGCCCTGGGCGTCCAGCTGCCGGCGCAGCTGCCGGGCGGTGCCTTCGCTGCCATCGATGATGGCCACCGGCTGGCCGAAATTCCGGGCGATGGCCCGGCGGACGAAGGGGTAGTGGGTGCACCCCAGGACGATGTAGTCCACACTGCAATAGCGAAAGGGGAGGAAGAGGTCCTGGAGGTAGCCGTCCAGCACGGGCCCGTCGAAGAGCCCGCCCTCCACCATCTCCGCCAAACCGGGGCAGGGCAGGGAGATGACGTTGGCTTCGTGGCAGAAGGCGGCGGCCAGCTTCTGGTACTTGTCCTCCCGAATGGTGAGGGGGGTGGCCATGACGATCACCGAGGAACTGCCCACGTCCAGGGCGGCGGGTTTCACCGCCGGCTCGATGCCGATGATGGGCAGGTCCGGGTGGGCCTGGCGGAGGAGATGGATGGCCGCGCTGGTGGCGGTATTGCAGGCCACCACCACCGCCTTCACCCCCTGGGCCAGGAGCCGGTCCACCGCAGCGATGGTCAGGCGGCGGACCTGGGCCAGGGATTTCTCCCCATAGGGGGCGTTGGCAGAGTCCCCGAAGAAGAGGAAGTCCTCCTGGGGCAGCAGGGCGGTGCAGGCCCGCAGCACGCTGATCCCCCCCAGGCCGGAGTCAAAGACCCCGATGGGCTGCTCTCGTTGTTCCACATCCGTTCCCTCCTTTGGGGCGCCGGCCCGCAGGCCGCAAAGCCCGATTAGAAGTAGGAAACATTATACCACCATTTCCCGGCCTGTGCCACAGGATTTTTCGGGAAGGCGGGGCCTCTCGGGCGCAAAAAGGCGGGCAGAGGCATACAGTGGGGTGAGGGCACTTCGCCCCCATCAGATCGTCCCGCCATCCTGGCGGAGAAAGGAAGCACTATGAAGCGATACCAATGCGGTGACTTTGGCGTGCCCGGCCGCCGGCCCTGGGGCCCTCCCGGCTGCTGCCCGCCTGCCTGCCCACCGCCCTGTCAGCCTACGTGTCCGCCTGTTGTGCCGGAGCCCTGCCCGCCCCAGCCCTGCCCCTGTCCCCCGCAGACCCCCTGCGTGTCTGGGTGCGTACCCACGCCCTGGGTGCTGGGCGGGTGCTACCAGGCCGGGCAGCTGGTGACCTACAACGGCTACCTCTATGTGGCAAACGTCGACAACGCCGCCGGGGTTCCGGGGGAGTCGGCAGACTTTACCCTGCTGTCCACCCTGCAGCCGGTGGGCCCCACCGGGCCTGCCGGTCCCGTCGGCCCCACCGGGCCCACCGGCCCTGCCGGACAGCCTGGCGCACCCGGCCAAACCGGGCTCCCCGGGGCAACGGGGCCCACGGGTCCCACGGAAGCCCAAACAGATGGACAACGGCCCGGAAAAACGGGGGAAACTTGGGAGAATTTGGTGCGCTTTTGATGCAGAACATCCCGTACAATATACAAACTGTGTAAGCGTTTTGTACCATGGCTGGAGCAGAATTTTCTGGTGGATGACGGGTAGGTGGTATCGGTGAAACAGGTCATCGCTTGGTTCCTTGTGTTCATGATTCTCTTCTCCTCGGCGTCTCTTTTGCGGGACCCGGGCCAGCAGGAGTGGGAGAACCCTTATATCGATGTGACCCAGGATATGTGGAGCTACCAGTACATCACCGAGCTGAACAAGGCAGGGGTGCTGCCCTCTGGGGACAACTTCCATGGCCAAGAGGAGGAGACCCGGGGCAACCTGGTCCTCTACCTATATAATATGGACAACGGCGTCTTTGCCGACCGGAAGAAGCAGCGGGAGAAGGAGCAGGGCAAACCCCAGGCCGACCCGGCCAGCTTCTCCGATGTGGCGGAGGACAACCCCTACTACGACGCCGTCTACTGGGCCTATGGAAACGGCCTAGTCGGTGGCACCACCGATACGGAGTTCTCCCCGGACCACTCCCTGACCCGGGAGCAGGTGTGCACCATTCTGACCCGGTTTGCTGCCCTGGAGGGGATCTCCCTGATCCAGGCGGTGGAGCCGGAGCAGTTCAAAGACTCCCTGGAGATTTCCGACTATGCCCGCAGCGGGGTCACCGCCTGCCAGATGGCAGGGGTGGTCAAGGGGTATGAGGACAACTTCTTCTACCCCCAAAACACCATGACCAAAGAGGAGTGTGCCGCAGTGGTCTACCGGGTCATGGTGGCCGCCGATATGACAGCCCCGGAGGGGAGCAGCCTGGTGGACCTCACCCCGGGGGCCTACGACAGCCTCTACGACGAATATAAGGACATCACCTTCACCGCCCTGGTGCCCGCCTCCGAGGAGGAGGGGCCCACCTCGTTCTTTGACCAGGCGGTGTTCATCGGAGACTCCATCTCCATGACCTTGGAGTCCTACTGCGCTGCCAGTGGAGCCCTGGGCGGGGCCAAGTTCCTGTGCGCCGGTTCCATGAGCCCCACCAACATGCTCACCGGCAAGATCCTGCCGGAGTACCCCAAGGGGTCCGGGCAGAAGCCCGCCATCGAGGACAGCGTGGCCGCCACGGGGGCCAAAGTGGTCTATATCATGCTGGGCATGGATAACATTGCCTATGGCATCGAGCGGGCCACCAACGATTACCTGACCATCATCAACAACATTGTGAGCAAAAACCCTGACGTGCAGATTGTGATCCAGTCGGTGACCCCCATGACGGAAACCAGCACCAGTACTTCGGAGAAGCTGAACAATGACCAGATCAACGCCTTCAACGCCAAGATGCAGGAATACTGCCAGGAGAACCGGTGGTATTACCTCAATGTGGCCGAGGTGTTCAAAGACGAGAATGGCTATCTGAAATTGGAGTATTGCAGCGACCGCAACAGTATGGGGATGCACTTTACCTATGATGGGGCCAAGGTGTGGGTCAACTATCTGAAGACCCACATTCCCGAGGATCTTCTGTAACCGTCGGAAAGGAGATCGCGCATGAGACGACAGGCAGCCCTGTTTCTCACCTTTCTATTCCTACTGTCCCTGACCCTGGCCGCCTGCGGCCAGAATCCAACCGATACGCCTCCCGCTGAGGAGACCCTGCTGGTGGACGGGGAGAGCGGCGCTCCGGAGGACGCCCAGGCCCCCCCTGCCTTTGACCCCCTGGTCCCTGCCAGCGAGGCAGTGGCCGCCCAGTGGTTCGACGAGGTGGCGTTTGTGGGGGACTCTGTGTCCGTTATGCTGGAGCAGTATAACAGCAGTGCTGCGGCACTGGGCAAAGCCACCTTCCTCTGCTCGGTGAGTTTGAGCCAGCAGAACGCCCTGTCCTACGATACCGGCAGCCAGCGCCTGCCGGAGTACCCCAAGGGGTCCGGCCAGCACCCCAAGCTGGAGGATGCCATTGCCGCCGCCGGCGCCAAGAGGGTTTACCTCATGCTGGGCATGAATTGTATCGCCGGAGGTGTTGACAGAGCATGTCAGGATTTGGTAACATTAGTGGGACGCATTCAGGCCAAGTCCCCGGATACCGCCATCCTGATCCAGTCTGTCACCCCTATGACGGCAGACAGCCCCCGGGCAGACGATGCCCTGAACAACACCACCATCCAGACCTTTAACCAGCAGATGCAGACCCTCTGCCAGGAGAAGGAATGGTACTTTGTCAACGTGGCCGAGGCCCTCTCCGATGAGAGTGGCTTCCTCCGCAGCGATTTCAGCGGGGACAAGGCCATGGGCATTCACTTAAATTACAACGGCGCCAAGGCCTGGGCGGACTATCTCCTCACCCATGTGCCCCAGGCGCTGAAGTAACAATATTTTACAGGAGGATTCTTTGGAAGTATGAAACGTCTTGTATCTCTTGCAGCCATGGTACTCACCCTGACCATGGTCCTCTCTCTGGCCGCCTGTGGAAACGATGACGCCAACCCCGATCAGGCCACCGACAGCACCCAGGTGCAGACCGGCGACACCACCGACAACAACCAGACCGGGGATACCCAGAGCAGTGACGTGGACCTGGCCGCCCTGCGCACCCAGATCCTCACCGACTGTGGGATCACCGACTCCGTGAACGTGGAGACCGACGCCCTGAACAACCTCTACGGCATCACCGCTGACCAGGTGGCCAGCTCTGCCAGCTTCAACGCCACGTCTGGCGCTGCCTTCCCCCAGGAAGTGGTGATGATTCAGGCCGTGGATGCGTCTGCCGCTTCGGACATCGCCGCCAAGCTGGAGAGCCGCCTGAACACCATCGCCGAGACTGCGGCCTCCTATGACCCCACCAGCTTGGAGCTGGCGGAGAACTGCCCCGTGGTCACCAACGGCGTCTATGTGGGTATGTTCTTCTCCTCCCACTATGACGACATGGTCGCTGCCTTCCAGAACGCACTGGCCTAACCCACAACCCCATCCAGAGAACGAACCGACTGCCGGGCAATCTTAGACTGCCCGGCAGTCTTTACGGGAGCGAATCACAGCTATGGTTTTTTCAAGTCTGCCCTTCCTGTTCCTGTTTTTGACGGTGGTGCTGCTGGTGAGCCACCTGCTGCCCTTCAAATTCCGGAACTTCTTCCTCCTGCTGGCCAACCTAGTCTTCTATGCCTATGGCGAGCCGGTCTATGTGCTCATTATGATCGCCTCCATCCTGGTGAACTTCTTTGCCGGGGTGCTGATGGACAAGCAGCCCACCCAAAGCCGCCGCAGGGCCGTGTTGGTGGTGGGCATCGTGCTGAACCTGGCTGCCTTGGGGGTGTTTAAGTACGCGGGCCTCTTCGTGGACACGCTGCGGGGGATTCCCGCCTTCTCCTCCCTGCCGGAGGTGAACATCGCCCTGCCCATCGGCATCTCCTTCTACACCTTCCAGGCGGTGTCCTACCTCATCGACGTGTATTGGGATGACTGCGAGGCCTCTCACAACTTCGTGAACTTTGCCTGCTATATCTCCCTCTTCCCCCAACTCATCGCCGGCCCCATCGTCCGGTATCGGGACGTCAATGAGCAGCTGGTCTCCCGCCATGAGACGCCCACCCTCTTCAACTCCGGGGTGCGCCTGTTCATGGTGGGCATGGCCAAGAAAGTGCTGCTGGCCAACCAGTTCGGGATGCTGTGGGAGAGCGTTTCCGCCGACCCGGTGGCTGCCGGAGCCATCGGCGCCTGGGTGGGGGCCTGCGCCTACACCCTGCAGATCTACTTTGACTTTGCCGGCTACTCCGACATGGCCCGGGGCCTGGGGCGGATGCTGGGCTTTGAATTCTGCATCAACTTCAACTACCCCTACATCTCCAAGAGCGTCACAGAGTTCTGGCGGCGGTGGCACATCTCCCTGTCCACCTGGTTCCGGGACTATGTGTACATCCCCTTGGGGGGCAACCGCTGCGGAAAGATCCGGCAGTGCGTCAACATCTTGGTGGTGTGGGCCCTCACCGGCTTCTGGCACGGGGCAGGGTGGAACTTCCTGTTCTGGGGGTTCTACTACGGGATCCTGCTGCTCATTGAAAAGCTGGTGCTGGGGAAGTATATCCGCCGCCTTCCCGCCCCGGTGCAGCACCTGTACACCATGGTGATTGTGGTCATCGGCTGGGTGTTCTTTGCCTCCCCGGACCTCTCCACCGCCCTGGACTATCTCCAGGTGATGTTCTCCTTCACCCCGGGGACGGTGGGTACGGCCTCCCTGGTGATGCCCTGGCTGGGCATGGGGATCCTGGGGGTTCTGGCCTCCACTCCCCTGGCCAAAACCCTTTGGGAAAAGGTCCAGGACAAGAAGTGGATGCCTCTGGCCGAGGGGGCCCTGTGCCTGGCGGGGCTGCTCCTGTGCACCGCCAGCCTGGTCAGCGACAGTTACAATCCCTTCCTGTATTTCCGGTTCTGAGAGGGGGAACCTATTTTGGAGAAACTCAAGCAATGCTATAAGATCCTGCCCATGCTGGTCTTTCTGGTCTTTCTAGGGGTGATGGCAGTGCTCCTCTTCGCCCTGCCGGACAAGGACTACTCCCCCAATGAGAAGCGTTACCTGGCCAGTGCGCCGGAGGTGACGGTAGAGGGCATCCTCTCCGGCAAAACCCAGGAGGACCTGGAAAAGTACACCGCAGACCAGATCCCCGGCCGGGATTTCTACGTGGGGGTCAACGCCTACTGGAACCTGGCCACCGGCCGCAACGCGGCCCAGGACATCTACTACTGTGACGGCGGCTACCTCATCAACGCCCCCAAGGCCATGAATGAGACAGTGTTCACCAACAACCTGACCAAGTTCGACCAGTTTGCCGCCCAGTTGGGGGTGCCTGCGGACCTGATCATGGTCCCCTCCACGGGGTACCTGATGGAGGAAGTGCTGCCCACCTTCCACGGGGCGTATGACGATGACCAGCTCTACGACCTGGCCTCCCAGCAGCTGCAAACCGTCCGCCTCATCGACGTGCGGGAGGATTTGAAGGAGGGCAAGGAAAACGGGCAGATCTGCTACCGCACCGACCACCACCTCACCTCTTATGGGAACTATCTCCTCTACCGCTCCTACCAAATTGCCCAGGGTGCGCCTTACCTCTCCCGGGACGCCTATGAGGTGGCCAGCTATGACGGGTTCTATGGCACCACCTGGTCGGGCAGCGGCTATTGGGGCGTGGCCCCGGACCGGCTGGAAGTGTGGGACAGCGGCATCCAGCCCACCGTAACCCTGATAGATGGCGGGATGGAACCCCAGGTGTCCGACAGCCTTTTCTTCCCCTCCCACTTGGAGGAGATGGACAAGTACCCCGTCTTCCTGGACGGCAACCACAGCTTGGTGACCATCCACAATCCTGCGGCCGCCGGCAGCGGCAGCGTCCTGGTGATCCGGGACTCCTATGCCCACTGCTTCAGCACCTTCCTGGCGGCCAACTATGAAAACGTCTACCTGGTGGACCTGCGGTACTATCGCCAGAGCCTCTCCCAGTTCGTGGCGGAGCACCCGGTGGACAAGGTCCTCTACCTCTACGGGGTGGACAATTTGGTCTCCGACACCAACTCCGCCTGGCTCCAGTGACCGGCGGGAACCATCAACCTTCTCCTGCGATGCGCAGCCCGGACCCCTTTGGTCCGGGCTGCGTTTTGCGCTGGGCTTAAGAAAGGCTTAAGAATTTGGTCACGCTTTGGTTGTATTTGCAGGGTACAATAAAAAACACTTGCGGGCGGAAAGGAGCTGGTAACATGAAACGTGGCTTAGTCATCCTGGGGTTGCTGTGTACCCTGACCCTTTCGGCCTGTGCCGGGGATCCCCAGGGGACCTTGGGGGAGCTCTCCACCACCCTGGGCATCGATTTGGCCCAGGGGACGGTGCAGGAGGCGTGGGATGATCACGGGGGCTTCCACGGGGACGGGGCCCGCTGGGTGGTGATCTCCCTGGCTGGGACGGACCAGGCCCCGGCGTTTTCCCAGGAGGCCGGTTGGCACGCCACCCCCCTGCCGGAGGAATTGGAGGCCGTCTGGTATGGCCTCACCCGGGAGACCGACCAGGGGGAGGAGAGCGTGGGCCCCTATCTCCCCGAGGGGGTGTCTGTCCCCCAGGTGGAATCGGGGTACTATTTTTTCCAGGACCGCCACAGGGAGGCGGAGGACCCCGGGGACCCCTCCAACCTCTTCTCCCGGAATGCATATAACTTCACCGCCGCCCTCTATGACGCCGGGAGCGAGACCTTGTATTACTACGAACTGGACACCTGACCCACCGCGCCTCCGCCCGTCCCGGCGGGGGCGCCCTTGCCAGATGGGGGGGAGGGTGGTATGATACCCCCAAGAAACCAAGGAGAGGAGGAGGCCTATGCGCATTTTGGCCATAGACGGGGATCCACGGGCCCTGGATTTGCTCACGGCCTGCCTTCGACAGGCCTGCCCGCAAGGGGAGCTCCACCCCTTTTCCAGCGGGCACAAGGCCCTGGCCTGGTTAAAGACCACCGGGGCCGGCTTTGATGCGGCCTTTTTGGAAGTGGCCCTGCCGGAGATGAGCGGCGTTGCCCTGGCCCGGCAGCTGCAAGCCCGGTGCCCCCGGGGCAATCTGATTTTTGTCACAGAGTTCCCCCAGTATATGGGGGAGGCCTTTGACCTCCACGCCAGCGGATACCTCATGAAACCGGTGACGGTGCCGGAGGTCCAGCGGGAGTTGGCCGACCTGCGTTACCCCGTCCAGGAGGAGGCCCCCCTGCTGCGGGTGCAGGCCTTTGGGAACTTCGAGGTGTTTTTCCAAGGGCGGCCGGTGCACTTCCGCCGCAGCCGGACCAAGGAGCTGTTTGCCTACCTCATCGACCGCCGGGGGGCGGGGAGCACCATGGGGGAGCTGATCTCCATCCTTTGGGAGGGGCGGCTGGACACCCCCGGGGTGCGCAGCCAGCTGCGCAGCCTGATCACGGACCTCCGGACCACGCTGCAGGCTCTGGGGCAGGAAGCGGTGATCATCAAGCGCCGGGACCTCATCGCGGTGGACCCCAAGCAGGTGGACTGCGACTACTACCGCTTCCTAGCCGGGGATCGGTCCCCGGGCAACCTGTTCCGGGGGGAGTACATGAGCAACTACTCCTGGGGAGAGACCACCCTGGGCGCCCTGACCGGTGAGGACCCCTGAGGACGCATAGACAGGCCCCTGCCCCGCATAGGCTGGTCCCAAACAGGCTGCCGTCAGGCAGCCAGGGAGGGGGATGCCTATGGGAAGGCGCCGGGGCAGTGCCCCCCGCCTGTGGCGGGTGGGCTTATACATTCGCCTGTCCCGGGAGGACGGCCGGACGGAGAGCCTCAGTGTACAGAATCAACGGAAAATTCTCATGGACTACCTGAAGGAGGAGTTCCAGGGCCCCTGGGAGCTGGAAGAGGTTTTCGTAGACGACGGCCTCACCGGCACCGACGACAGCCGGGAGAGCTTCCAGCGCATGATTGCCGCCGTCAAGGAGGGGGTCATCAACTGCGTGGTGTGCAAAACCCTCTCCCGGGCGTTCCGGAACTATGCCGACCAGGGGTACTTTCTGGAGGAGTTCTTCCCCCGGTACCGCACCCGGTTCATCTCCGTGGGCAACCCCAGGGTGGACAGTTTCCTGGACCCCGAGGCGGTGCAGATGGGGCTGGAAATCCCCATCAACGGCATCCTCAACGACCGGTACGCTGCCAAAACCTCGGCGGATGTCCGCCGCACCCTGGACATGAAGCGCCGGCGGGGGGAGTTCATCGGATCCTTCGCCCCCTATGGCTACGCCAAGGATCCCGCCGACCACAACCGCCTGGTCCCGGACCGAGAAGCGGCCCAGGTGGTGGAGGAGATCTTCCAGCGGTATGTCCAAGGGGAGGGGAAGGGGACCATCGCCCGCCAGCTCAACCACCGGGGGATCCCCAACCCCACGGCCTACAAGGCCCGGCAGGGGTCCCGCTACCGCCGGCCCGGTCCCCCTGGGGACGGGCTGTGGACGGCGGCTACCGTGGGGCGGATCCTCCAAAACCCCGTTTACGGGGGGACCATGGTCCAGGGCCGGCAGCGGGTGGTGAGCTATAAGGTCCACCAAACCCTTTCGGTGCCCCCAGAGGACTGGTATGTGGTGGAGGGCACCCATGCACCGCTGATCCCCCAGGCCCTCTTCCGCCGGGCCCAGTCCCTGGCCGGGCGGGAGACCCGCCGGGCCCCGGGGCAGGGGGAGCTCCACCTGTTTGCCGGTTTCCTTCGCTGCGCCGACTGTGGCCGGGCCATGACCCGGAAAACCGCCCGGGGGCTGGTGTACTACACCTGCTCCACCTATCGCCGGAAGTCCAAGACGGCCTGCACGAAGCACACCATCCGGGAGGACCGCCTCCGCACCCTGACCGCCCAGGCCTTAGGAGTGGCGGCGGAGGACCTGACCCGGGGGCTGCTCTTTGCCCGGGTGGAGGAGATTTGTGTCCAGGAGGGCGGGGAGATTGCCGTCCACCCACTGCAGACAGGAGGAGAATAGTTAACATAAATTTAACAATTCGGTGGTTTTGAATTTTACATCTCGTCGGTAGACTGTTGTAAAGAAACGGTTAAATGAAACGAGGAGGAACCCCCATGGAACGAATCTTTTTGCTGGAGGATGACGACAGCATCCGCAAACTGGTGATTTATGCACTGGGCAGCCAGGGCTATGAGGCCCAGGGGTTCGACCGTCCTTCCGATTTCTGGAAGGCCATGGAGGGCCCGCAGCCAGCCCTGGTGCTGCTGGACATCATGCTGCCGGAGGAGGACGGCCTGTCCATCCTCCAGAAGCTGCGGGCCTCTGCGGCCACCAAGCGGCTGCCGGTGATCATGCTGACCGCCAAGAACACGGAGTATGACCGGGTGGTGGGCCTGGACAGCGGGGCGGATGACTTCATCTCCAAACCCTTCGGCATGATGGAGCTGGTGGCCCGGGTGCGGGCGGTGCTCCGCCGGACCGAGCAGAAGCAGGAGACCGAGGATTACCGGGTGGGGGACCTCTTCGTCAGCCCCCAGCGCCATGTGGTGCGGGTGGCCGGAGAGGAAGTGGCCCTCACCAACAAGGAGTTTGAGCTGCTGTGCCTGCTGCTGGAGCACCAGGGCATCGCCATGACCCGGGATGCCATCATGGACGGCGTCTGGGGCCAGGAGTTCAGCCGGGAAAACCGCACGCTGGACGTCCATGTGCGTACCCTGCGCACCAAACTGGGGCCGGCAGGCCACTATATTGAAACCGTCCGAGGGGTCGGGTACAAAATTGGTGGCCAGGCATGACGGGGAAAATCTTTCGCAGCTGTTTCCTGGTGGGGCTGGCGATCATGGTACTGTGTACCGCGCTGTTTGTGGCAGTGATGGCCTCCCGCTACGAGGACCAGGTCTACCAGGAGATGGAGGAGACCGCCGTCTATGTCAAGCGCGGCATGGAGGAGAGCGGGGGCGACTATCTCTCCGGCCTGGAAGACTTGGAGGGCGGCCAGCGCCTGACCTGGATCGCGGCGGACGGCACCGTCCTCTATGACAGCGAGGCAGACCCCGCCGCCATGGAAAACCACGCCGACCGGGAGGAGGTCATCCAGGCCCTGGAGGAGGGGACCGGGCAGAGCAAGCACCTCTCCAACACCCTCCTGCAAAAGACCCTCTACTATGCCGTGCGCCTGGATGACGGCACCGTTTTGCGGCTGTCCTGCCAGGAGACCACCATGGGCGCCCTGATAATCAGTGTGCTGCAGCCCATTCTTTGGATTGTGGTACTGGCCCTGGTCCTCTCCGGGGTGCTGGCCTCTCGGCTGTCCCGGCAGATCACCAAGCCCATCAACAACATCGACCTGGAAAACCCCCGGCTGGACGACGCCTACGAGGAGCTCTTCCCCCTGGTGGGGCGCCTGCGGGAGCAGAACCGCACCATCAGCCGGCAGATGGAGGCCCTCAGCCGCCGGCAGCGGGAGTTTGCCGCCCTGGCGGAGAACATGAGCGAGGGTGTCCTGCTGCTGGACAGCCGGTACAACATCCTCTACAGCAACCAGAGCGCCTACGCCCTGCTGGGCGGGGAGGAGGAGAAGCCGGAGAGCCTCCGCCAAGAGACCTGCCGGAAAGAGATCTGGGAGGCGGCAGGCCGGGCCCTGGCCGGCTGCCATGCAGAGTCCTTGATGCGGGCGGAGTCCCACATCTTCGAGATTTTGGCCAACCCCGTCACCGCCAATGGCCAGGTCACCGGTGTGGTGGTGCTCATGGTGGACGTCACCGAACGGGAGGAGCGGGAAAGCCTGCGGCGGGAGTTTTCCGCCAATGTCTCCCACGAACTGAAGACCCCCCTCACCTCCATCTCCGGCTTTGCCGAGCTCATGAAGGAGGGGCTGGTGGAAGCGGATAAAATGCGGGAGTTTGCCGGGGACATCTACAAGGAGTGCGGCCAGCTCATCGCCCTCATCGACGACATTATGAAGCTCTCCCGCCTGGACGAGGCTGCCGAAAATGAGGTGGCGCCGGAGTCCGTGGATCTATACGACCTCTCCCAGGATATTCTGGAGAGTTTGCAGCCCGCCGCTGCCAAGCGGTCGGTCTCCCTGCATCTGGAGGGGGAGAAGCAGACCATCCTGGGGGTGTGGCGCATCCTCCATGAGATGGTGTACAATCTCTGTGACAACGCCATCAAGTACAACAAGGACGGCGGCTCGGTGACCGTGCAGGTAACCGGCGAGGCAGAGCGGGTCACCCTGGCGGTGAAGGACACGGGAATCGGCATCCCCAAGGGGCAGCAGGACCGGGTGTTCGAGCGGTTTTACCGGGTGGATAAGAGCCACTCCCGCCGGGTGGGGGGCACTGGCCTGGGCCTGTCCATCGTCAAGCACGGCGCCCAGTACCACAACGCCCTGATCTCCCTGGAGAGCGAGCCCGACGTAGGAACCACCATTGCCATCGTCTTTCCCCGGAACATGCGCCCCTGAGGGCGCCGTGGGGGGAGACGTCACGATAAAAGGAGAACGAAATGATTACATTTGAAGAAATCAAACAGGATCCGGCCATCCGGACCTACATCAAAAAGGCCGACGAGTCCCTGATTAACCTGGGCTTTACGGAACACAGTTTTGCCCATGTGGGCCTTGTGGCGGCCAACAGCAAGTATATTTTAGAGACCCTGGGGTACTCGCCCCGGGAGGTGGAGTTGGTGCAGATTGCCGCCTACCTCCACGACATTGGGAACCTGGTCAACCGCATCGACCACTCCCAGAGCGGGGCGGTGATGGCCTTCCGCCTGCTGGACCACCTGCACATGGACCCCTTGGACATCGCCGAGGTGGTCACCGCCATCGGCAACCATGACGAGGGCACCGGCACCCCGGTGAGCCCCATGGCCGCAGCCCTGATCCTGGCAGACAAGTCCGACGTCCGCCGCAGCCGGGTGCGCAACCAGGACACCAGCAAGTTCGACATCCACGACCGGGTGAACTATTCGGTGACCAAGGCGGAGCTGAAGATCAACGAGAGCAAGACCCTCATCAAACTCAAGCTCCACATCGACACCCGGTATGGCTCCGTGATGGACTATTTTGAGATTTTCCTCAATCGTATGGTCCTCTGCCGGAAGGCGGCGGAGACCTTGGGCCTGCAATTTAAACTCATCATCAACGAGCAGCAGCTGATTTGAGCCCAATGTAAAATTTACAGACAGAAACCGGCCTGGCGTAACCTGCCAAGGCCGGTTTTTCCTTGGGGCGCAAGGGATTCCGGGCTCCGCGCCCGGGCAAGTACAAGGCGACAAAAAATGCGTGATTTAACCGAAACTTTATCTTTCTTTGGTTGTTCCTTTAACCGAAAGCCGGTAGACTGTACTTGTCTGAAACGAGCAACAAAATAAAAACCAAAAAGAAATGAGGAAAAAACACCATGAAAAGAACCACGAAAAAGGCCGTGAGCATTCTGGCCGCTTCTGCTCTGCTGGCACTGACTCTTGCTGGCTGCGGCAATGACACCACCACCACCGATACCGCTTCTGACACCACGGAAGACACCAGTGCTTCCACCCTCTCCGGCTCTGTGGCCACCAACGGCTCCACCTCCATGGAAGAGGTCATGGGCGTGCTCACCGAGCAGTTCAAGAACGACAACCCCGACGTCACCGTCACCTATGATCCCACCGGTTCCGGCACCGGCATCGAGGCTGCTGCCAACGGCACCGCCGACATCGGCCTGTCCTCCCGTGCCCTGACCGACGAGGAGATCGCTTCCGGCCTGGTGGGTACCGAGGTCGCCCTGGACGGCATTGCCGTGATCGTCAACGCCGACAGCCCCGTGGCTGACCTCACCGTGGAGCAGATCGCCCAGATCTTCACCGGCGAGATCACCGACTGGAGCGAAGTGGGCGGCGACGCCGGCGAGATCGCCTGCATCGGCCGTGAGGCCAACTCCGGCACCCGGGACGGCTTCGAGTCCATCACCGGCACCGAGGATGCTTGCGTGCTGAGCCAGGAGCTCAACTCCACCGGCGCTGTGATCCAGGCCGTGGCCAGCAGCCCCAACGCCATCGGTTATGCTTCCCTGTCCGCTGTGGAAGGCCAGGAGGGCATCAAGGCCATCACCGTGGGCGGCGTGGCCTGCACCGAGGAGACCGTGAAGGACGGCACCTATGAGATCCAGCGTCCCTTCGTCTTCGTGACCAAGGAAGGCACCGAGCTGTCTGAGGCTGCCCAGGCCTTCTTCGACTTCGCCACCTCCGCAGATGCCAGCGAGCTCATCTCCGGCGCCGGCGCTGTGCCTGTGGCCTGATTCCCAACGAACCGATAAACCCTGCAAAACTTAAGCGGCGTGGGGTCTCCAAAGCGCCTTTCTAAGGTGGAGGCCCCCGCCGCTTCCCTTATGCTTGTCAGCGAGAGAAGGAGTTTCCCATGGAAAAAGCATTGAAGAAATCCAGCGCTGAAGCGCCTACATCGGCCTTACAGACTGGGGAGCCCAAGCGGCGTGGGGTGAAGGATGCCCTGGAATGGGTCATGCACCTGATTTTTATGCTGTGTGGCATCATTGCGGTGGCCTTCGTGCTGTTTATCAGCATCTACCTGATCATCTCCGGGGTGCCTGCCATTCGAGAGATCGGTTTGGTAGACTTCCTCTTTGGGCAGGAGTGGTCCCCCACGGCCTCTGACCCCTCTTTTGGCATTCTGCCCTTTATCCTTACCTCTGTGTATGGCACAGCCGGTGCCATTCTCATCGGGGTGCCCATTGGCCTGATGACCGCAGTGTTCCTGGCCAAGGTGGCCAACCCCAGGGTGGCTGCTGTCATCCACACCGCAGTGGAGCTGCTGGCCGGCATCCCCTCCGTGGTGTACGGCCTGGTGGGTATGATCCTGCTGGTCCCCGGTATTCAGCGGGCCTTTGACCTGTCCTCCGGCGCCTGCCTGCTGGCGGCCATCCTGGTGCTGGCCATCATGATCCTGCCCTCCATCATCAGTGTGTCGGAGACCTCCCTCCGGGCGGTGCCCGAGGAGTATGAGCAGGCCTCTCTGGCCCTGGGGGCTACCCATTTGGAGACGGTGTTCCGGGTGTCCATCCCGGCGGCCCGCAGCGGCGTGGCCACGGCCATCGTCCTGGGCGTGGGCCGTGCCATCGGCGAGGCCATGGCCATCATCATGGTGGCGGGCAACGTGGCCAACATGCCTGGCCTGTTCACCTCGGTTCGCTTCCTCACCACCGCCATCGCTTCGGAGATGTCTTACGCCTCTGTGGGAAGCCTCCACCGGAACGCACTGTTCTCCATCGGCCTGGTGCTCTTCCTGTTCATCATGCTGATCAACGTGTTCCTCAACGTGTTCATTAAGAGAAAGAAGGAGGGTTAATATGCACACACTGTCTCCCCGCCGCAAGGCCTATGACAGGACCCTGCGCACCCTGCTTTATATCTGTGCTGGCATCACCTGCGCACTGCTGGTGTTCATCATCGGCTATATCTTCTACCGGGGGCTGGGCAACGTCAGTTGGGAGCTCCTCTCCTCCGAGACCAGTTACATCAATGACATCATCGGCATTCTGCCGAACATCCTCAACACGCTGTATATCATCTTCCTGGCCATGATCATCGTCCTGCCCCTGGGGGTGGGGGCGGCCATCTACTTGACGGAGTACGCCTCCAACAAGAAGGTGGTGGCCGTCATCGAGTTTGCCACCGAGACCCTCACTGGCATTCCCTCCATCATCTTCGGCCTGGTGGGCATGCTGTTCTTCCTCCAGCTCTTTGGGTTGAAGGCAGGTATCCTGGCCGGCGGCCTGACCCTGGTGATCATGATCCTGCCCACCATCGTCCGTACCACCCAGGAGAGTTTGAAAACCGTGCCCCAGTCCTACCGGGAGGGGTCCCTGGCTCTGGGCGCCGGTAAGTGGCACATGGTGCGCACCGTGGTGCTCCCCAACGCGGTGGACGGCATTGTCACCGGCTGCATCCTGGCCATCGGCCGCATCGTGGGCGAGTCCGCGGCCCTGCTGTTCACCGCCGGGTTTGGCCTGGCCCTGAACGACTTCATCACCTCCCTCCAGTCCTCCTCTGCCACACTGACGGTAGCCCTCTATGTCTACGCCAGCGAACGAGGCGAGATGGACGTTGCCTTTGCCATCGCCGCGGTGCTGATGATCCTGGTGCTCATCATCAACTTCGGCGCCTCCCTGGCCGGCAAGAAACTGAAAAGAAAGGACCGCTAATCATGGCTGACGATATCATCACCGTAAAGTCCTTGAACCTGTGGTACGGCACCGACGGCAAAACCAGCGCCGCCAACCGGGGCCACCACGCGCTGAAGGACATCAACGTGGACATCCCCGTCCACCAGATCACTGCCCTCATCGGCCCCTCCGGCTGCGGCAAGTCCACCTTTCTGAAGACCCTGAACCGGATGAACGACCTGGTCCCCGGGGTGCATATCGAGGGGGACGTCTGCTTCGAAGGGCAGAACATCTTTGACAAGAACCTGGACATCACCTGGCTGCGCAAGCAGATCGGCATGGTGTTCCAGAAGGCCAATCCCTTCCCCATGTCCATTTACGACAACGTGGCCTACGGCCCCCGGACCCACGGCATCCGCAACCGCACGGATCTGGACGCCATCGTGGAGAAATCCCTCCGGGATGCCGCCATTTGGGACGAGGTCAAGGACCGTCTGAAGAAGAGCGCCCTGGGCCTCTCCGGCGGCCAGCAGCAGCGGCTGTGCATTGCCCGGGCCCTGGCCAACGAACCGGAAGTCCTTCTGATGGACGAGTCCACCTCCGCCCTGGACCCCATTTCCACCTCGAAGATTGAGGACCTGGCAGTGGAACTCAAGGAGAAGTATACCGTCATCATGGTCACCCACAACATGCAGCAGGCCGCGCGTGTGTCCGACAAGACCGCCTTCTTCCTGCTGGGTGAGCTGGTGGAGTTTGGGGACACGGAGAAGATCTTCTCCACCCCGACGGACAAGCGGACTGAGGAATACATCACAGGGAGGTTTGGATAATGCGGGAGAAATTCAGACAGCAGCTGGAGGAAATGTACCATCAGATGGTGGTGATGGGCGGCCTTTGCCAGCAGGCCATTGCCGTGGCCGTAAAAACCCTGGAGGAAGAGGAGGACACCGCCGAAAACTTAGAGGCCCAGGTGTTCGCCTTGGACGGGGAGATCGACGACATGGAGCGGGAGATCGAGGGCATGTGCACCAAGCTCCTCCTCCGGCAGCAGCCGGTGGCCAAGGATTTGCGGCGGATCACCGCTGCCCTGAAAATGGTCACCGACTTGGAGCGCATTGGCGACCAGGCCTCGGACATTGCGGAGCTGGCCCGGTTTATTCGCAAGGGTTCCTCCCAGCACAGCCATCTGAATCAGATGGCCACCGATGTGGTCAAGATGATCAGCGAGAGCGTGGATGCCTTTATTCACTTGGACATCGACCGGGCCCGGCAGGTCATCGCCTATGACGATGTGGTGGACCAGTGGTTTGATAAGCTCAAGTCCGAGCTGGTCACGCAGATCGCCACCAACAAAGAGGGCAGCGAAGAGCTGCTGGACGTGTTTATGGTGGCCAAGTACTTAGAGCGCATCGGCGACCATGCCACCAACCTGGCTGAGTGGGTGGAGTATGCCTTGACCGGCGTCCGGTCGAAAGATGGCCGGTGGATTGATCCTGACACGCCGCAGCATGGGCAGGATTTGACTTAACCAAAATTTAACCTCTTTCTGGTTTTTCTTTTTACATTCGACGGATAAACTGTTCGTGAGAGCATTAAATGTAAAAATTTGGTAAAGAGAAAAGTTGGAGAGAGCGTTTCTATGGATTTTTTTGATGTATTGACCCTGCTGGGAGGGCTCAGTCTGTTCCTGTTCGGAATGAATCTCATGGGCAACTCCCTGGAAAAGTGTGCAGGCAGCAGTCTGAAGGTGTTGCTGAGCAAACTGACTTCCCGTAAGATTTTGGGATTCCTGACGGGGTTGGGCGTTACGGCGGTAATCCAGAGTTCCTCCGCCACCACAGTAATGGTGGTGGGGTTTGTGAACTCTGGATTACTTTCCTTGCGTCAAGCCATTGGCGTGATTATGGGTGCCAACGTGGGCACCACAGTGACCGCCTGGATTTTGAGCTTGACCGGCCTGGACGGGGAAAGCTTCTTTATCCGTTTGCTGGAGCCCACCTCCTTCTCTCCTGTGCTGGCCCTGATCGGCGTGGGCTTGACCATGATGGCCAAAAGCGAGCGCAAGAAGGATGTGGGCATGATCCTCCTGGGATTTGCGGTGCTCATGTTCGGCATGGACACCATGAGCGGCGCAGTGGCTGGGCTGCAGGACGTGCCGGAGTTCCAGAGCATCTTCCTCATGTTTACTAACCCTGTGCTTGGGGTTCTGGCTGGGGCCATTCTGACCGCCATCATCCAGAGTTCCTCCGCCTCGGTGGGTATTCTGCAGGCTCTGTCGGCCACAGGCCAGGTGACCTATGGCGCGGCCATCCCCATCATCATGGGGCAGAACATTGGCACCTGCGTCACGGCCATGATCTCCTCGGTAGGGGCCAACAAGAACGCCAAGCGGGCTGCTGTGGTGCACCTGCTGTTCAACATCATTGGTACCTGCGTGTGGCTGTCGGTTTTCTACCTCATCAACGCAGTGGTGCACTTCGACTTTGTCGGCAACTCCATCGACCAGTTGGGGATTGCGGTGGTGCATACCACCTTTAACGTGCTGTGTACGGCGCTGCTCTTCCCCTTCTCCGGCCTGCTGGAGAAATTGGCCTGCCGCCTGGTGCGGGACGACAAGGTTCCCGAGCAGATCCAGATCCTGGACGAGCGTCTGCTGAGCACCCCTCCCGTAGCCATTGGCCGCTGCCAGGAAGTGGCGGAAACCATGGCCCGGATCTCTATGGATGCCCTGCGGACCGGCTGCCGCCTGATCGAGCACTACGATGCCAAGGAGGCCCAGGCAGTGCGGGAGACGGAGAAGGAAGCCGACCAGTATGAGGACATGCTGGGCACCTATCTGGTCAAACTGGGCCGGGAAAACCTCAGTGAACGCGACAACCGGCAAGTGTCCAAACTGCTGCACATCATCGGGGACTTTGAGCGCATCTCCGACCACGCGGTGAACGTGGTGGAGTCGGCGGAAGAGATGCGCAGCAAAGGGCTGCATTTTTCGCCCCAGGCCAAGCAGGAGCTGAATGTTCTCACCTCCGCCGTGGGGGAGATCATGGACCTGTCTTTGGATGCCTTCCTTAAGGACGACCCAGACCTGGCGGTGAAGGTGGAACCCCTGGAGCAGGTGGTGGATACCCTGAAGGAGCAGCTGCGCAACCGCCACATCCTGCGCCTGCAGCGGGGCGAGTGCACCATCGAACTGGGGTTTGTCTGGTCGGACCTGTTGACCGACCTGGAGCGGGTGGCGGACCACTGCTCCAACATTGCCGGGTGCGTCATTGAGATGTCCCACGGCAGCCTGGATGTCCATGAATATCTGGACTACATCAAGGGGGGCAGCATCGCCTTCCAGCGGGCCTACAATGCCTACGCGCGGAAATACGCTTTGATGGAATGATTCATCGGAATGAGAAGACAACGGCTCTCCTAGGAGGGCCGTTGTTTTTGCGTTGTCCAAAGAAAACGGCTTCCACCGGTGCCGCGGGCCCCGCAGGCGCCACCGGCCCTGCCGGCGCACCTGGCGCCACGGGCGCACCGGGGGCCACGGGGGCCACTGGCGCCACCGGCCCGGCGGGTCAGGCTGGACCCACCGGCCCCACTGGCCCCACCGGTCCCACCGGCCCTGCCGGTGCCA
>OGGQ01001918.1_pt1 | contig 25036 bp, 23 predicted proteins | sample 1571191 | NCBI WGS metagenome assembly OGGQ01 (sample SAMEA2582061, study PRJEB24529) | metagenome | biome: Human gut stool | place: China | collected 2011
CAAAAAACGACTTTTTATAGCTGTGGGTCACCAGTTCCGAACAGGATTTGCTGTTGGAATACGGATCAAATCCATCCAGCCGGTCTGTTTCCCGGTACCCGTATTCCCATTCCATATTCTCATAGACCTTGTCCGTGGTCACATTCACAAAGGACTTTACACAGGGAAATCTCCGGATGCATTCCAGGACATTTACCGTACCCATCACATTAGTCTCGTAGGTATACACCGGATCCTTATAGGAATCCCTCACAATGGGCTGGGCCGCCAGGTGAAGAACAATTTCCGGCTGCGAATCCCGGAACACCTGTTCCAGATGTTTCAGATCCCGGATATCTCCGATCACCGAAGTCATGTTTTCTTTTATTCCTGCCAGCGAAAACAGATCCGGATTGGTGGGCGGCTCCAGGGAATAACCGGTCACCACCGCTCCGGCACCGGTCAGAATCCTGCACAGCCAGCTTCCCTTGAACCCGGTATGCCCTGTCACCAGCACCCGTTTTCCGTTATAAAAGTCATATACTTTTTTAAAATCCATGGTTCTACTGCCTTTCCGTTTCTGTCTATTCCCAGATCTTCCATGGAGCTTTCCCGCTGTTCCAGAGCTCTTCCAGCTGATTTTTCTCCCTCTGGGTATCCATGCATTTCCAGAATCCCTCATGGCGGTATGCCATCAGTTCTCCGTTCTTTGCCAGGTTCCGCAGCGGTGCCTGCTCGAACACGGTCTCATCTCCCTCAATATAGTCGAAAATTCCCGGATTCATTACCATGAATCCTCCGTTGATCAGGCTTCCGTCGTCGTCATCTTTTTCCCGGAATGCATGGATCTGCCCTTCGTCCGTGATGTCCAGAACACCGAATCTCTGGCCGATGTTCACCGCGGTGATGGTGGCGATCTTTCCATGATCTCTGTGGAATTTTTCCAGAGCCGACAGATCAATGTCTGCCAGACCGTCTCCGTACGTCAGCATGAACGGTTCATCTCCCACATACTCCCGGATCCGCTTCACACGGCCTCCGGTCATGGTGTTGAGTCCGGTGTCGATCAGCGTCACTTTCCAGGGTTCGGAATAATTGTTGTGAACCTTCATGGTATTGTTGGCCAGGTCAAACGTCACATCCGATGTATGAAGGAAATAGTCTGCAAAAAACTCCTTGACCACATACTGCTTATATCCCAGGCAGATGATAAATTCATTGTATCCATACTGGGAATAATATTTCATGATATGCCACAGAATCGGCTTTTCTCCGATCTCCACCATGGGTTTTGGTTTCAGATGGCTTTCCTCGCTGATCCGTGTCCCGAATCCTCCTGCCAGAATTACTACTTTCATGACAGCCCCTCCTGCTCTTTGGTTTCTTTAAAAATATTCCATCCGTGCTCTTTCAGAATCGTCAGTGCCTCTCTGGTGCCGTCCTTATGGAACTCCAGTCTGCTTTTCAGTTCCTCTTCCGTACGGTTTTCAAAATCCAGCAGCACTTCCCGCACTTCTTCATTATATATTTTCCGGTTGACCCCATGGGAAAATTCTTCCGCCGAAGTCACCAGATTTCCTGCCACAAACACGGCCGCAATCAGGACACTGAGGCCCCGCACCGCTGCCGGACTTATGCTTTTTTCCTTTTTCCTCCTGTAACCCATCCGGGCCGCAAGGCCGAATGTCAGAAGAATTCCCAGGATTCCCACCTGATACTGCAGGGCATACCTGGAACTCATTCCGTAAAGATCATTGGGCATGAAAATCCATCTGGTCACCAGCACCAGAAGATGATTCATGCCGCCTGCTGCCAGAAGCATCAGAGGCAGAATGGTCGTCTCATGAAGCCGGTAATAAAAGTTCATCCAGATGGCCAGGACATAGGCCCCGATCACAAAAAGGCCCAGAAGGCAGAGAACTTCGCCGGGAAGCCATGCCATATGCCTGCTGATTAATTCTACCCCAAAAATCATGGAAGAAAAGGATTTCAAGAAAAATGTAAGGAAAAATTTCGGTTCCCGCATCAGAGCCGTCAGAATCGGTTCATCCACTGCCCCCGAATATTCATATACCGCCTGGGAATTGCTCCACAGATAGAGAAAAAGCGGGAGCACCGTGCATATGCCCAGGATCATCAGCTGTTTTTCGGAGAATCTGCGGTACTTCCCGGCAGTTCCCTGAATCCGGCCCCTTACAAAAAGGAACCCATAGGACAGCAGAAGCGTCATGGAATAAATTGCGCAGTAAGGGCCGGCCACACAGATGGTGGTAAATGCCGGAAACAGAATCAGCCGTATCCGGTCTCCTTTTTTCTCATGCCCCGCATATACCCGGTCCAGCACAAGGTAATTGTAATAAAAGCAGGCAAACGCCAGAAAGTGCGCCCATCCGGTTCCATTATAGAGCATTTCCCATTTGTTCAGGCTGAACATCACCGCCATGACTGCCGCATACCAGACAGAATGAATTCTGTGACTCCTGCTGTAGGATGCCAGCACCAGACCTGCCAGTCCGAAGGACATGACTCCCATGATGCGGTCAAAGGTTACGCTGTATCCGAAAAGACAGACATTGATTCCCCGTTCCAGATAATTGACCGGGATCCTGGTCAGCAGGTCCGGCACAAAAAATTTATCCGGATTCCACACGTCCGGCAGATACGAATTGATCAGACGGATATAATCCGAATACACCATGTCAATGGCTGACCGGTGCAGATATATCAGGTAAAACAGAACTCCCAGAACCGGGAGCACCGGGTAAATGTACTTTCTCACTTGCTTCATTTCTGTCCTCCGGGACCCCTGTGCACATGGTCCGCTGTTTCTTTCTGCTGTACTTTGCTGCCGTCCTACTGCTTCTTTTTCCCGCGTTCCGGTCTGTCCCAGTTCTGCGCGGAAAATGTCCGCAGAAGATCTTCCAGATAATTATACTGGTTCCACGCTTCATCTCTGGAATCAAAATTTTCATGGACGGCCTTGTTTCCGATGATGCGTATTTCATTCAGTTCCCATCTGGATACCCGGTCCAGATAGCCTTTTTCGCCGAGCCATCTGCAGAATTCCTGGTTGGTCATGGGCTTGCTGCTTTTCCTTCCGCGCCGTTTCCCCGTATTCCTGTCCGGTCTGCGGCTGTTCTTTCCGCCTCCGTTTTTTCCGCCTCCGCCTTTCGGCCCGGCAGCAGCAGATGCCGTATTGTCAATTTCTATCCCGACTTCATCTGCCACGGATTTCAGAAGCAGTTCCAGATTCTGGCGTCCTTTCACCATGGCCGCATTATATTCTCCCCTTCGCAGCCATTGTCTTTCCTTTTTCAGTTCTCTCCTGACATCCGATGTAAACATGCCGTGGCCGGTTCTTTTCCAGAAAGCCGCCAGAATGGTTCCCATCATAACTGCCAGGATACAGAGGACTTGGATTTGTCCGTCATCCATTTACACTCTCCTTTCCTTATAAAATTATCTGTTTTCTATTGTTACCACCATGGCCAGATTTTCCTCTCCCCTCTTTTCCTTGGCATTCTTCACATAAAAATTGCAGGAAAATTCAAGAGATATCCGCTGATACGGAGCAGACGGAAGCTCATATTCCATGGAATTGTCCGTAAATACCAGATCCGGAAGCTGCTGGCCGTTCATGGTGATGCGGCAGATTTCATTTCCCGTAATGGTTCCGGGATAATAGCAGGACAGGGTCACTTTTCCTTCTTTTTCTGCCTGGAACACAATTTTGGCATGTTCATCAATCCACCCGTCCTCATAGCTTCCGTATGCAAGGCGGAACCGGTTATCCTTCACAAATGCCGTCACGTCCTGATACGCATTGTTGTCCGGGTCCTCTCTTAGGATCACCATGTCATCGGTGATCTCCTTGAGATCAAAGTCGCTGTCGATAAAGTGTACCTGCAGATCTTTCGTATCCCTGTCCTCCGCGTATACCTTGAAAAAGGTCTCCGCCGTAAAATCACTCATCTCATAGGAATTTCCGATGATATAAATATCCTTTTCGAAAATATCCTCTCCGTATTTGCCGAAGGTTTCCTCTGCCAGGGAATTATACCGCAGCTGGTTGGGCCACAGATGAAGCACCTCCCAGCTGTCTCTGTAGAAACTTTCCACGGGACAGAGAAGAATCAGATAGACAAATACCAGAAGCCCTGCCTTCCCCACATACGCTGACATGTATGCCAGAAACAGCAGGGCAGCAGCATACACCACGTAAACCCAGCGCATCTCCACCCGGATCGTGACACTGGAAGCACCGATGCATAATGCAAAAAATCCCAGAAACAGAAGAACATTTTTCAGATGGAACAGCCTCCGCTCTCCATCCAGGAGCCAGCGTACAAGGAACACGGCCACCATGATTCCCAGTACCACCCAGCATGCCAGAATCAGATTCCGGATTCCTTCCGGTGAATCTTCATATGTCATTCCGCACAGATAATCCGGTCCGGTTCCGACTCCGAAGACAAATCCCACCTGCTGCCACGCATGCTCCACTGCCTCTGCCACGGAAAATGTGTCTTCCACATTCGTTCCGCCCGTCCCCGCCGGAGACAGCGTACCGATGAAGGCCAGTCTGATCAGAAGAATGGCTGCAGCCGTGGCCGCAGACAGAAGGAGCAGCAGCCACTTGGAGACAGAACATTTCTCCGGCTGTTTCTTTCTTCTGCTTTTTCTTCCTTCCGTTTCTTCTCCGCTCTCCCTCTCTGAAGCCGCCGGAGCGCCCAGAAGAAGGGCAAGAAGCAGCAGCGGAAACAATGCCATGTATCTTTCATGGATAAAGCTTGCAGAAAAAAACAGGAGGTTGGCCGCCAGATAGGATTTTGTGTCTCTTTCATTGACATACCGGTACAGAAACCACAGAATGCCGATGGCTGCCCAGAGTCCCATGCTCTCCATGACTCCGTAAAGCTGTCCGATCTGATAATAAGCCATTCTGGACATCAGATATGCCACGGCTGCGGCAATGCTGACAAACTGTCTCCCGCTCATGCGGAAGGCGATTCTGCATATGGAATATGCAATCAGAGCATTCAGCACGATATTGATCGGAACCACCCAGGTCACATGATTGCCGATCACCATGAATTCCAGCCAGGAAATCAGATAATACAGGAAGCGGAAACGGGTGCTTCCCATGGGAAATACATACTCGGAAAAGCTCTGTTCTCCGTAACAGGACCACAGGTACAGATCGTCCATATACAGCCCTTTTATTTCCACGTCCCGGTTCACAAAAAAGGCAACTCCCAGGAGCAGCGCAAAAATCAGCAGGCCGTTTTTTCTTTTTTCAAATTCTTCTGTGATTCTGTCTTTCAAATTCATGGTTTCTTCCCCTTATTGCTGTTCTCCAGCCCAGTATTTCAGCGAAAATTCCCTCAGGACGCCTTCCGGGTCCCCGGGCGGCTCCGGCTCCGGATCAAACCGTCCCAGAGCATGGCCGTTTTCGTACAGGATCTCTGTCATGTATCCCTTTTCCAGCATGGCGGTCACATTGTCCCACCCGTCGGATCCGGGTCTCAGATACCCGCTTTCCAGATAAATGTACTCCGTTTCTGCGTAATTCAGATAGCATACCAGCGCCTCCGGGCTGGCTGCAATATAGCGGTTGCCGTCACTGCCTTCAATGTCCGTATAGCTCTGGGCATTGCATGGAAACAGAAGCATTTCCGGCTGTTCCCCGAATACCAGAACTCTGGTACGGCCGTCGGCCGCCAGGATTTCCCAGATCTGACGGTTGCCGCCTTCCTTTAAAATTCTTTCATTTTCTGCCCTGTGGTCGTAATATCCCCCGTGCACCACCCGTACGGGTGTCAGCCCCAGAGTCCCTGCCCAGTTGCTTACTGCCATGACCGTAATATTGAACACCGCCACGGGAACCAGCATTTCCACGGTCAGATGCGCAAACGTGGAATTTTCAAATTTTCCGATGACCACCACTGCCAGAATGGTCATAAGACAGTAAAGCAGCATGAAATAATTCCCGTCCACCTGCCAGAGCAGATACAGGGCAGCCAGGCTGGCGGCTCCGGTTGTCACAAACATCCACACCAGACATCTCAGAGGCTGTTTTTCCCTGTTTTTCAGCTTCCTGGTTTTTACCAGTGCCGGGGTCAGAAGCAGGACAGAAAAAATAAGCATGAAAGAAGTCCCCCATGCAATCCTGACATGAGCCATATCTTCGCCCACAGGTGCCAGAAGCACACCGTAAAGCCGTTTTAACATATGAACCGCTCCCGACCGGGTAAACAGATCCCCTCCGTTGGACGGAATCTCCGCAAACCAGAACGGGTATTTTACATAAAAGCCCAGCTTTTCCCAGATACTGTAAAAAACGGAAGTCACCGGAATTCCCGTAAGCCGCAGAGTCCTCAGCCACACAAATCCCCACATGGCAGTCATGGGAATCAGGGTGTACCACAGACTGCCCTTCCATTTTATACGCAGCTGCCCCGTAAAAAACATATATCCCACGGCCGTTCCCATGAGCACCGTGGAAAACACCAGGGCCGTCGGTTTCATAACCATGGACAGAATAAAGGCATCTGCCGCCAGAATCAGAAAACTGCTCCTGCGTTTCTTCAGATACATCATGAGAAAGCAGACCATGATAATCTGACAGAGTACGGTCACCATATCTGTTTTGGCTGACACAGCCATATTCATAATTCCAGGAATGCAGGAAAGGAGAGCCGCGCAAAGAAGCCCGTAGCGTCTTCCCACAAACAGTTCCGCCGTCTTTCCGGCACTCACCAGAAGCCCAAGAGCCGCCCATACCTGAAACGCCAGAACAAATCCATAGGAAGGCAGGCCGGACAGCGGAAGCAGAAGAATCTCCATTCCCTTGGGGTAAGTATACACCACGTGAATGCTGCCCAGATTTTCGTATATTCCGTTCTCATTGTTCAGAATGTATTCTGACCTGAGGCCGTAATGAAGGGAGTCATAATCCAGGCAGATATTCATTCTACCTGCCTGCATCAGAAGGAGCGCCAGCATCACGGACAGAAGTATGGCCGCAGACCAGGCCATGGGCTTTCTTTCTGCGGCTGCAGGCCGCGGTTTTTCTGCTCTCATCCTGGAAGCAGTCCATAAGCCTGCAAGCCGCGGAATCAGAAACAGCGCCGCCAGAAGCACAGCAAAAATCCGGATATGGACAATGCTTCCAATCCCGGCAAGAGACATCAGACAATAAATGAGAATCAGGCAGCCGCTCCCCAGAACAAAATCCGCCATGGCAGTAATTTCATGAAATTCCACCAGGCCACAGCCGTCCCAGAGCCGGTCCATACCTGAAACCGTCCGTTTTCTCCGGCGTCCTGCAGCAGCTCCCAGATGCCTGACTGCCATGCCCACCCGGAGGATCAGAGCACAGTAAGCCCCGGCCGCCAGCAGAGGCAGAAATGCCTGATGGAGCCAGGTAAAAACGGCCGTGACCAGGGCAAGTCCCCCCAGCCTGGACCGCAGGGTCCTGGCTCTGCGGAAAATCAGGAAAAACACGGCGAACAGGACTGCCGTTTCCATCAGCAGCCCCATGCTTTCCGGCTCCCAGAGCCGGTCACCGTCAATTCCTGTTACATAAATCTGGCCGACGCCAATCAGCAATGCAACAGCTGTCACCATTGCCAGAATAACGACCGAAATCCACTCCTGTTTTCTCATGTCCACCCCGTGTCTGCCCCGTTCTCTTTTCAGGATCTCATCTCCTGCTCCGGATCAGGACAGGGTACTGCTATCTGTCGTAAAATCTTTCCTCCAGCATCAGGCAGAGGGCATGATACACCGGCAGATGAAGTTCCTGGATCTTGAATGTTTCTCTTTCCGGAACAATCACAGCCGCATCGGCAAAGGCCGCCAGCTTTCCTCCGTCCTTGCCTGTAAGTCCGATCACCTTCATCCCCTTGGCCCGGGCTGTTACTGCAGCATACATGACGTTTTCCGCATTTCCCGATGTACTGATTCCCAGAAATACGTCACCCTTTTTTCCGTATCCGTTTACCTGCTGAGCATAGGAAAGCATTCCGTCCACATCATTGGCAAATGCAGAAGAGAGCGCCGCATGGCAGGTGAGAGCAATGGCCGGCAGTCCTCCCTGAAGTTTTTCCGCCAGTTCCGTTCCGCGGACCGCATCGGCAGCCTTCAGCGCCTCTGCCATCCTGCAGTCCACCGGGCGGCGCTTCACAAAGCCCTTCATCAGTTCTCCCACAATATGCTCTGAGTCCGCCGCACTTCCTCCGTTGCCCGCTGCCAGAAGTTTTCCGCCTCCGGCAAAGCCGGCTTCCAGGATCTCATACACATCTGCGATATCTTTTCTGACGCCTTTCAGAACCGGATATCTCTCCAGCAGTTCTTCCAGAATTTTTTCTATATTTTCCTGCATGATTTTCTCCTGTTCGTAATCTCTCATTGACAGGTTTTCCCCGCCTGTGTTTCATTTTATCATATCTGCGGCCGTCTTTCCACCTGCTTTTCATCTTTCTTTCCGTTGTTTTCCTTCCGGCTTTCCTGATTTCCGGATTTTTCCCATATTCTTCCTTTTCCATACAAAAACAGGCGATACCATGTTTGCATCCATGTATCGCCTGCCGGGACCGGAAACCGGTCTCCTGTAACCTGTACATCGGGTCCGGAATGACCGGTTCCGGATCCGTATCTCGATAAGGGGGAAATATTTCGTTTCTCAGAAGCCGGCTGCCCGGCATATATCCGGTGCTTCCGGCATTTTCTTCCGTGCGCTTCCGGCTGTAAGTCCGGATCACAGAAGCTCAATAAATGCTGCCATTCTGGTATTGATCTGCTCAATATCGGCCTGGGAATAATCCGTTTCCACAACCGTATACGGAATTCCCTTTTTTTCCTTCACAAGTTTTCTTACCATGGCAGTTTCCACATTGTAGGTATGGCATGCCTGGAGAACCAGATCCACAACTCCATCCACGTGGAAATCATCGATCAGCTGTTCCAGAAGCTGCATTCTGGCGGGGTTGGGAGACATACAGGAACATCCGATATTCAGATACTTCCTGGCCAGTGCATCGTATACATCCGGGTTTTCCTCATCCACCGGGGACAGAGGCTTCATTCCCGAACAGTTTTCGAAACATACCACAACACCGCCGTTGGCCTCAATGGCCTTTACCACTTTCAGCGCGGCACCGCCTGACGGAGATCCGGTCAGAAGAATTCTTGCCTTCTTTCCGATGTTCTTTCCCGCTGCATACTCTTCTTCAATTTTATCTGTCACGGCATTCAGTTCGTCTGCCAGCTTTTCCGTATTGATATTAAAGCCGGAGCCGTAAACCGTATTGACAATATCCAGACCGTAAACCGGAGCCGGATCCAGCGTCATCACATACTGCAGCCGGTGCAGCGCCGCCTGAATTCCGTTTCTCTGATGAATCTGGGCACGGATGGCCTCCTCGGTAATCACGGTTTCAAACCGTTTTTCCAGTTCTTCCTTAAACCGGATCAGTTCCTGACGATACATCTGGATTCCCGCCTCCGACTGACGGTTGGGAAGTTCTATCACATATACCGGCTTAAACTCTGCCAGCATCTCATACATTTTCTTTTTTCCGTCACAGGTGGTTTCACCCACCACCAGATCCGAGAAGTAAAAAAAAGGACATTTGTCTGTTTTGGCAAATCCGTAGCTGGACTTGATCAGGGGACAGAGGTTCCTGGGCAGGTCTTTTTCAGCATCCGGAATCGTTTCATCGGAAACGGAACAGAGTCCCACCACCGCAGCTCCCATGGCATTGGGAATTTCTCTGGGAAGATAGGTACAGAAAACTCCCACCACGGGAATTCCCTTCTCCTTATATTCCTTGATCGTCAGAAATGACTGTTTTCTTGCATCCGCAAACTCTTCAAAAATTTCCGGCAGGTCTTTTCTCAGTTCCATATTAACATCCTTTCCTTTCCCGCATTCCGGCATCCGGTGGCTATGAAATGCGCCTGTACCCCAGAACTGCCGCCCCTATGGCACCTGTATACTGCGCCAGCGGGTCCGTAAACATTGTCCCGGTTTCCATATAATATCCCAGGACTTCTTTCATGATCTCCAGCTGGGCCAGGCCTCCGGAGAAGAACACGCGTGCATGTTTCGGGGCGATCCTCTGGGCAAAGACCGCCGTCCGCCGGCAGATGGAATGAACACAGCCGAGAACAATATCTCCCGGATGCTTTTCCTGCGCCAGAAGTCCCACGATTTCACTTTCCGCAAACACCGCACACATGCTGTTGATGGGAATGGGGGTCCGCCCCTTTACAAATTCATCCAGATGACTGATATCACTTCCGATGCGTCCCATGATCATTTCCAGGAATCTGCCGGTTCCGGCTGCGCATTTGTCATTCATAAGAAAATCCGTAATCTGTCCCTGACCGTCCAGAAGAATGACCTTGCAGTCCTGTCCTCCGATGTCAATGACGACTTCGCATCCCGGACAGAGATAGGCCGCACCGGCTCCATGGCATGTGATTTCCGTGATCTTCCTGTCCGCTTCTTTCAGCAGTTCACGGCCATACCCTGTTGTCACCACGATTCCCGTATCCCCGGAAACCATTTCCGAATACAGATCCCTTAAAACTTTTCCCGGATTCATGGCCGTCGGCTGCATTCTGCAGGCCGTCACCGATGTGCCGTCAAACAGAACTCCCTTGGTCATGGTCGAGCCGGAATCAATCCCCAAGCTAAGCATGCGGTCTCCCCTTTTCTTTATTCAACGTCTTACATTATAACGGATTCGTGTTTCTCCGTCCAATCGATAAAATATATATGTTTTTTCCGATGGATTGAAAAAGCAAATCAAAAAAGCGCCGCAGAACCGATCAGAGATCCGTTCTGCAGCGCCTGTGTCTGCTTTTCTGTGGCGGATAAAATTACTTAAGAGTGATCTTAGCGCCTTCAGCTTCCAGCTTGGTCTTGATGTCGTTTGCTTCTTCCTTGGAAGCGCCTGCCTTCAGCACCTTCGGAGCGCCGTCAACAACGTCTTTTGCTTCCTTAAGGCCAAGGCCTGTTACTTCACGAACAACCTTGATAACTTTAACCTTGTTCGGGCCAACTTCTGTAAGTTCTACGTCGAACTCAGTCTTCTCTTCCTCAGCTGCTGCTGCGCCGGCACCTGCTGCTGCAACAACAACGCCTGCTGCTGCGGATACGCCGAACTCTTCCTCACATGCTTTTACTAATTCATTTAATTCCAGTACGGATAATTCCTTGATAGCTTCGATAAATTCAGCTGTAGTTAACTTTGCCATTGTATTTACCTCCATAAATATTTTATATACTCGTTTGCTTTTCCTGTTTCATCATGCAGCCGGTTTCACGTATTCTCCGGTTCCATGAGCAGCACCCCTGCGGTCAGGCCGCCGGCGCCGGAAATTTTTTATGCTTCTGCAGAGCCGCCGTTCTGTGCTTCTGCGATCTGATTGAGAACGCGTGCCAGATTTGCAATGGGGGACTGCATGCTGCCAAACAGTCTTCCAAGAAGAACTTCTCTGGACGGAATGGTTGCAATAACCTGAATTCCCTTCTGGTCATAGTATGTTCCGTCTACAACGCCGCCCTTTAATTCAAGCTTGTCAGCTGTCTTTGCAAACTGAGCAAGAATTCTTGCGGGAGCAGTGGCGTCTTCCTTGGATACTGCCAATGCTGTCGGTCCTTCAAGATTTGCCTCAAGAGCTTCAAATTCTGTTCCCTTTGCAGCGAAGCGGATCATGGTATTCTTATATACTTTATAAGTAACACCGGCTTCTCTTAACTGTTTACGAAGAAGTGTATCCTGCTCAACAGTCAGTCCGCGGTAATCAACGACAACTGCAGACTTCGCTCCGTTGAAAAGTTCAGCAATCTCAGCTACGATCGGCTGCTTTAATTCAACTTTTGCCATGAATGGTTTACCTCCTGTTTTATTTTGGACGCAGCCGCTTCCTTCTGTCTTTTCTGCAGGCATTCCGCAGAACAGACCGGAATCCGGCCACTCGTATTGTAAAGCCGTCACAGCACTCAAAAACCTTGTCTTATAAGAAATAGAAAGGCCTCTCTGTCCGAACGACAGAGAGGTCTACAAAATTCCTGTGTGAGTTTTGCATATTCCTCGGCAGGTGTTTTTACCTTACGCCTTACGGCACCTGCTGTCTTCGGCATTCAATACTCGCGTATTGTATCATGATATATTCAGAATGTCAATCACTTTTCAAAACTAGTTCATTAATTTCGCTACGTTCAGCTTAACGCCCGGTCCCATGGTGGAAGTAAGCGTTACGCTCTTTAAGTAAGCGCCCTTAACGGTGCTGGGTTTTGCTTTCATGATTGCATCCATAAGCGTCTGGAAGTTGTCCGCCAACTGTTCTTCTGTGAAAGAAGCCTTACCTACTGGCACATGGATAATGTTGGTCTTATCGAGTCTGTACTCAATCTTACCGGCTTTGATCTCGTTGATTGCTTTTGTAACGTCCATGGTTACGGTGCCGGCCTTCGGGTTCGGCATTAAGCCCTTCGGTCCAAGTACACGGCCCAGACGTCCTACAACGCCCATCATGTCCGGAGTTGCAACAACAACGTCAAAATCCAGCCAGCCTTCGTTCTGGATCTTCGGAATCAGTTCCTCTGCTCCTACGTAATCAGCACCTGCTGCAGCTGCCTCATCAGCCTTCGGTCCCTTTGCGAATACAAGGATTCTTACGGTCTTTCCTGTTCCGTGAGGCAGAACAACTGCACCGCGGATCTGCTGGTCAGCATGACGTCCGTCACAGCCTGTTCTCAGGTGAGCCTCGATAGTCTCATCAAATTTTGCAACAGCGGCTTTCTTAACCAGTGCGATAGCCTCTGCTGTATCATAAAGAGTAGTGCGGTCGATAGCTTTTGCCGCCTCTACGTATCTTTTTCCTCTTTTCATTCTAAAATAACCTCCTGTGGTGTTGACGGGGATTTTCCCTCCCACGTTCTTGTTGCTGGATTGTCTTCTGGCCTGCACCAGAACCCGCTCCTGGGCCTGCACTAAAACTCGCCCTTCGCCTTCGGCTCACGCTCGTTAAGTGCTTTTCGGGTTGTTCACTCCACTAACCTCGCATTCACTCCGTTCCTGCTCGTTAAGGGTCGTGAACGGGCTCGCACTAGAACTCGCCCTTCGCCTTCGGCTCGCGCTCGTTAAGTGCTTTAGCCCTCTACCTTGATGCCCATGCTCTTGGCTGTACCTTCGATCATGCTGGTGGCAGCCTCGATGCTTGCTGCGTTCAGGTCAGGCATTTTAAGCTCAGCGATCTTCTGAACTTCTGCTCTGGTCAGAGTTGCTACCTTTGTCTTGTTCGGTGTTGCGGAACCGGATTTGATCTTGGCAGCCTTCTTTAACAATACAGCAGCCGGCGGAGTCTTGGTGATGAAGCTGAAGCTTCTGTCCGCATATACTGTAATCACAACCGGGATGATCATGTCGCCCTGATCAGCAGTCCTTGCATTGAACTCTTTGGTAAACTGTACGATGTTGACACCGTGCTGACCAAGAGCCGGACCAACTGGCGGAGCCGGCGTAGCCTTTCCGGCCGGAATCTGCAATTTAATATAACCTGTTACTTTCTTTGCCATAATTAGGCACCTCCTAAATCATGTGGTAATGTCGGGGATTTCCCTCCCACGCGTCTTTCCGCCGTCCGGATTCTGTCCCGTTTCCGGGCCAGCCCGTCACAGCCAAGGCGCTCTCTGTTACATCTTCTTTACTTCAGAAAAGTTCAGTTCAACCGGTGTTTCACGGCCGAACATTTCGACGTTGATCGTAAGAGACTGTTTGGACTCATTGACGGATCTTACAACACCTACCGTATCCTTCCATGCACCGGCCATGACGACCACGGTGTCTCCCACAGCAAACTCAACGACGACTCCGGTTGTCTTAAAGCCGAGGTTCTGCATTTCTTCCTCTGTCAGAGGCACCGGCTTGGAGCCCGGTCCTACGAATCCGGTCACGCCTCTTGTATTCCGGACCACATACCATGTGTCATCATTCATGACCATATGGATCAGCACATAACCCGGAAACATCTTGCGCTCCACCTGCTTCTGAGCACCGTTCTTCAGCTCAATTACTTCTTCCATCGGGACAGAAACCTCTAAAATCTGATCCTGAAGCCCTCTGTTCTCGATCGTCTTTTCGATGTCAACCTTTACCTTATTCTCATATCCGGAATAAGTGTGTACAACATACCATTGCGCTTCTGACATATGCTCACCTCATCCTTAACCAATCAATACATTCAGGCCAAACTTGATAATCAGGTCCAGGACTGCGATGATGAAACCCAGCGCTACAGTTACGGAAACGACAGCGATCGTCCTTTTCGTCAGATCTTCTTTATCCGGCCAGATAATTTTCCTGAATTCGGATTTCAGACCTTTGACAAAGTCCTTTTTGGGAGCTTTGTCATTACTTACTGTTTCTCCCATAAATTCACGTCCTTTTGAAAACCGGATTACTTAGTTTCTTTGTGCATCGTATGTCTCTTGCAGAATCTGCAGTACTTCTTTGTTTCCATGCGGTCCGGATGAGTTTTCTTATCCTTCGTCATGTTGTAGTTGCGCTGCTTGCATTCCGTGCATGCCAGTGTAATCTTTGTGCGCACGACTTCCACCTCCGTTTGATTCTTTGTAAGGCGGTCTCCTTTCTCTGCCCTTTTCAGCTATCGTAATTTTGAGCATAAAAAAAAGACCTATGTTCTTCCATTCGCCCGACCATTGTATCACAGAAATACATATACGTCAAGGCATTTCTCCCCGGAAACGCCGCAAAGCCCTTTATTCAAGGGATTTTTTCCATATTTTTCCGGCATTCCCGGGGGAAAGAAGTCAGTTAAGGTCTCACAATTGAACCGGCCATGGCCATTTTTTCGGCAATTTCATACATATTTGTGACGCTTCCCACCTGAAGCTTTTCAGACAGTCCGTAGAAATTCAGGCAGGTGCCGCAGGTCAGGATCTCCACGCCCTGTGCCTCCAGAGTCTTTAAGTCCTCCAGGGACTCCGAACCCTCTGCAGACAGCTTTGCGCCTCCGTTGTAAAGAAGAACTGTTTCCGGAAGAGTTTCCAGCTTTGTAAGAGCAAACACAAAGCCTTTCATCAGAATCTTTCCCAGTTCTTCGTTTCCTCCGCCCATCTGGTCAGACGAAAGCACCACAACAAATCCCTTTTTCCTTTCGTCCGGGATGCAGGAAACCGCGTCCTGCGCCTGAACCGTTTCCGTCTGTTTTCCGTTCACATGAAATACCACTTCATATTCCCCTTCTCCCTTTTTGGAAGAAGATGTTTCAAATCCTGAATGTTTTCCAAGTTTGGTGACATTTTGTACGGCGATCTCGTTGTCCACCAGGACCTTCAGTTCCCCGTTCTCCATATCCTTCAGCGCTTCCCTGGCCATCATCACCGGCTGCGGGCACGCATATCCTCTGGCATCCACAATTTTTTCCATCAGACACAACCTCCATCTCTGCAATATTCATACAAGGTCCAGATCAGCTATATTTTAACTCTGCCCGGCACCATGCGCAAGATTTCCTGCTTCCTGCATGTATAGAATTTTACATGGATCTTTTATGTTTCCATCGTTTTTTTCTTTAGCATCCGTGCTCACGGAACATGCGCTGGTAAATATGAATGTCCAGACGGCGTCCGAATTTCTTCCCTGCCTCCCGGATCGTTCCGCACAGCGTAAATCCGAATTCCCGGTGAAGAATCATGCTTCCCTCGTTTTCTCCTGATATCACGGATATTACGGAATGGATATCCGGCCGTCTCCCGGCCTCTTCCAGAATCGCTCCCATCAGCGCCCTGGCAATTCCCTGTCTTCTGAAATTCCGGTCTACGTACAGGGACAGCTCCACCGTTTCCTCATATGCTTCCCTGGCACGGTAAGCGGAAAGACTGGCATATCCCACCGGCCTTCCGTCCTTTTCCGCCACAAGCAGAGGATGGTTTCCCCGGTTATGGTCCGTCAGCCACCGGCGGCGTTCCTCCAGAGTTCTGGGCGTCATATCAAAGGTGGCTGTACCGTGTTCCACCTCGTAATTATATATGGAAAGAAGTGCTTCCAGATCTTCTTCCCGTGCCGTTCTGATGATCATGTTTCCAGTCCTTTCCTATCTGCCCCCGGTAATGCAGGCCGCCATGAAATATACCTTTTTCACACCGCCCTGCTTAAGGATTCCGGCACAGGCTTCCATGGTGCTTCCTGTGGTATAAATATCGTCCACAAGAATCACCGTCTCCGGAACCCGTCTTCCTTCCGGCAGATTCATCTCAAATGCACCTCGCAGATTTTCAAGACGCTCCCCGGGCGTCAGATCCTTCTGCGGACGGGTTTTCCGGCGGCGCACCAGCAGATCCGGCCACACCGGAATTCCCAGCTGTTCTCCGATCCTGTCTGCCAGTACTTCCGCCTGATTGAATCCCCGGGACTTTTTTCTGGACGGATGAACCGGCACCGGAACCAGAGCTTCCGCCCCCATGCCTTCTGCCCGCTTCCGGAAACGTGCCGCCATGGCAGCGCCGTAAAAATCCAGATACTCCCGGCGGTTTCCGTATTTGATCCCTGCCATGGACCTCCGGGCTGTTTCGTCATAATTCAGAAGCGCCATGCCGGATTCAAAAGAATGTTTCCGTTTTCCGCAGTCCCGGCAGTATTCGTCCGAACTCAGCGGAATCTCTTTTCCGCAGCTCCGGCAGACAGGCGGAGACGTAAAGGACAGTTTCTGAAAACAGTCCCGGCAGATCAGACTGCCGGGCGGTTCCGTGATCTCTCCGCAGACCGGACACCGTCTGGGAAAAATAATATTGAGAAAAAAGTCTTTGTTCAATCCGTTTCCTTTCAGCGCAGATGCCTAGAATTCGATCTCCAGGATTCTTTCTTTAAGACCTGAATACCGCTTCTGTTCCGTTTCATTGTCCACCATGGCCTGAAAAACCCCGGGAAGCCCCACAAGACACACACAGGTCCTGGCTCTGGTCACGGCAGTATAGATAAGATTTCTGGTCATCAGCATTTTAGGCCCGGTGTGAACCGGAATCACCACCGCCGGATATTCGCTTCCCTGAGATTTATGTATGGTGATGGCATACGCCAGTTCCAGCTCTTCCAGCTGTCTGAAACTGTACTCCGCCATTCTTCCCTCATCAAATTCCACCGTCAGGGTTTCCGCAAACGAATCGATGGTACGGATCACCCCGGTATCCCCGTTGAAGACGCCGGTTCCCTTATCCACCGGAATTCCGTATCGGTTCCGGATTTCCCACTCCATCTGATAGTTGTTCCGGATCTGCATGACCTTGTCCCCGGTGCGGAATATGGTACCTCCGTACTCCTTCTCCTGTCTGTCCGGCGCCGGCGGATTGAAATGTTCCTGCAGGACCCGGTTCAGCTGTTCCACTCCAAGGGCGCCCTTGCGCATGGGTGTCATGATCTGGATCTCAGCAGTCTCCGCTCCCACATATCCGGGAAGCTTGTCCTGCACAAGAACAATCATATCCTTTATGATATCCGCGGGATGTTCTCTGCGGATGAAAAGAAAATCCCTGCTTCTCTTATCCAGAGGGACCCGCTCCCCTGCGTTGATTTTATGGGCATTGACAATGATATCGCTCTGGGCTGCCTGCCGGAAGATCTTCGTCAGTTTTACCACAGGAAATTTCCCGGAATCGATGATGTCTTTCAGCACATTTCCCGGCCCCACGCTGGGCAGCTGGTTCACATCTCCCACAAGAATCAGCCGGGTTCCCACATTGACTGCTTTAAGAAGCGCATGCATCAGGGTAATGTCCACCATGGACATTTCATCAATGATCAGCACATCCGCATCCAGAGGATTGGTCTCATTCCGTTCAAAATGCATTCCTTCCAGCCTGTTTTCCGCAATCCCCGCCTGGCCTCCTTCACCGCCTGCGCCTCTGCCCGCAGGGCCAGATGAAGGGATTCCCGTCAGTTCCAGAAGCCGGTGGATGGTTTTTGCCTCGTATCCGGTGGTCTCCGACATGCGTTTGGCTGCTCTGCCGGTGGGCGCCGCCAGCAGAATCTCCATGTCATCCTGCTCGAAATACTGTATGATCGTATTGATGGTGGTGGTCTTTCCGGTTCCCGGGCCGCCCGTAATGATCAGAAGTCCGCTGTTCACAGCCTGGAGCACAGCCTCTTCCTGATGCTCATCCAGATGAATCTCCTCCGCTTCCGAAATGGCGGAAAGCCTCTTTCTGATCTGATCTGCCGGTACATGATCCTTCACATTCAGATCATGAAGCATCCGTGCCGTATTCAGTTCCATATAGTAAAACTGTGCCGGATATACGATCCTGACACCGTTCTTTTCTTTCACCACCAGCTTTTTTTCCATCTGCAGATCCACCAGATGCTTTTCCATGTGCTCCGGTTCCGCATTCAGAAGTTCGGCGGCGTTCCGGTACAGTTCCTCTTCCGGCAGACAGGTATGTCCGTTTCCCACAGCCTGAAGAAGCGTATAGAACAGACCGCTTTTCATTCTGTAATCCGAGTCCGTAAAGATTCCCACTTTCCGGGCAATCTCATCCGCAATCTTGAACCCCACGCCCTGAATGTCATCTGCCAGCTGATAGGGGTTTTCCTGTACCACCGAATATGCCGCCGGCCCGTAATGCCGGTAGATCTTTACAGCCAGGTTCATGGAAATTCCGTACTGCTGGAGGAACAGCATGGCCTGGCGCATATCCCGTTTTTCTTCCACCTGGGCGCTGATCTCCATGGCCATCCGCTCTGAAATGCCTTTTACCTCGGACAGTCTTTCCGGCTCTTCTTCCATGATCCGGAACGTATCCTGTCCGAATTTTTTCACGATCCTGGAAGCTAAAGCAGCTCCGATGCCTTTGATCGCACCGGAGCCCAGATATCGTTCCATGGCCAGCGTATTTTCGGGAGCCTTGATCTCATAGCTCTCCACTGCCAGCTGTTCACCGTAAATGGAATGTTCCACCATCCGTCCCGTGGCCTCAATCAGCTCCCCTTCACTGATATAGTGAAAAGTTCCCACCAGGATATATTCTTCCTTCCCGTCCGTGACGCTGAGGACCGAATAGCCGTTTTCTTCATTACGGTATTTTATTTTTTCCACATACCCTTTTACTGTTGCCATACACACTCATACGGCGCAGCATCAGTCTTCCGCGCCTTTTCCGCCGCCATGGGCGAACTCAATGAATTTTCCGGTTCCGATCGCCACCGCAGTCAGCGGCTCCTCGGCGATCATTGTGTTGATTCCCGTCTTCTCTTCGATCAGGGCATCCAGTCCTGAAAGCAGGGAACCGCCTCCGGTCAGTACAATGCCGCGGTCAAAAATATCGGCAGCCAGTTCCGGTGGCGTACGTTCCAGAACGCTGTGAACCGCATCCACAATCTGAAGTGCCGGCTCTTTCAGTGCCTCCAGTGTTTCATCGGAAGTCACCACGATGGTCTTCGGAAGGCCTGTCACCAGGTTTCTGCCGCGTACTTCCATGGTTACCAGTTCCGGGCGGCGGTAAGCCGCACCGATATTGATCTTGATCTCCTCGGCTGTTCTTTCACCGATCAGAAGATTGTGCTTCTTTCTCATATAACGCACCAGCGCCTCATCAAAGTCGTCTCCGGCCACCTTGATGGATGTGCTCACAACGGTGCCGCCCAGAGAAATCACTGCGATATCCGCAGTACCGCCTCCGATATCCACGATCATGTTTCCGCATGCCTTGGAAATATCAATTCCGGCTCCGATGGCGGCGGCTACCGGCTCCTCAATGATACATACTTCCCTTGCTCCGGCATTATAGGTAGCATCCTCAACCGCCTTCTTCTCCACTTCCGTGGCTCCGCTGGGAATGCAGACTGCAATTCTCGGCTTTCTCAGAGTCCTCTTTCCCACAGCCTTGTCAATAAAATATTTCAGCATTTTTTCTGTAACGGTATAATCGGAAATAACGCCCTTGCGGAGCGGACGCACGGCCACGATATTGCCGGGAGTACGTCCGATCATCAGCCGCGCTTCCTCACCGAACGTAATAATCTTGTTTGTATCCCGGTCCAGTGCAACCACAGACGGCTCCTTGAGCACAACGCCTTTTCCTTTAATGTACACCAGAATGCTGGCCGTACCCAAATCAATTCCAATGTCATTTGACATCATCATTGCCATTTTCCTCCTGTTTTTCCTTAACTTCTCTTGTCCATCATCTATATTTTCGTTATGTACCCGTCAGGGCACGGAATATCAATCTTATTATATACAAAACCCTATGGTTTTTAAAGAGTTTTTTTCATTTTTCACACCTCCTTAAGCAAATTTATTTTTTTTTTATCGGCACTACACAGTTTGGACACATTTTTTCCCTATAATACAATTACGTTATCCGAAAGGATAACCTGCCTTTGTTTCAAGTGGTTCACTTGAACACACAAAGCTTTTTCATACTCATACCGGGCGGGCAACCGTCCGGTCCCCCTTGACTTTCTGCTCCGCTTCTGCGGAGCTTTTTTATGTCCGGCACAATTTCTGTTTGTTCTCTTTTCGTATAATCTTTCTTTTTTCTGTCAATTCTTGACATTTTTCTGAACTTTATTCTCATTTTCTCTCTTTCATGTTAATATAAAGACAAAGAAACCATTTCCCTGTTTTTCAGACATGAAAGGAGATATTATGCCGTTTAATCTGATTGTTCCCCTTGTGGCAGCTGTCATTCTGCTGGTTCTTTTCATTCTTATTATTACCCAGGGATATGTGAAGGCTCCGCCGGACCACGCATATATCATTTCCGGCCTCAGAAAAGAGCCGAGAATCCTTGTGGGACGGGCAGGCTTCAAAATCCCGTTTTTTGAGCAGCTGGACAAACTGTATCTGGGCCAGATCACCGTTGATATCAAAACCGATGAATATATTCCCACCAATGACTTCATCAATGTCATGGTGGACGCCGTCGCCAAGGTACGGGTGGCGGACGACCCCGCCCAGATGAAACTGGCCATGAGAAACTTTCTTAATAAGGAAGCCGGAAAAATTGCCGCGGATCTTCAGGATTCCCTTCAGGGCAACATGCGTGAGATCATCGGTACCCTGACGCTGCGGGCCATCAACACAGACAGGGATTCTTTCTCTGATCAGGTGATGGCCAAAGCTTCCAAAGACATGGAAAAGCTGGGAATCGACATTCTCTCCTGCAATATCCAGAATGTCACCGATGAACACGGACTGATCCAGGATCTCGGTATGGACAATACTTCAAAAATCCGGAAAGATGCTTCCATCGCGAAAGCAGAAGCGGAAAGGGATATTGCCATTGCCCAGGCGGCAGCCGACAAGGCCGCCAATGACGCGCGTGTACTGGCAGAAACAGAAATCGCCCAGAAAAACAACGAGCTTTCCATTACCAAGGCTGAACTCCAGAAAGCTTCAGATACAAAAAAGGCAGAAGCGGACGCAGCATATGAAATCCAGAAGCAGGAACAGCAGCGGACCATCCAGACTGCCACAGTCAACGCACAGATTGCCCGGGCAGAGCGCGAAGCTGAACTGAGACGTCAGGAAGTTGCCGTACAGCAGCAGGCACTGGAGGCGGAAATCAATAAAAAAGCCGATGCCGACCGGTATGCCATCGAACAGGCAGCGGCGGCGGAACTCACCAGACGTCAGCGGGAAGCGGAAGCCAGACAGTACGAGCAGGAAAAAGAAGCCGCCGCAAAGAAGGCCCGGGCAGAAGCGGAGAAATACGCCATGCTCCAGGAAGCCGAGGGAATCCGTGCCCGCGGAGAAGCCGAGGCCGCTGCCATTCAGGCAAAAGCTCTGGCAGAAGCGGAAGGTATGGAAAAGAAGGCGGAGGCCTATCAGAAATACAACAGAGCCGCCATGGCAGAAATGATGATCAAGGTGCTTCCGGAAATTGCCGGCAAAATCGCAGAGCCTCTGTCCCAGATTGAAAAAATCACAATCATCGGAGGTGACGGCAGCGGAAACGGAGTCGGATCTGTCGCCGGCAACGTACCGGTGGTCATGGCTCGCCTGTTTGAATCCATGAAGGAAGCCACCGGTGTGGATCTGGCTGAAATCATGAGGGCAGACACCTATGACGCCAAAGTCACCAGAAACGTGAACCTGTCAGGCGTCCCGGATCTTGCCTCCGGCAGTTCCCAAAACAGCCGGACCGCTTCTGCAGCTTCTTCCCCCGAAACCTCCCGGACTCCCGGCAGTGCTCCGGGTACCGGGGAAGCTTAACTTTCTGTTTTGAAATGATTTAAGATTTTGTAATTTTTTTCATACTTCTTTCAGGAACTTTCCACAGTTTGGACATAACTTTATGGCATAATGTAAACAATCAGCTGAGGAATGATTCCCGGCTGATTCCTCCCCCCAGACAAGAGACCACTTTTTCATATATACCAACATTTCCTATATGTGCAGCAGAAATCCCGGCCGGAAAGCCGGGATTTCTGCTGTTTCAGGGACTGTGATTTTCACATTTGGCCCCGGATATTCTTGCCAAATTTTCTGTTTTGCCGTATCATAGAAATTGCAGAACTTTTTTCAGGAGGCGTATTCATGCTGACCTATACCTGGTATCACTGGCTGGCTTTTTTCTATTTTTACTGTTTTTTCGGGTGGATCTTTGAATCTTCCTATGTTTCCATAAAAATGAAGCACTTTGTCAACAGAGGATTCCTGCGCCTCCCCATGCTGCCTTTATACGGAAGCGGCGCAGTCATGATGCTCTGGGTTTCCCTCCCGTTTCAGGACAGCCTGTTCCTGACATACCTGTCCGGCATGGCAGGCGCCACAGTGCTGGAATACGTTACCGGCTGGGCCATGGAACTTCTGTTCAAAGTCCGTTACTGGGATTACAGCAGCCAGAAATATAATCTTAACGGCTATATCTGTCTCAGTTCCTCCATTGCCTGGGGATTTCTGACAATCCTGATGACCGAAGTCATCCATCAGCCCATTGCGCGTCTGGTCACCAGCTGCCCTCCTCTGCTCTGTATCTTTATGGTAACGGCGGTCAGCGTGGTCTTTGTATATGATACCATTTACAGTGTCCGCCAGGCTCTGGCTCTCGGCAAATCCCTGGAAGCCCTTACCAGGCTGCGCAGAGAACTGGAAAGCGTTCAGGTTCAGGCCTCTTTACTGAAGCTGGAAGCCAGGGACCGGCTTGAAGAAACAAAAGCCGGACTCCGTCTGGATGATTTCATGGATCTGAGGGATTCTGCAGAGCTCCATCTGGATGCTCTGAAAGGCAAGACCGAACAGCAGCTTGCTGACCTCCGTTCTGAACTGGAGGCCAAAATCTCTCTTGTACGGTCCGGACATGCCAAATCTCTTCGCAGTATTCTCCGCGGCAATCCGACGGCTGCCTCCGGGCGGTTCGAGAAAGCACTCCGGGAACTGCGGGAATATCTGGACGAAACCTACGGATGATAAACGGATATGCAAAAGAGCGCTGCGCCACAGATGGGTCATCCATCTATGGCACAGCGCTCCTTTTTCTTGTCTGAAACAGGAAGGACCGCTCCATCCTCTGTTCTGATGATTCTGCGGTACTCCCGTTCTGTCTGCAGAGCCGGACGGAAACAGTCCGGCTTACCTTTCCGCCGTCAGCTCAGAATATTTTCCATTCCGTTTCTTTTTTTCTTTCTGCTCCCTCTCTGCGTCTTCTTTTTCTTCCCCGCTGCCCAGACGGTAAATTTTTCCGATTATAAAGGAAGAAATACTGACCGTCACCAGAGAGCAGGCAATTTTCAGCGGAGGAATATACGTCAGGGATAACATCAGAACAATAAAATCTGTCAGGAAATAACATGTTTCCAGTTTTGCCCCCGATACCCTGCTGAGAATCAGAGCCAATGCATCATCTCCGCCTGAAGCCCCGCCTGCGCGGACCACCAGGCCAACACCGATTCCCACAAACATACCGCCTGCCACAGCCGCAAGAAGCGGCATTCCGCCAAGATCCGGCAGCAGGTATCCCATCCGTTCGTGAACGGAATAAAAAAAGGAATACCCCAGGCTGGCAATGACAGCGTTCCTGAGAAACCCTCCGCCCAGAAGTTTCCAGCCGATCAGATAGCAGAAAAAATCCATGGCCGGCCCTGTTATGCTGGGCGAAACACCGAACCAGTGCTGCAGCAGCAGCTGAAGTCCGAATACACCGCCTTCGGTAATCTCGCTCTGAGAATGTACATTGTAAAGACCGAAGGACAAAATAGCTGTTCCAAGCAGCAGACCGCCGTAACGTACAACGGCTTTCCGGGCCTCTGCTTTTTGCAGCGTTTTCATGATAACAACTCCTTTTCCTTATATGATTTTGAAATTCCCTGTCTTTTTTATTATATCAGATCCGTCATATCTCCTTCAAGGGGATTTTCCGCGGCAGCCATCCGGGCCGGAACCGGCCCGGATCTCCGCAGTCTTCCTGTATCACGCCCGGTATCAGATATACTCTGCCGCAATCTCTTCCAGCCGGCCCGGATACATTCTCTTCCATGACATGAAATCCATGCCGCTCTCGGCAGCGGCACGGCCCAGCTTCACCAGAAATTCCGGAATTTCTTCCTCCAGAATGGCTCCCAGTTCCTTTCCCATGGTTTCCTGCCCCTGGCGCTGCTCTCCTCCCACATACAGGGTAAATGCAGACCTGGGGACTCCTCCTGCCATTTTTCCGGCGCCGCGGAATCCCAGGATCCCGGTCTGATGAGTTCCGCAGGAAGACGGACACCCGGAAATATGAATCTGAGGCAGCGCGTCACAAGGAAGTTCTGCCTCCCGTACCGCCTTTACACATGCAGCCAGCAGCGCCTGAGAATCCCTGGGCCCCACCTGACAGATGCTGCCTCCGATACAGCTGACCGATGTTTCAAAAACAGATTCCGCACTGTCGGCGGTAAGTTCCAGCACTTTCCCGGCTTCCTCTCCTGTGAGGTTGATGATATATGCGGTCTCATCCGGTGCGAGCCGGACTTCGGCGCCTTCCATCTGTCCGATGGCATCGCTGAGTCTGCAGAAAGCGTCCGGGTCCGGTCTGCCGCCG
>OGGQ01001919.1_pt1 | contig 25033 bp, 19 predicted proteins | sample 1571191 | NCBI WGS metagenome assembly OGGQ01 (sample SAMEA2582061, study PRJEB24529) | metagenome | biome: Human gut stool | place: China | collected 2011
CAAATCAGATAAATGATTAAAAAAGACAACGAAAATAGAAAAAAACTGAAAAGAGGTAAAATTATGCCTAAAATTATGCCTGGAGAAAAAATACCGGATTTTCATCTGAACATGGCCTTTGGTCAGGAGACAGAGCTGTATGAACTGCTAAAAGAAAAAAAGTATACAGTCCTGTGGTGCCTTAGATATCTGGGATGTACATTCTGCAGCTATGATATCCGGCAAATCGCAGAGAATTACAGCGCCTTTGCAGAACATGACGCTCAGGTGGCCGTAGTTCTTCAGAGCAGCATGAAGACTCTGGAGGAGGGAGCAGGAGAAAACGTGTTTCCGATGTACATGATCTGTGATCCTGAGTACAGAATCTATGACGCCCTGGATATACGTGCCACGGAAACAAAAGAGGAACGAATGCCGAAAACACCGGATGGAGTGGCAAAGCTGGAAGAGAAGAGAAGAAAGGTAAGAGAAGCCGGTTTGGTCCATGGAGCATATGAAGGACGGGAACAGCAGCTGCCGGCATTATTTGTTCTGGATCAGACAGGAACCGCGAAATATGTTCACTATGCGGAAAACAGCATTGATATGCCGTCTGTGGAGGAGGTCATTACAGTCCTGGAGCATCTGGCACAGGATACCGGGACTGGTGATAGATAACCAAAATAAAAAGGAGAGGTGTAGATGAAAAAACGTATTCGAGTATTGAGTGCAATGCTGGCAGCGGTGCTGGCGGCCGGCTCTCTGGCAGGATGTTCCGGAAACGGATCAACGGAAACAACAGCAGCAGCGTCCGCTGAGACATCAGGAAGCGGAGAAACAACAGCCGCCGGAAGTTCGGGGGAGACAACAGCGGCAGCGGCAGAAGCCGACAGGCCAATCAAAGATAACCTGGTAATTGCATTGATTGAGGAACCTCAGGCCATTTCGCCCGGCATCAGCAGTATTTCTGCCAATTCTCATGTGGGAAGACAGATTCATGACTCTCTGGTTCGCAGAGATGAGGCTACGGGAGAAATTTCCCCGTGCCTGGCAGATGAGTGGGAACAGGTAGATGAACTGACCTACAGATTCCATATCCGAGACGATGTATATTTCCATAACGGAGACAAGCTGACAACAGAAGATATTTTATACAATTTTGAAAGACTGGCAACCATGCCGGCAACCCAGTCCAAATGGACTTCTCTTGACTGGGAAAACTGTAAGGCCCTGGATGACAACACTGTGGAGATGAAGCTGAACAGCCCCTGGGGCAATGTTCTGATGTATCTTGCCACGACTCAGATTGTCAGCAAGAAAGTGGCTACAGATCCCAACAGCAATTATGAAAGAAATCCGGTGGGAACCGGTCCCTACAAATTCGTTTCCTGGACAACAGGCGACAGCATTGTTCTGGAAAGAAACGAGGACTACTGGGGAGAAAAACCCGTAACCAAGACTCTTACCTTTAAATGGTTTACTGACAGCGCCATCCGTGCCATCCAGCTGGAAGCCGGAGACGTGGATTTCATTTTCTCTGTGGGTTCCGAGGACTATGACCGTCTGATGGAAAATCCGGATATCGCCGTTTACTGCGAGACCGGTACCACCCATGAGAATATTTACTGGTGCCAGACTGCTGACAGCGTATATCAGGATATCAATGTAAGAAGAGCTCTCACCTACGCATTGGATGTGCCGGCAGCTGTGGAAGCAGTCTGGGGCCCCATGGCCGAACCGGCGGACTCCATTTATCCGTCCTCCATTGAAGGCCATGTGACCATAGGACCTGTAAAACAGGATATCGAACATGCAAAAGAACTTCTGGCGGAGGCAGGCTATCCCAACGGCCTTGACTGTGAACTTACGGTTCCCAACGACAGCAATACTCTGGCTTACATGGAGATCTTCCAGGCTATGTGGGCTGAAGCAGGCATCAACATGACAATCAACAGCTATGACTCTGCAACCGTAAAACAGATGAACGCGGCAGGCGAAAATCCCATGGGACGTTCCAGCTTCACAGGCAACGGAGATCCGGTCAGCTCCCTGTCCGCATGGGAAATCGGTTATTCAGGCGTTATGCAGCCTCAGGATACTCATATCGACGATCTGATCAAAAAAACAAGACAGGAGTCTGATCCTGAAAAGAGAGCTGAGTACCTGTCCGAGATCCAGCATTACGCGCTGGAAGAAAAATGCTACGCGATTCCGGTGGCGTTCATCAAACAGTCTTTTGCCATGGATAAAGATGTATTCGGTTTTGAATTCTCACCAAGTGAAACCATTTACTTTGCACAGATTGGTATGTATGCAGACTGATAACTGAAAGCCCGACTGAAAATGAATAAGGAATCATGGAATATGACCTGCCGGCAACGGCCGGTCATGTTTCATAATTCCGCCAATCCTTCAGGAAAGAGAGGACCATATGGGAAAGTATATATTAAAGAGAATCCTGTGGATGCTCCCGGTTCTTTTGGGGGTCACACTGATTATTTTCACCGTTCTTTACTTTATCCCCGGAGATCCGGCCAGAATGATTCTGGGTGATGATGCAAGTGAAGAGGCCATCCAGGCCTTGCGGGATGACATGGGGCTGAATGATCCTTTTATTGTACGGTATGTAAATTACGTTACAGGAATCTGCAGGGGAGACATGGGGGTATCCTACGTCACCAACCAGCCGGTATCAGATGAACTGTTTACCAGATATCCGACCACCATTATCCTGGCCACGGTCAGTACGCTGGTGGCTGTGCTGCTGGCGATTCCTCTGGGCATTCTGGCGGCCATATACCAGAACTCCCTGATTGACAATCTGTCCCGGGTGGTGGCCATGATCGGTGTGTCCATGCCCAACTTCTGGCAGGGGCTTCTGAATATTCTGATCTTCGCGGTTTATCTGGACTGGCTTCCGTCCAGCGGATTCTCCACACCGGCCCATTGGGTGCTGCCGGCGCTGACCATTGGAACCAGCGGTGCGGCGGCCATCATGAGAACCACCAGATCTTCTATGCTGGAAACGATCCGTCAGGATTATATCCGGACGGCCAGGGCCAAAGGTGCCTCGGAGAAGACGGTTATCTGGAAACATGCCCTGAGGAATGCCCTGATTCCGGTTATGACCGTTGTGGGACTGCGGTTCGGCGGCTCCCTCGGCGGTTCCGTGGTCAGCGAGCAGGTATTCAGTATTCCGGGACTTGGAAAACTGATGATTGATTCCATCAATAACCGGAATTATCCGGTAATTCTGGGGGGCGTCCTGCTGATCGCCTTTGCCTATGGCATCATCAACCTGATCGTGGATATTTTATATGCGTTTATTGACCCCAGAATTAAATCCCAGTACAGCACAGGAAAGAAATATAAAAAGAATGCGGCAAAGGAGGCATAAAGGAATGGGAGAGACTACGACTGTAAGGCGCAACAGCCAGACCAAGGATACCTTCCGCAGATTTATCAAAAACAAAGCGGCTGTTGCCGGCCTCATCATCATTGGCCTGCTGATTCTTGGGGCAATTTTTGTAGGGGTGCTCAGCCCGTATGATTACGACAAGCAGAATCTTGTGGCAAGATTTGAAATGCCCAGCCTGTCCCACCCTCTGGGAACGGATGAATTCGGCCGTGACCTGCTTACCAGAATTCTGTACGGAGCCAGGATCTCCTTGTTTGTAGGTATTCTGTCCGTGTCCGTGGGATGTCTGATCGGAGGCACACTGGGAGCACTGGCTGCCTATTACGGAGGCAGAGTGGACAATTCCATCATGCGATTTCTGGATATCTGGCACAGCATCCCGGATCTGCTGCTGGCCATTTCCCTGGCTTCTGCCATGGGCCCCGGTATCGGAAACGCTATTATTGCCATTGGTCTGACCACGATTCCGTCCTATGCCCGTGTGGTCCGCGCTTCCGTAATGACAGTAAAGAACACGGAATACATAGAAGCGGCCAGATGCCTGGGAGCAAGCGTCCCCAGGATCATTCTGCGGCATATCATTCCCAATGCCCTGGCGCCGATTATTGTGCAGGCTTCCCTGGGTGTGGCAGGCGCCATCATCACCACGGCCAGTCTGAGTTTCATCGGTCTGGGGGTTCAGCCGCCGACTCCGGAGTGGGGCAGCATGCTGTCCAAAGGGCGCCAGTACATCAGAAATTACTGGCATCTGGTTACATTCCCCGGCGTCTTTATCATGACGACCGTAATTTCACTGAATCTTCTGGGCGACGGACTGAGAGATGCCCTTGACCCGCGTCTGAAACGGTAGAGGAGGCCGATGATATGAAACAGCTGGAAGTAAAAGATCTGCATGTACATTATATTACAGACACTGCTCTGGTTAAGGCAGTAAACGGTGTGAGCTTTTCTCTGGATAAGGGAGAGACACTGGGACTGGTGGGAGAAACAGGAGCTGGGAAAACCACAACCGCACTGGCTCTTCTCAGACTGGTGCCCAATCCGCCCGGAAAGATCGTAGGAGGCTCCATTTTCCTGGAAGGGGAGGAACTCCTGAAATATAAAGAGAGTGAGATGCGAAAACTGCGCGGAAATAAAATCGCCATGATCTTCCAGGATCCCATGACCTCTCTGAACCCGGTGCTTCCTGTGGGAGACCAGATCGCGGAAGTCATCAAATTCCATAATAAAGGGATTTCCCTGGCAGATGCCAATAAGCGGGCAGCGGCCATGTTGGAGACAGTAGGAATCGAGGCCGGAAGAATGGGGGAATACCCCCATCAGTTTTCCGGCGGAATGAAACAGAGAGTGGTCATTGCCATTGCACTGGCCTGCAATCCGGATATCCTGATTGCCGATGAACCCACCACAGCTCTGGATGTGACAATACAGGCACAGGTACTGTCCCTTATGAAGAAACTCAAGAAAGAAAGAGGAACCTCCATGATCATGATCACCCATGATCTGGGCGTGGTAGCTGAAGTATGCGACAAGGTGGCCATTATGTACGCCGGAGAAATCGTGGAATACGGAACTCTGGACCAGGTTTACCGGCGTCCGGCCCATCCTTATACCAAAGGACTTTTTGCATCTATCCCGGACCTGCATAAGCATGTGCGCAGGCTGACACCCATAAAGGGTCTGATGCCGGATCCGTCAAATCTGCCGGAAGGCTGCACATTCTGCCCCAGATGTCCTGCTGCCATGGAACGGTGTTCCAAAGAGGCACCGCAGTATGTGGAAGTGGAGCCTGGTCATATGGTCAAATGTTTTTGCTGCGGAGCATAAGGAGGATAGAGCATGGACGAAATTTTACAGGTAAAAGAACTGAAAAAATATTTTAAAACGCCCAAAGGGATGCTCCATGCGGTGGACGGCCTGAACTTTACCATTGGAAGAGGACGGACTCTGGGAGTCGTGGGCGAATCCGGATGCGGAAAATCCACTCTTGGCCGCACCATCATAGGGCTTCTGGAAAGCACCTCAGGGAACATTATCTTCAACGGAAAAGATGTCACCCATGCGGAAGGAAAGGAGAGGATGGACCTGAGGAGACAGATGCAGATGATCTTTCAGGATCCGTTTTCTTCCCTGAATCCCAGAATGTGCGTACATGACGCCATTGCGGAGAGCATGATCATCCATAAAACCTGCCAGTCAAAAGACGAGCTGGAAAAAAGAGTTCTGGAACTGATGGATACAGTAGGGCTTGCCAGAAGACTGGCCGGCAGCTATCCCCATGAGCTGGACGGAGGAAGGCGCCAGAGGATCGGCATTGCCAGGGCCCTGAGCCTGAACCCGGAATTTGTGGTATGTGATGAGCCGGTTTCCGCACTGGATGTTTCCATTCAGGCCCAGATTCTGAATCTGATGCAGGACCTTCAGGAAGAAAGAAAACTGACATATATGTTCATCACCCACAATCTTTCGGTGGTAAAACATATTTCCAATGACATTATGGTGATGTATCTGGGACAGCTGGTGGAGAAATGCGAGTCAGAAGAATTGTTTGCGCATACACTTCATCCGTATACACAGGCACTGTTGTCAGCGATCCCTACCGTGGATCTGGATAACCGGAAAGAACAGATACTTCTGAAGGGAGAACTTTCATCTCCTATCAACCCTAGGCCGGGGTGCCGTTTTGCAAGCCGCTGCCCATACGCGAAAGAAGAATGCACAAGAACAAGCCCGGAGATACGGGAAATTCTTCCCGATCATTTTGTGGCCTGTCATTATGTGGAAGCAATCAACGGACTGGAGAAAAAAGAATAGAAGGCCTGATCAGGCAGCTATTTTGAGGAACTGGTCAGGTAATACTGATCGGTGATTTCCAGAAATCCCTTCATGGCAACGGAAATATGTATCGGATCGAAATAAGCCACGGAAACTGTCCAGTCATGGTCCACATCCGGCTCCAGATAATAACAGTCAAGATCATCGAAAGATCCAGAAAAGCTCAGATAATGCTCAGGAATCAGGGTATATCCGATATCATTGGCAACCATACGTTTGATGGTTTCCTGATTGCGGCTGGTCATCACGATATTGGGGGTGATATGAGCTTTGCGGAAAATAGATTCATTGATATAACGGATTCGCTGGCCAGGCTGACCGATGATAAACGGTGCTTCATCCATTTTGGTGATGTCGATATATGGAAATCGTTCAATGGTTTTTTTATGGTAGGCAGCCTGTTTAATGCTGTTTTTTTTAGAAGCCAGAAGGATCATTCGGCTTTTCAGAAGAGGATGGAACTCAAAATTGTCGTACTTAAAAGGAAGAGGTATGACACTTATATCGATAGCACCATCCATGAGCATTTGTTCCAGTTCACTGGAGGAAGATTCCACGATGGACAGCTCTACCTGGGGATACTTTGAAGTATAGGCAGGGATGATTTCTGACGCGATCAGGGTGCCGAGAAGATAGGGGACACCGAGAATCAGCTTTCCTTTTTTGGCATGCTGAAGATCGGAAAACTGGTTTTCAAGATCGCGCATGATTTTATTGATCTTAATCCCTGCCTCCACAAATGCTTCTCCTTCTGATGTCAGTTTCAGCCGGTTTTTGACCCGGGTAAACAGAACAACTCCGGTTTCCTGTTCAATTTTTTTGACTGCCTGACTGAGAGAAGGCTGGGCAATATAGAGTTTCTGGGCTGCCTTTGTAATGGTTCCTTCCTGCGCTATGGTCACGATGTAATTTACTTCACGAAAATTTATATTCATATCAGGCACCTCCTTAAAAGACATTATTATTGTATGGGATGGAAGTTTTATTGTCAAGAAAAAGCAAAAAATGAGACTAAATGGAAGAAAATGGATAAAAAACGACGAAATTAACTTTTAATAAAGGTAATTCAAGTCGGGAAAAGAGGGATGGAATGGAGAAAACCGTATCAGAAAAGATTGCAGAATATGCACTGTCACTGACTCTGGAACAGGTCCCCCCAAGGGTGCTTGCATACGGAAAACTGCTTCTTCTGGATACCCTGGGAGTGGCCATGGCAAATCTGGACCAGGAACACGCGCAGGTGGTACATCGTGTGGTTACAGAAATCAATGGAAATCAGGGGTGTACTCTTTGGGGAGAAAAAAGAAAAGTGTCACTGGAGAATGCGGTTCTTTACAACGCGTCTCTGATCCATGGCTCAGACTATGACGATACGCATGTAGGAGGAATCGTCCATCCCAGCGCTTCTGTGGTCAGTACGGCAATCACTGTGGGAGAGGCGGCCGGTGCATCCGGCAAAGAGATCTTTGAAGCAATCATTGCAGGATGGGAGATTATTGTAAGGCTGGCTCTGGCGGCGAAAGGAAGATTCCATGACATCGGGTATCACGGCACAGGCATCGTGGCACCGTTTGCGGCTGCCTGTGTGGCAGGAAAACTGCTCCATGTATCCGAGGAGACATTGGTGAATGCCCTGGGAATCTGCGGAAGTCAGGCCGCAGCCATACAGGAATTTCTCCGGGATGGCAGCTGGGTAAAGAAGATACATCCCGGATGGGGAGCCCACAGCGCCATATACGCGGTGAAACTTGCCCAGGCCGGGTTCACCGGACCCAGAAAAGTCTTTGAGGGTGAGTTCGGCCTCTGGAAAACACATCTGGGCGCGGCCGATGGTTTTGAAGTCATGGATTCGCTGGGAAAAGAATGGAAGACCATGGAAATCACGTTTAAACTGTATCCGGTCTGCCATATGACCCATTCCTTTGCGGACTGTATGTTCCGGGCCCGCAATGAAGAACATCTGACAGTCGAGGACATAGGTTCCGTGGAGTGCAGGATTGAAGACAGATGTTACCATATCGTCTGTGAACCGGATGAGGCGAAGAAATTTCCGGCAACGGATTACATGATGCGGTTCAGCCTTCCCTATGTGGCGGCAGTCAGTTTCGTGAAGGGAAAACTGGGCCCCAGAGAAATCGATCTGAGGCTGGTAAAGGATTCCAGAATCCGTGAGATGATGGACAAGATTCATTGTGTCAGAGACGACAGCAAAAAGAATCCGGGGTATTTCCCGGGCTGGGTCAGGATCACGTGCAGGGACGGCAGGGAAATTGTGCTGGATCAGAGATATGAGAAAGGCACGGCGCAGAATCCGGTGGATCTGGATGCGGTCATGATGAAATTCAGCAATAACATGGAGATCCACTATCCTGAAGACAGAATCAGTAAAATTGCATCGGTAATACAAAACTTGGAACAGCAGGAGAATCCGGCGGAACTTCTGGACATGCTGGTATGCAGATAAAAAATATAAGATCCGGTCGGCGGCATCTGCCGCAGGGCTGAAAATAAAAGCAAAAGTGGAGGTTTGTATGGGACAGACATTGGTTGAAAAAATCTTGAGTGAAAAAATGGGACGCCCGGTCCACGCAGGAGAAACCATCGTGGTGGATGTGGATTTTGCGGCACTGCATGACGGATCCGGTCCGCTGCTGGTGCGTCTGATGAAAGAAAGAGGCTATGAAAAGGATTCTCTGTTTGATCCGGACAGGATCCTGTTTGCCAATGAATTCGGTCCGGTACCGACACGAGAAGTGGCCAATGAGCACGGTCTGACAAGGGAGTTTGCCCGCTGCCATAACTGCCATTGGGAGGAAGGCGGTACAGGTCATGTTCACGCACATGTATATGAAGATTACCTGAAATGCGGAACGGTCTGCATTGTCGGAGATTCCCACACCACCGTTCATGGAGCATTCGGATGTTTTGCCACCGGATGCGGCTCCACGGATATGGTGGCTGTAACCAGATACGGAAAGACCTGGATCAAGGTGCCGGAGACCTTCCGCATCAATGTGACCGGAAAGCTCCCCAAAGGCGTTTATGCCAAGGACATCATGCTGAAGGTCGCCAGCATCATCAAATCCGATCAGGCCATCTATAAGGCACTGGAATTCCGCGGAGATACCATAAGTTCTCTGAGCATGGCGGGCCGTCTTACGATTACCAGTATGGGTGTGGACGTGGGAGCCAAGGTGGCTATCATGGAGACCGATGAAAAGACCAGGGAATTCATGAAGGAATTCGGAAGAGAGGCGGATTACAGGGAGATCCGCGGGGATGAGGATGCCGACTACGCGAGGGTCATTGACATTGACGCGTCCCAGCTGGAGCCGCTGGTATCCAAGCCCCACTATGTGGAGAATGTGGATCTGGTCCGAAACTGCGCGGGACAGAAGGTAAATATGGTATTCATAGGAAGCTGCACGAACGGAAGAGCAGAGGACCTGCATGTGGCGGCAGATATACTGAGAGGAAAGAAAGTGGCAAAGGACGTGCGGCTTCTGGTGATCCCCAATTCCACGGCAGTTTACAAGGAATGCCTGAAAGACGGTACGCTTCTTACGCTGGCAGAGGCAGGAGCCGTGATCGAGGCTCCCAACTGCGGACCCTGTATGGGCGTGCATCAGGGAATCCCGGGAGACAATGAGGTGGTGGTAGCCACACAGAACAGAAATTTCAAGGGACGTATGGGAAATCCGACGGCGAGCATCTATCTCTCCAGCCCGGCCACAGCTGCCGCCACTGCGCTGACCGGATACATCACCGATCCCAGAGAAGTTATGGAATAGGGAGGAAAAACAGTATGATCAGGGAAAACATTGAAGGAAAAGCATGGAAATTCGGAAGCAACGTAAGTACGGACTCGATTGCCCCCGGACGCCTTCTGTCACTGAGAGCCAATCCGAAGGAGTATGCAAAACATGTGCTGGAGGATGCCAGACCGGAGTTCTCCAGAGAAGTTCAGAAAGATGATTTTATTGTGGCTGACAAAAACTTCGGCTGCGGTTCCAGCCGCGAGATCGCACCCATCATCATAAAAGAGGCCGGTGTCGGAGCTGTTCTGGCCCAGTCCTTTGGGCGCATCTTCTACCGCAATGCCATCAATAACGGAATGCTGCTGATCGAATGTGACACAGACCGGATCCAGGACGGAGATCAGCTTTTTGTGGACATTGCCAATCGTGTGATCAGAAAAAAGAATGATCCGGATTTTAAGATGGAGTTTGCGCTGTCCGACAAAGAAGTAAAAATCGTAAGTGAAGGCGGCCTCCTGAACTACATTGAGAAATATCATTCACTGGATATATAGAGGCTTTCGGATCGGAGGACAGAATGGATAAAAAGGGAACAGCGTTAGGGACACTGGCGGCTTACGCGGCAAATCTGGATCTTTCGCAGGTCCCCGGCCGTGTGATCCGGGCGGCGGAGTTCTGTGTGCTGGATACGGTAGGTTCTGCTCTGGGGGCCGCCCGTGATCCGGAAATTGCCGGTCTCTGCCGGGAGATCCGGAAACTGGGCTCGGGAAACGGATATCAGGCTTCGGTATGGGGATATGACGGAACCCTGAACCTCAATGAGGCCCTGCTTCTAAACGGAATGATGGCCCATGCTCTGGAACTGGATGATGTACATACCGCCTCCAAATCCCATATCGGAGCAGTGGTGATGCCTGCCGCATGGAGCTGCGCGGAGGCGCTGGGCCGGGACGGAAAGGCGTTTCTGGAGGCAGTCTTGGCAGGCTATGAAGTCATGGGACGGATCGGAAAGGCCATGGATGTGGTCAGCAACCGGAAAAGGGGATGGCATACCACCGGCATCATCGGAACCTTCGGTGCCGCGGCCGCGGCCGGAAAACTTATGGGCCTTGACCGGAGAAAAATGATTTCTGCTCTGGGAATGGCGGGGACCCAGTCCAGCGGCCTGTGGGCATTTCTGGGAGAAGGCTCTTCCTGCAAGAAACTGCATCCTGCCAGGGCCGCCGTCAATGGAGTGACTGCCGCATTTCTGGCAGCAGGCGGAATGACAGGGCCGGAACATATTCTGGATGCCGAAGACGGTGGACTTTACCGAGCGGTCTCGGACCGTTTTTTCCCGGAACGGCTGACAGAAGGGCTTGGGAAAGATTATGAGATCCTGCATATGGATAAAAAGCCCTATCCCTGCTGCCGCACCACCCACCATGCCATTGATGCCGCCCTGGCCCTGCGAGAGCAGGTTGCCGCTGAGGAAATAGAGGAGATACGGGTGGAAACCTACGGAGTGGGGGTCCTGCAGTGCGGAAGTCGGCAGTATCCCGGAAATCCGGGCCAGGCCAAATTCAGCATCCCCTATACGGCAGCCGCAGCACTGGTGAAAGGCCGGGTGACCCAGGAGGAATTTACGGAAGAAGTCCTGGCGGATCCTCTGGTCCGGAATCTTGCATCCCGGACCCGGGTGGAAGAAGCGGAGGAATTTACGAAACGCTATCCCGGACAGTGGGGAAGCCGCATGACCATTACGCGAAAAGACGGGACGACAATACAGAAACAGGTGGACGACATGTCGGGCAGCGAAAAAAATCCGCTGTCTGAAAAGCAGGAAACCGATAAGTTCACCGGCCTTGCCGGAACAGTTTATCGGGATGAAAGAAGAGAAAGGCTGATGGAAACCATCCTTTCTCTGGAAACATGCAGCCGTCTGCCGGGAATTTTTGGAGAGGGCAGATTATGATAACTTTGATCGATCAGCCGGTCTGGCTTTTTGACGGTACAGAGCTTGTAGAGGCAGACTCGGTTTCAGAAGAGAAAATAAAAAAATATGGCATACCGGGTACGGACCGCCTTTCGGACGAAGAGGGACGGAAGGAGACCATGACTTACGGAATCCTGAAAAGCCACAGCACCGGAAGTGGCGGAGATTTTCATATTACATTTGATTCCCTGATTTCCCATGATCTGACTTATGTGGGTATTATTCAGACAGCCAGAGCCAGCGGACTGAAAGAGTTTCCGCTTCCCTATGTGCTGACCAGCTGCCATAACAGTCTCTGCGCTGTCGGCGGCACGATCAACAGGGATGATCACTGGTTCGGAATGTCTGCCTGTCAGAAATACGGCGGAATCTTCGTTCCGGCCAATCAGTCCATTATCCATTCCTATGCCAGAGAAATGCTGAGCGGGTGCGGCCGCATGGTGCTGGGATCCGACAGCCACACCAGATATGGAGCCCTGGGTACCATGGGAATCGGAGAAGGCGGAGGCGAACTGGTAAAACAGCTCCTCAATAAGACTTATGATATTTCCATGCCCAGGGTAGTGGCCGTTTACCTGACGGGAACACCGAAAGCAGGAATTGGTCCTCAGGATATCGCCCTGAGTCTGGTGGGCGCCGTGTTCAGAAACGGTTTCGTGAAAAATGCAGTACTGGAATTCGTGGGCCCCGGAATTCATGGGCTGTCCATGGATATGAGAAACGGAATCGATGTCATGACCACGGAAACCGCGTGCCTCAGCTCCGTCTGGTGCACGGACGAGAAGACAGAACGATATTTTGCCGTGCATGGAAGACCTGAAGCCTATCATCCGATGCAGCCCGGCAGAGCAGCCTGCTATGACAGGGCCATCGTAATGGATCTGAGCCGTGCCGAGTCCATGGTAGCCCTTCCCTTCCATCCCAGCAATGCGGTTTCTATCCGTGAACTCAATGAAAACATGATGGACATACTGGCCCATACGGAAGAAGAGGCCAATAAACAGATCGAAAATCCTGCGCTTTATCTGGATCTGCGCAGCAAGGTGAAGAACGGACGCCTGAAAGTGGACCAGGCTGAGATTGCCGGATGTTCCGGCGGCAGCTTCGAGAACATCGTCCATGCGGCCAGGATCCTGGAAAAGGGAAGCCTGCCTGAAGAATTCTTCCCGTTCAGCATTTATCCGGCCAGCAATCCGGTACTTCTGGAGCTGGAAAAGAATCATACGGCAGAAATGCTGATCCGCGAAGGTGTGATCCTGAAGCCTGCCTTCTGCGGTCCCTGCTTTGGTGCGGGAGATGTACCGGCCAACGGCGCCCTGTCCCTTCAGCATACCACAAGAAACTTCCCCAACAGGGAAGGGTCCAAACCCAAGGACGGACAGATGGCCGGTGTTGCCCTGGCGGACGCCAGAACCATCGCCGCCACGGCCATAAACGGAGGATATCTGACGGCAGCCACAGAAATAGGGTTCGATTCTTCAGAGCCGGAATATCATTTTGATGACAGCTCTTACAGGCGGACCGTATATCAGGGCTTTGGAAAAGCAGACCCGTCGTGCAGCCTTCGGTTTGGCCCCAATATTGCGGACTGGCCGCAGATGATTCCCATGGCGGACAGGATCCTGATGAAGGTATCCTCCGTCATTACAGATCCGGTTACTACCACCGATGAGCTGCTGCCGTCGGGAGATGCGTCCTCCTATCGTTCCAATCCAGAAAAGATGTCCGCATTCACTCTTTCCAGACGTGACCCAGGCTATGTGCCAAGCGCAAAGTCCTTGAGGGAACTGGAAAGTTTAAGAAGAAAAGGGGAGATCTCCGAAGAACTGGAAGACCTGGCAGAAGCGTGCATCGGCCAGATGAAACTGCATCTGACAGCGGAAAAATTTCTGGCGGAAACAGAACTGGGCTCCTGTATCTGCACTATGAAGCCGGGTGATGGCTCTGCCAGGGAACAGGCGGCATCCTGTCAGAGGGTTCTGGGAGGAATCGCCAATATCTGTGTGGATTACGCAACCAGAAGATACCGTTCCAATGTGATCAACTGGGGAATGATTCCATTCACAGCGGAAAAGGAAATCATTGAATCTCTGGGACGGGAAGAGTATATTTTAATTGAGGGCATCCAAAAAATCCTGGAAGAGGGAGCGGAGTCAGTAACGGGCACCGTCCTTTGCGAAGGAAAGGAACCCAGGGAGATCCCACTTCAGATTCCTGAAATGACGGAGGAGGAGCGGAAGATCATCCTGGCGGGAGGCCTTATCAACTACTATGCGGAAGACAGTTCCAATGAAGAAGGAAGGTGCGGAAAATGAAATATGATTTTGACCAGGTGATTGACCGGAAAAATACCCAGAGCTCCAAATGGGACAATGTGGGAGTGCGTGTGGGAAATCCCGATGCCCTTCCGATGTGGGTGGCGGATATGGACTTTCCCTGTCCGAAACCGCTGGTGGACGCGGTGATCCGGAGAGCAGAACACGCGGTCTACGGATACAGCTTTGTGGTGCCGGAATTCTATGAGGCTACCATTGGCTGGATGAAGAGACAGCACGGCTGGGATGTGAAAAAGGAATGGCTTACATTTGCGACGGGGATCGTTCCGGTGATGAATACCATGATCCAGGAGTATACGGAGGAAGGCGACGAGATCATCGTTCAGCAGCCGGTCTATCATCCGTTCGGATTTGCCATCCGTGACAACAAGCGTATTATGAGCAACAACGCCCTGATCTACCGGGACGGCCGTTACGAGATGGATTTTGAAGATCTGGAACAGAGGGCAAAGAGCCCCAAAGCAAAACTGATGATCCTCTGCAGTCCCCATAATCCGGTGGGACGGGTATGGAAAGAGGAAGAACTGCGCCGGGTAGGTGATATCTGCCTGGAGAACGGCGTAATCCTTGTGGTGGATGAGATCCATTCAGATCTTATTTTCCGGGGCAATCATCATGTTTCCCTGGCAGCCCTGGACGAAAAATATGCAATGAACACCGTCACCTGTGTGGCACCGTCCAAGACATTCAACTGTGCCGGAGTCCGGTGCTCATGTCTGATCACGCCCAATTCGGAAATAAAAAAACGTCTGGAAAACCGGTTTCAGAGAAACCGCAGTATTCAGCAGAGCATATTTGCACTGCCGGCCTACGTGGCGGCCTATACGGAGTGCGATGATTATCTGGAACAGCTGGTTCCGTACCTGGAGGCCAATGCCGAATATCTGGACCAGTACCTGAAGACGTATATGCCTAAGATTCACATGGTAAAGCCAGAGGGTACCTATCTGATGTGGCTTGACTGTTCGGAACTGGGATTTACCCCAGACGAGCTGGCAGAGTTCTTTATCCATACCTGCCGTGTGGCCATCAGCCGCGGAGATGGGTTCGGCGAGGCCGGCGGCCAGTTTGTGCGGATGAATATAGGATGTCCAAGGGTGACACTGCAGCAGGCGTTGGAGCAGATACGGGAAAAATATCAGGAACTTTGGAAATAAGATCCGGAAAATGAATACAGGAGGAGCGGAAAATGGAGTTTTCTGTTACGAATAAAGAGCTGGAAGCATTCAGAGAAGCATTCAGAAAAGAAAGAGGAAACAGAGCAGCCATGGCGGCTGTCACCAATGCGGGGATCAATGGGGCGGCAAAAAATCAGGAAGTATTCCGCAGCGTGACTCATGAATTCTCCCTGAGCCTGGATCCGGGAAAAGTGACAGCTCAGAAACAGAGCGGACGCTGTTGGATGTTTGCAGCCATGAATGTGCTCAGGTATCATCTGATGCACAGCATGAATTTGGACAACTTTGAACTGTCACAGAATTATACGCTGTTTTATGACAAGCTGGAAAAGAGCAATTACTTTCTGGAAAATATTCTGGAGACACTGGAAGAACCCACAGAAGGACGCCTGATCGACTGGCTTTTAAAATCTCCGCTGGGAGACGGGGGACAATGGGATATGATATGCAGCCTGATCATGAAATATGGGGTTGTTCCCAAATATGTCATGCCGGAAACTGCAGTCTCATCCATGACGAAAGAGATGAACGGATATCTGACGGAGAAATTAAGGGAATTTGCCTGCCGCCTGCGCCGTGAATTCCGGGAAGGAAAACCAGCAGAAGAACTCAGAGCAGAAAAGGAAGAAATGCTGAAGACCATTTACCGGATTCTCTGTATCTGCCTGGGTGAGCCGCCTGAACGGTTTGATTTTGAAGTGACCGGGAAGGACCATGTATTCCACAGAGAATGCGGTCTGACACCGCAGGAATTTTATAAAAAATATATTGGCCTGGATCTGACGGAATATGTGAGTCTGATCAATGCTCCGACAAAGGATAAACCGTTCCACAGAAGCTACACGGTTAAATATCTTGGAAATGTCAGGGAAGGCCGGCAGGTAAGATATCTGAATCTGGAGATTGAAGAACTGAAACGGGCAGCCATCCGGCAGATGCAGGATGGATTCCCGGTCTGGTTTGGCTGTGACGTAGGGAAATGCTCTTCCAGAGAAGATGGTGTTATGGATCTGAACATGTATAACCTGAAGGACATGTTTGACACGGAATTTGCTATGACCAAGGCCGAAAGGCTGGATTATGGTCAGAGTAAAATGTCTCACGCTATGGTTTTCCAGGGAGTGAATCTGGATGAAAACGGTAAACCCAACCGCTGGAGAGTGGAGAACAGCTGGGGGGAAGAGCGTGGAAAAGATGGCTTTTTTGTCATGAGCGATGCATGGTTTGATGAATATATGTATCAGGTTGTGGTGAAAAAATGCTATCTGACAGAAGAGGAAAGAAACGAATATGAGGCGGACCCTGTAGTACTGGAACCCTGGGATCCTATGGGGGCGCTGGCGTGAAAATGTTGCTGACATACCGCGGCTTTGACATTTTTTCCTGAATCGTGTACAATACATATCCTGTACAATATGATTCAGGAGCTGCGGAACATGAACATAAAGAAAAATCAACATAATTTTCATTGCGGGGAGCGGCTGAACATACGGGAACTCTGTTTCCGGGCCGCTCTTCTTTTTATGCCGCCGGTGACGGCATTTTACCTGATGCAGTTTATTTACGGTGCCTGGCCGTGGCAGACGGGTCTGCAGGCTGCGGCAGCAAATATTCTCTGCATTGCGGCCGTGTATTTTCTTCTGTGCGCACTGACGGGTTATCCGGCGGTCTGCTGTGTCCTTCTTCATATCTGCTTCGGCTTGTGGGGAGCGGTTAACTATTTTGTATCTGTCTATCGGGGAACTCCGGTTCTTCCCTGGGATCTTACAGCCCTGAGAACCGCTTTTGCGGTGTCCGGAAGCTACAGATTCACTCCAACCTGGCGGATGATGGCGGGAATTCTTCTGGTGATTCTCCTGGTCTGGGGGCTGAGAAAAAGGATGCTGTCCGGGCGGCTGATTCCGGGATTCCGGGGAGCGGCCGCACGGGCCGCCATTCTGGCTGCCGGTTTTATCTGCCTGGGGCCGGTGGTTCAGCCGGAACGTCTGACGGCGTTTGGCATTGAGACAGATGTGTGGAACCAGACCGAGGCATACAAAAATGCGGGAATTGTGGCCTCTTTTCTGAAAAATACAGAGTTCATGAAGGTGGAAGTACCGGAAAATCTGTCGGACCAGTACATCGAGGACGCCATGGACCAGGCAGTTCCGGTTCCTCCTGCGGATATCCCGGCGGAGAGACCAAGTATCATCGCCATTATGAACGAATCCTGGGCGGATTTTGAAGAATTCGGGAATCTGTCTCTGACGGCAGGAGTCATGGATTATGTAAACTCATTGGACAATGCCATTGTGGGGCATGCATATACCTCCGTGTTCGGAGCCGGAACCAGCACCAGTGAATTTGAGTTCCTTACGGGAAACTCCATGGCGTTTCTTCCGTCCGGAAGCATTCCCTACCAGCAGTATATTCTGGATGATACTCCCTCCATGGCCTCTCTTTTAAAAGAAAAGGGGTATCAGACGCTGGCATTTCACCCGGGCGAGGCATCGTCCTGGCAGAGGAACCTGGCGTATCCCAGGCTTGGATTTGACAGATTTCTCTGTGGAGACGACATGGACGTACCCAGGACAGAACTGCATGGATACATCAGTGATGAGGCGGATTTTTCTCAGGTCATAAGAGAATTTGAAAACAAGGAAGACGGTCCGCTGTTCCTGTTTAATGTGACGATCCAGAATCATGGAAGCTATACGGACAAGGACTATCCTGCCGAGGTGCAGCTTGCGGACTGTCCCGGCCGTTACCCGATGGCAGAGCAGTATCTGACTCTGGCCCGTGAGACAGATCAGGCCGTGAGCCGTCTCATTGAATATTTTTCCCAGGCGGAAGAGCCGGTTCTTCTGGTGATGTTCGGAGACCACCAGCCTTCGGTGGAACAGGAGTTTCTGGACAGAGCATACGGTGTGAAGCAGGAAGACATGACCATGGAACAGTACATGGGAAAATTCAGGGTGCCGTTTTTTATCTGGGCCAATTACCCGCTTCCCATGGAGGGACCGGAGGAAACCAGTCTGAATTTCCTCTCCCAGTATGTTCTTCGATATGCGGGCATTGAGACAGACGATTACGGGAGGTATCTCTGGAATTTTCAGAAAACGCTGCCGGCCCTGACGTTTGTGGGCTATACCGATGCGGAGAGAAACGCTCACAGTCATCTGGAAACGGGACGTTATGAAGAAGTCATAGAGGAATACCGCAGTGTCCAGTATATGAGGCTGTTTGCAGCAGACGCGGCATCAGACTCTGATGCAGATTCCAGGGGGAATTCCGGGAAGGAGACACCGGGGAATACCGAAAGTAATTCTTTTAAATAGTCAGAATTGATGCTATAATTATTCTATTGAAAAAAGATTGGAGAATGGCCGCAATGAAAAAAATGATTTCCTGGAACGTCAATGGCCTGAGGGCCTGCCTCGGCAAGGGATTTATGGATACGGTGAACCATCTGGACGCAGATATTTTCTGCATTCAGGAAAGCAAGCTGCAGGAAGGACAGGTGGAACTGGACATGCCTGGCTACCACCAGTTCTGGAATTATGCGGAAAAGAAAGGATATTCCGGAACCGCCATATTTACGAAAGAAGAGCCGCTTTCCGTGGTGAACGGAATCGGAATGGAAGAACATGACAGGGAAGGCCGGGTCATCACAGCTGAGTTCCCGGAATATTACGTGGTCACCTGTTATACGCCCAATTCCCAGGATGAACTGAAACGCCTGGATTACAGGATGACCTGGGAAGACGCATTTCTCGGCTATCTGAAGCAGCTGGAGGAAAAGAAACCGGTTATTTTCTGCGGAGACCTGAACGTGGCTCACAGAGAGATTGATCTGAAGAATCCGAAGACAAACCGGAAGAACGCCGGTTTTACAGATGAGGAAAGAGGAAAGTTTTCCCGGCTTCTGGAAGCCGGATTCATCGATACCTACCGTTATTTTTACCCGGACAGGGAAGGGATCTATTCCTGGTGGTCCTACCGGTTTTCAGCCAGAGCCAAAAATGCCGGGTGGCGGATCGATTATTTCTGTGTTTCAGAATCCCTGAAGGACAGGCTGGTGAGTGCAGACATCCATACGGAGATCATGGGCAGCGACCATTGTCCGGTGGAACTTGTAATCAAATAGCGGAGCGGACATATCATGAATCTTGTAACAGCAGAACATCTGACAAAATCATATACAGAGCGCCTCTTATTTGATGATACGGATTTTTCCGTCAATGAAGGGGAAAAAATAGGGCTGATCGGGATCAACGGAACCGGAAAGTCCACGTTGCTGAAAATTGTGGCAGGCCTGGAGGAGCCGGATTCCGGACGGGTAGTCCGGGGAAGGAATCTGAAAATCCGGTATCTGCCTCAGAATCCCGTATTTCAGGAACAGGATACGGTGCTGGACTGTGTGGTGAAGTCCAACGAAGGTCCGGAGCAGGTCTGGGATCTGGAAAGCCAAGCAAAGGCAATGCTGAACCGCCTGGGCATCACAGACCATACTGCCAGGGCAGGGACACTTTCCGGAGGACAGAAAAAAAGGGTGGCGCTGGCAGGCGTTCTGCTGGCTTCGGCAGATCTGCTGATTCTGGACGAGCCTACCAATCACCTGGACAGTGAAATGGCCGACTGGCTGGAGGATTATCTAAAGAACTTTAAGGGCGCCCTCCTGATGATCACCCATGACAGGTATTTTCTGGACAGCGTGACCAACCGGATCGTGGAGCTGGACAACGGAAAGCTTTACAGCTATCAGACCAATTATGAAGGCTTTCTGGAACTGAAGGCAGAGCGAATGGATATGGAGCGGGCATCAGAACGGAAGCGCCAGACCATTCTGAGAAATGAACTGGAATGGATGAAGCGTGGGGCCAGAGCCAGGTCAACCAAGCAGAAAGGCCGGATCATGCGTTATGAGGCTCTGAAAGAGAAGAAAGGTCCGGCAGAGGAAGAAGCTGTGGAGATGGAGTCGGTTTCCAGCCGGCTGGGACGGACCACGGTGGAGCTGACGGATATCTGCAAGGCATATGGGGACAGAGTCCTGATCCGTGACTACACGTATTTTTTCCTGAAACAGGACAGAATCGGCTATATCGGACCCAACGGCAGCGGAAAATCCACGCTGATGAAGATCATTGCGGGCTGGGAACAGCCGGATTCCGGACAGGTGGAAATCGGACAGACCGTAAAGATCGGATATTTTTCCCAGGAAAATGAAGATATGGACACAGACCTGCGGGTCATTGACTATATCCGGAACGTGGCAGAATATGTAAAGACAAAAGACGGCAGCATCAGCGCATCCCAGATGCTGGAACGGTTTCTGTTCCCGCCGTCCATGCAGTATACGGTGATCCGGAAGCTGTCTGGAGGAGAAAGAAGGCGGCTGTACCTGCTGAAAATCCTGATGGGAGCTCCCAATGTCCTGATTCTGGACGAGCCCACCAATGATCTGGATATCCGGACGCTTATGATACTGGAAGATTATCTGGACGGTTTTCAGGGAATCGTGATCACTGTATCTCATGACAGGTATTTTCTGGACCGGGTGGCCAGACGGATCTTTGCCTTTGAAGGAAACGGAATTCTTCGCCAGTATGAAGGCGGATTCACGGATTACCAGGCGGCAAAGGCCCTGAGGGAAGAGGCCGGGGCCGGAAGCGACGGACAGGCGGGGAGCAGAAAGAAAGAAACGGCACAGACGGAAAAAACGCCTGACCGCAGAAAGACGGAAAAACCCAGAGAAAAGAAACTGAAGTTCTCGTATCAGGAACAGAGAGAATGGAATACCATTGAGGAAGAGATTGCGGCTCTGGAGGAGAAGGCTGCAGAACTGGAAAAGCAGGTGGAAGAAGCTGCCAGGGATTATGGGAAACTCAGGGAACTGATGGGAGAAAAAGAGAAGACCGAAGCCATGCTGGAAGAGAAAATGGAGCGCTGGATGTACCTGAATGAGCTGGCAGAGAAAATTGCAGCCCAGAAATAGGAGATCCGGGCCGGAAAACAGGGGGGAAACAATTTGGAGGACTGGCAGAAAAGAAATGAGATCCTGTATCCGCTTGGTGTGACGCTGGTAAACGGGGGAGCAAAGGTGCTGGTCTGTGCGGAGGCGGATTCGTGCAGGCTGCTGCTTTACCGGAAAGGAGAAGCAGAACCGTGTGAAACCCTGGAATTCGATGAGAAAGAACGGATCGGAAACGTCTGGTCCATGGATCTGAAAAGGACCGGACTGGAAGAACTGGAATATTGTTTTGAAGCCGGAGGAAAGAAGTTTGAAGATCCCTTCGGCAGGGAATTTTCGGGAAGGGAACACTGGGCAGACACAGAGAACCGGCCGGAGTGTCTCCGGAGCCGGTTTGTGACGGAAGAATTCTGCTGGGACGGGGACCGGAGACCGCAGATTCCCCTTAATGAAACGTTTCTGTACCGGGTCCATGTGCGGGGGTTTACCAGGCATGACTCTTCCGGCGTAAAAGCTCCGGGAACGTTCAGGGCGGTAATGGAAAAGATTCCTTATATGAAGGAACTGGGAGTGACCGCCGTGGAACTGATGCCGGTGACAGAATTTGACGAAGTCATGCTGCCGGAAAACGGATCAGCAGGACCTTTCCGGAAGCCGGAACCCACAGGGGTCATTAATTACTGGGGCTATGCCCCTTCCCTTCTTCTGGCCCCCAAGGCAGCTTATGCCTCGGGATCGGGAAAAAGCCCTGTGCAGGAACTGAAGGAACTGATCCGGGAACTGCATAAAAACGGAATGGAGTGTATTCCGGAACTTTATTTTACCGGGAAGGAACATCCGCAGATGGTCCTCCATGTCCTCCGTTACTGGGTGCAGGAATATCATGCCGACGGTTTCCGCCTGTCAGGCTTCATCAGGGCGGACATGGTTGCGGAAGATCCCTTCCTTGCGGATACCAAGCTGTTCTGTTCCGGCTGGGAAGGTGCTCTGCCGGGGCGGCAGTGCTGCGGATATCCCCAGGCTGATGATGGGCCTGTGACGGTCAGAAAGAAACATCTGGCAGAGTATAATGACCAGTTCCAGACAGATATGCGCCGGCTTCTGAAAGGCGACGAAGATATGATGAATGCCCTGGCATTCCGGATACGGAGAAATCCGCCGGAGTACGGGACGGTCAACTATATGGCCAACACCAACGGATTCACCATGATGGACATGGTTTCCTACGACAGGAAGCACAATGAAAAGAACGGAGAAGACAACCGGGACGGCAGTGATTATAACTATTCCTGGAACTGCGGGGCGGAAGGTCCCACCAGAAAAAGGAAAGTACTGCTTCTCAGGAAGAAACAGCTGAGAAATGCATTTCTGCTGCTTTTCCTGAGTCAGGGAACGCCTGCAGTCCTGGCCGGCGATGAATTCGGAAATTCCCAGGGCGGCAACAACAACGCATACTGCCAGGACAATGAGATCTCATGGCTCGACTGGAATATGTCCGATATGGGCCGGGACATTCTGGCGTTTGTCCGGCATGCGTCGGCGTTCCGGAAGAAACATCCTGTGTTTCATATGGACAGGGAACCCAGGCTCATGGATTACCGGTCACTGGGACGGCCTGACATGTCCTATCATGGGGTCAATGCCTGGAAGCCGGAATATGAGAATTTCCGCAGACAGCTGGGAATCCTGTACTGGGGCCCCTATGGAAAAGGAAAAGACGGCGGGGAGGACGATACCTTTTACGTGGCGTGCAATATGCACTGGGAACCCCACGTATTCGGACTTCCCAATCTTCCGAAAGGCTGCCGGTGGCATGTGGCTTTTGACACGTCCAGGGAAGCGGTCAACGGATTCTATGAAGAGGAAGAGGAACCGCCGCTGAAAAATCAGAAGGAAACCGTGGTTCCGCCGCGCACCATCATGGTGCTGAGAAGCAGAGTAAGCAGCGGATATTATACCTATGATACCAGTGTGGGAGAAATCACCATTTCCTGCCGGGACGGTGCCGTTACCGGAATCCGCTTTGGAAAGACGGTTCCCGGAGACAGCGGGCTGGAGGAAACGCGGACCAGCCTCACGGATCAGGCATACCGGCAGCTGGAAGAATACTTTGCCGGAAAAAGAACAGAATTTGATCTGCCTCTGGATATGGAAGGAACCGAGTTCCAGAAAAAAGTCTGGAAGGCGCTTCTGGAGATTCCCTATGGAGAAACCAGAAGCTATAAGGAAATAGCCGCGCGCATCGGAGACGAAAAGGCCTGCCGTGCAGTGGGGATGGCCAATAACAGAAATCCCATTGCCATTGTGGTGCCCTGCCACAGGGTCGTGGGCGCCGGCGGTTCTCTCACCGGTTATGCCGGAGGGCTGGATCTGAAGGAAAAGCTTCTGACGCTGGAGAAACAGAACCGGGGTACGGCAGAGAGACGGAAAACAGAACCGGAAACAAAAACGGAAAAAGAGCTGAAAAAAAGACAGTGAAAGATGAACAGGAAAGACCGGAAAAAGGTCCGTATGACGGAATCCTTTTCCGGTCTTTTTATTTTTAGATGTGAAACAGGAAGTTCTGTTTCCTGCATCATAAAACGCTCCGCATGGATCATACCGGGACGGAAAGGAATATGCCGCCGCGGCGAAGGAAAATCATTCCGGATAGACAAGCTGCTCTTCCTGGATGTTTTCCAGAACTTCGTCGTAAAACTTTCCGGCCAGATATTTTGCCATGGGCAGATTCATGTCCAGATAATTGCCGCAGTCTCTGGCTGCTGCACCGGGGACCTCGCCTTCAAAATCCCGGATAAACAGAAACATTTCCTGAAGCAGAGGAACGATATCCGCGGACTCATAGTCGCCTGCCAGCAGCAGATAAAAGCCGGTCCGGCAGCCCATGGGGCCGAAGTAGAGGACACGCTCGCCAAAAACCCGGTGATTTCTCAGAAACGTGGCTCCGAGATGCTCAATGGTATGGATTTCCGCAGTATTCATGACCGGTTCCCGGTTGGGGCGTGTCATGCGGATGTCAAATGTGGTGATGCCGGTATCTCCGGCCATATCCCTTCTCGAAACATAGACGCCCGGGAGAAGTTTCAGATGGTTGATGGTAAAGCTGGTGATTTTTTCCATAAAAAAATTCCTTTCTTCTGTATCCCGCTGTTGGGCCGGCGGCGCCGGCACATCGGAAGTGATCGTCTGCCTGTCTCTCATTATACCGTCAAAAAACCCGTGGCACAAGGAGTTTCCATCCGGATGTCCGGGAAAACATTTTATGTTCTTGTAACCTTCCGGGGATTGTAATATAATGGGGGAAGAGAATTTTAAAATAAAGGACAGCGCTTTGATGACTGGCCGAGAGAAATAAAGGAGAACAGTATGCTAGACGGAAAAAAGACATTATTCAGCGGAATGCAGGCCACAGGAAATCTGACTCTGGGAAATTATCTGGGGGCGCTGAAAAACTGGGTGAAGATCTCCGATGATTATCAGACCTTTTTCAGTGTGGTGGACATGCATTCCATCACGGTACGGCAGGATCCTGCGAAATTCCGCAAAAACGCGCTGGAGGCGTACGCCCTGCTTCTCGCCTGCGGCATTGATCCGCAGAAGAGTA
>OGGQ01001923.1_pt1 | contig 24980 bp, 21 predicted proteins | sample 1571191 | NCBI WGS metagenome assembly OGGQ01 (sample SAMEA2582061, study PRJEB24529) | metagenome | biome: Human gut stool | place: China | collected 2011
GGGCTTCCACAGGCGGATTTACGGACTGTATGCTCCAGAACGGGGCGGTGAAGGTATATGCTGTCGATGTGGGCAGAGGCCAGCTGACCTGGAAACTGCGGCAGGATGAGCGGGTGGTCTGCATGGAAAAGACCAATATCCGTTATGTGACCCCGCAGGATGTGAACTGTCCGATCGATTTCGCCTCCATTGATGTTTCCTTTATCTCCCTTTCCAAAGTGCTGGGCCCTGTAAAGGCGCTGCTGAAACCGGAAGGGGAGGTGGTGTGCCTGATCAAGCCGCAGTTTGAGGCGGGCCGTGAAAAGGTCGGCAAGAAGGGCGTGGTGAGGGATAAGGCGGTTCATCTGGAAGTGATCCGGGCGGTGATCGGATACGCCTGTTCCATCGGCTATTCCGTTAAAAACCTGGAGTTTTCCCCGATCAAGGGGCCGGAAGGCAATATTGAATATTTGCTGTACCTGAATAATAAGGAAGAAGACCCGTGTGTGCAGCCGCCGGTGGCTCCGGATGAAATCGTGGAGCTGGCCCATGCCGCGCTGCAGGGATGAGGAATGCCCGCAGATGAAATACTTTTATATAATAACGAACAGAGGAAAAGATCCGGAGCTGAAGGTGACCGATGAGATTTCGGCATATCTGCGCACTCATGGCTGCCGGGTACAGACGGACGGGGAAATACAGACAAATACGGAATGCATAGTGGTGCTGGGTGGGGACGGGACGATGATACGGGCGGCCAGGGATTACGGCAAGCTGTCCATACCGATGATCGGCATCAATCTGGGGACGCTGGGATATCTGGCCGGTACGGACAGGGACGGCGTGCGCCCCACGCTGGATAAGCTGATGGCGGACCAGTACCTTCTGGACGATCGGATGATGTTAAAGGGCAAAGTATTCAAAAGCGGCGTATTCGCCGGCGAAGAGCTGGCTCTAAACGATATCGTGATCGCCCGGGGAGGTTCCATCAAGGTGATTCAGTTCAAGATCTATGTAAACGGCGAGTATTTAAACCAGTATACGGCGGACGGAATCATTGTGGCCACGCCCACCGGTTCCACCGCTTATAATCTGTCCGCGGGCGGACCCATTGTGGAGCCGAACGCGGATATTGTGCTGATCACGCCGATCTCTCCCCATACGCTGAATAACCGGAGCATTGTGCTGTCGGCAAAAAACCATATTTCCGTGGAAATCGTGGTACCGGAGGGGAAAGAGGCGGCGGAGTGTTTTGCGGCTTTTGACGGAGGCGAGGAAGTGCCGCTAAATCCGAAGGATGTGATTGAAATCGACCGGTCCGATTACCGGACACGGATCTGTAAACTGAGCAGAGTCAGTTTCCTGGAAACCCTTAGAAATAAAATGTCGGAATAGCGCGCTAGGAGGAGTAGAATGAAAATCGAACGGCACAGCAAAATTGTGGAATTGATTGGGAAATACGAGATTGAGACCCAGGAGGAACTGGCCGACAGGCTCAACGAGGCAGGGTTTAACGTGACGCAGGCCACGGTATCCAGGGATATACGGGAGCTGAAGCTATCCAAAATTCCGGGGGAGAACGGCCGGCAGAAATACAGTGTCTTAAAAAAGATCGGCGACATCCCGGGTGAGAAGTATGTCCGCATCTTAAAGGACGGATTTGCGAACATGGATATGGCGCAGAACATACTGGTGATTAAAACGGTTTCTGGAATGGCTATGGCGGTGGCCGCCGCGCTGGACGCGCTGCATTTCGATGAGATAGTCGGATGTATTGCCGGTGATGATACGATCATGTGTGCGGTCCGGACTGTGGATGACACAATACTTCTGATGGATAAGATCAGGAAACTTGTGACAAAGTAAGGAGTGGGGGTGAGTGTTTGCTTACGAATCTGCACGTAAAAAATTTTGCTCTGATTGATGAGATCGATGTGGCCTTTGAGCCGGGACTCAACATACTGACCGGTGAGACCGGCGCGGGAAAATCCATCATTATCGATTCGGTCAATATCGCCCTGGGGGGCAAAGTCCCCGCGGGGATTATCCGCCGCGGCGCTGAATATGCTTATATTGAACTGATATTTACCGTGGAGGATAAGGATAAGCTTATGGCTCTTAAGGCCATGGATATCATTCCGGAGGATAACATGCTGATACTGACCAAAAAGATCATGAATGGCCGCAGCATCAGCAAAATTAACGATGAGACCGTCACCGCTTCAAAAATCAAACAGGTTACCAGTCTTTTGATTGATATTCATGGGCAGCATGAGCATCAGTCTCTCTTATACAAATCCAAACATCTGGAGATTCTGGATGCTTTTGCAAAACCCCATATCGCACAACTGAAAAAAGAGATCCAGGTTCATTATCAGGCCTATGTGGAATGCAGGGAAAAGCTGTCTGGATTCACCATGGATGAGGAAAAACGGCTGCGGGAACTGGATTTTACCAGATTTGAGATCAATGAGATAGAAGCGGCGTCCTTAAAAAGCGGGGAGGAAGAGGAACTGGAAGGTATCTACCGAAGAATTTCCAACTCCAGGAAGATCGGGGAAACTCTGGGTGCGGTCATGGCTGAAATTGGCTATGAAGACGATGCGGCGGCCGGGGAGCGCATGGCGAGAGCAGTCCGTGAGCTGCAGACTATATCCGGGCTGGATAAAAAGCTTGAGGAAATACATAGCGCGCTTTTGGATCTGGAGTCCCTGCTAAGTGATGTAAACCGCAGCATGGCCGATTATATGGATAATATGAGCTTTGATGAGGAAACCTATAAAGAAGTAACCGGGCGGCTGGATCTGATCCGTAACCTGCAGGCAAAATACGGCGGTTCCTATGAGAAAATTATGGAATATCTGGATGAGAAATACCGTAGGCTGGCAGAGCTGGAAAATTACGAAGAAAACCGCCGGCAGACGCAGCAGGATCTGAAAAAACAGGAAGAAAGCCTGGATAAACTGTGCGCAGAACTGTCCGGAATCCGTAAAGAAGAGGCGAAAAAACTCTGCATCAGCATCACGAAAGCACTGAAGGATCTCAATTTCCTGGATGTGCGTTTTTCCATGCAGTTCTCGCCCCTGGGCCATTACAGCAAAAACGGATACGATGAAGCGGAATTTTTAATATCCACCAATCCGGGTGAGGAGCTGGCGCCTCTCGGCAAGGTTGCCTCGGGCGGTGAGCTCTCCCGCATCATGCTGGCCATGAAAACTGTGCTGGCGGATACGGATGATATACCGACCCTTATTTTCGATGAGATCGATACGGGCATCAGCGGTAGAACCGCACAAAAGGTTTCTGAAAAGTTAAGCATAATTGGAAGAAAACATCAGGTGCTCTGCATCACCCACCTTCCTCAGATCGCCGCCATGGCCGACCATCATTTTCTGATTGAAAAAGGTATAAAAGGCGATAAAGTGACCACCTCTATCCAAATGCTGGACAGCCATGATACGGTTCGGGAGCTGGCCAGGCTGCTGGGCGGAGCCGCGATCACGGATACCGTCTTAAAAAGTGCTGAGGAAATGAAAGAATTGGCAGAGAAAACGAAAACTACCTAGTGTGATTTTTGCACAACTCCACATACTAAGAGCGGATTGCAGGAAACTGTACTCCGCTTTTTCTTGTTCAATAGGAAAATGCAGTATGTTTGGAGGCGCACTATGAAGAGCAGACGTGAAAAATACCGCCGTTTTTTAAAAGTAGTTCTGGGAGCCACCCTGGTTTTCAGTTTGTTTTATTCTCATTATTATCTTGAAACCATGATACCGAACCGCATCCATGTGGTGGTGGATGAGGAGGGTACCTTTAATTTCCGTCTGCCTGTAGGAGGAACATTAAAAAGCGACAGCGAGGAAGTGCTGCTGGGTGCCAGTTCCAATATTCCGCGGGATCAGATCGATCTGACGCTGAATGAGAACTTCAATGTATACTCCGGGTCTCTGGGATCGTACACGTTAAGCTTAAAGCTGTTTGGGATTTTTGATTTTAAAGATATCAATGTGGACGTGGTGGAGCAGAAATATGTGACGCCCGGCGGCATGCCCATCGGCATTTATCTGAAAACCGACGGCATCATGGCCATCGGCACAGGGAAGGTCACCGACTTAAACGGGGACAGCCAGGACCCGGCCTATGGGATCATAAAATCGGGCGATTACATCGTCAGCGCGGACGGCACAGCGCTGGAGGAAAAAGAGGATTTAATCCGGGCCGTGTCGGGCTGCGGCGGAGAGGATGTCGTGCTGACGATACGCAGAGATGAAAATCTGATGGATGTGAAAATCAAGCCGGTATGCACAGGAGAAGACGACTATAAGATCGGCGTTTGGGTGAGAGATGACACTCACGGTATTGGCACGCTGACCTTTATGGATGAAGACGGAGGATTCGGCGCGCTGGGCCACGGCATCAGTGACTCCGACACCGGGCAGGTGATAGAGATCGAAGACGGCCTTCTCTACAGGGCGCAGATCCACTCCATCATCAAAGGAACCATAGGATCGCCGGGGTCCATGGCAGGCTCCATCGATTACAGTCCTGACGCGCTGCTCGGTGAGATAAAAGGCAATACGGATACGGGAGTGTACGGAAAAGGCAGCCAGAACCTCAAAGATGCTTTAAGCTCCAACGTTATCCCCATCGGCTACAGCCAGGACGTAAAGCTGGGAGACGCATCCATACTGTGCTGCGTGGACGGACAGATCCGTGAATATGGGATACAGATTATCCGCCTGGATTCGCCCAATAAAAAGACCAAGAGCATGGTGATCGAGGTAACAGATGAGAGGCTCAAAGAGATCACCGGAGGCATCGTCCAGGGTATGAGCGGCAGCCCGATCATCCAGAACGGGAAACTCATCGGAGCAGTAACCCATGTATTTGTCCAGGACTCCACCAGAGGATATGGAATCTTTATCGAAAATATGATGGAGCATTAAGCCCGGGGAGGACAGGAGTAAAAAAGGATGCGAAGCAAGCTTGCTTGTAAGAGCATCCTTTTTGCGAGTGGACTATGCGGCGAAAGCGTTTCAACCGATGGTGCGCGGAGCGGGCCAGCGGTTGTCGCCCGGACGGGGGCACGATGTAAGCCTGCCAGGACAATAGTTTAAAACGAATAGTCAATGCTCAATCAAATAAAGAATTTTCTTTGCAATCGCAAACATTATCGCCCGATATAAAGAATGATGTTGGGGTCAAATAGACCGCATATAGTACTTTGAAAATTTCGCTTTGAAAATTTCACACAAACCTGGCTGGATGTTACCCACTGTCTTTGGTATAATATCAGGAAAGGAGGACAGCATAATGGCTTTTAAAACAAATGATTCACAACAGTATTCGTTAACTGACAGCATGAATAATCTTACATCCAGAGAATTAAAGGCTCTTGAAAAATCCTGGGCAAAAGTTTTTGCAGAAGAGATCTTCCCGGCAATTGCAGACCGGATCTAAGTGATTTTGGAAGATGCGGATAAACTGCTTATATCATGTGGCCAGGAGTATGTCACAGAGTATCAACTGCTTGTAAGATGTCTTTCAGAGCAGACTATTGTGGAAGATGCCATTCGCCGTCTCAAAATAAAAGAGGATGGCGGAATGGATTCTTCTGTTCTGCAAAACCCTTCCGATCCGGATGCCACGTTCCGCGAAAAAGCAGGAAGGCTTCTATGCCGGATGCGAATGGCCGCCGCTTGACAAAGCGATTGGGGTGAATATGCTGGATATGGCAAATTAGCAATAAATTGCCCTAAAGATTCATAGGGGGGTATTGACAAAAATGTTTCCTCTATACGAAAAGTATAATTTCAAAACAAACTTGCGAAGAACGAGGGTGTGCCGAATGGTGCGCCTTTCGTTTTTTAGCAAGGGGACGACTTTACGTAATCACTTTCAAAAAATGAAAATATTTACGTTTTTGAAATCAGCATCTTGCATATACTATTTTTTGACTGTATAATATAAACGGAAGTTCTATTTCAAAAATTAAAAAAATTTCGACTTTTGAAAGTGGGTGGATACATGAAAACGATTGTAAGAAGTAATTACCTCGATAGAATGATTGAGTTGAATGGTACACCGGACATCAAGATCATTACCGGCATCCGTCGTTCCGGGAAGTCCAAGCTGATGCAGGCATATATAGACTATCTGCAAGTAAATCAGGAGAATATCAACATTATCTTCATTGACTTCATGGATTTGGAGTTTGAAGAAATGAAAGAATATCATGCACTTCATTCTTATGTAGAGCAACACTATGTGGCAGACAAAAATAATTACCTCTTTGTTGACGAGGTTCAGATGTGTCCCAAATTTGAGTTGGCGATCAATAGTCTTTATTCCAAAGGAAAGTACGATATCTATGTGACTGGTTCAAATGCTTTTCTACTGAGTGCTGATTTGGCAACCCTATTTACGGGGCGATATATTGAAATTCATGTGTTCCCGTTCAGTTTTAAGGAATACTCTCAATATTACGATGGTGTCACCGACAAGGATAAGCTATTTGATGAATATTCTTTCAAAGGCGGTCTTGCAGGTTCCTATGCATATTCTAATGACAGGGATAGGATCACTTATATCAAAGAAGTCTATGAGACGATCGTTACAAGGGATCTGGTACAAAAATATACCTTGACGGATACAACGGTTTTACAAAGATTGAGCGAGTTTCTAATGGATAATATCAGTAATCTGACTTCTCCGAATAAAGTCAGTCAGCTTCTGAAGGCAAACGATGTGGCTACAAGCCATGTTACCGTGGGCAAATACATCAAGTATCTGTGCAATGCTTTCGTTTTTTATGATATTAAGCGATATGACATCCGAGGCAAAAAGTATTTGGAAAGTTCGGAGAAATTCTATCTATGTGATACCGGAATTCGTTATGCTATTTTGGGCAGTCGAAACATGGATTACGGCAGAGTTTATGAAAACATGGTCTGTATTGAACTTATGCGTCGAGGTTATGATGTTTATGTTGGAAAGCTATATCAAAAAGAAATCGACTTTGTAGCCCAAAAGGGCAGCGAGAAAATTTATATTCAGGTCAGTGACAATATTTCCGGACAGGAGACATTTGAAAGAGAGGTTTCATCGCTACTACAAATTCGGGATGCGTACCCTAAAATGATCATAGCACGAACCAGACATCCCAAATACAGCTATGAAGGTATTGAGATTCACGACATTGCAGATTGGCTGTTGCAGAAATAGAATTTTGAAGCTTAAAGCAGAATTGATGTGTTAAAAATATAAACAATTACGGATTGAATATAGCAGTTTTAGACTTCGGTTTAGGGCTGCTTATTTTATGAAAGGAACTGATGGAGAAATAATCATTGATAACTATCCATGATTTCCTAAAATTCAAGTCTTTTGAAGATCGCATCAAATGACCTATGTATTTGTCCGAGACTCCACCAGAGGCTATGGAATCTTTATCGAAAACATTATGGAGCATCGACCCCTCGAACAGCAGACGGATAGAGGGGTAGAACGGACTTATAAACTGCCAATAAAGCAGCACATGACAGGGCAGAGTACGGTCCTCATTGGGATCCCTTGATGCCCGCCGGTTCTTACGCTGCGTAGTTTGCAGCGTTAGAACCGCTGCGCGCATCACGGAGCGAGAGCGTGTCCCAATGAGGACCGTACTCTGCCCTGTCATGTGCGGGAACATCGCGGCGGCATATAGAGTTCGTCTGCCAACTTTTCTATTGCGAATTTCGACAAAATCATCGCCGTCTTCTCTATCAAATGAATCAAAACTCCGCCCTGAAACCTTAAAAACTTTTATGAAGTGTAATAATCTGTCGATTGCTGCGTTTCTATTGCGTTGCATGGTCTGATTTCAGTCTATATAATTATTATATTTTCATAAAAAATTTATAATTTGACTCAGAGGAGGAGTAGTATGTCAAAACTAAATGTAGCAATTGCTGATGACAACGAAAAAGTTTTGCAGATGCTTGACGATTTATTGAGAAATGAAGAGGATATCCAGGTGGTGGGCACCACGAATGACGGCGAGACAGCCTGCGATATCATCCGGGAGAAGCAGCCGGATGTGGTGCTTTTGGACATTGTAATGCCCAAGCTTGACGGCCTGGCCGTCATGGACAGAGTCAGCCATGATCCTGCCATGAAAAAGATTCCGAGATTCATCGTGATATCCGCCATCGGGACGGATTCGATCACCGAAGATGCGTTCAGGCGCGGAGCCAATTACTACATAATGAAGCCCTTTAATGGGGAGACGGTGTTAAGCCATATCAAACGGATCGGCCGGATGCAGCAGAGCGGCAGGCTGGAAAAGAGAAAGGTCAATGCGTATGAGAGTGAAAGTGGATACGCAGAAAGAAACCTGGAAACGGATGTGACCAATATGATCCACGAAATAGGGGTGCCAGCCCATATCAAAGGCTACCAGTACTTAAGGGATGCGATCATACTGTCCGTACAGGATATGGAGATGCTCAATTCTATTACGAAAATCCTATATCCGACCATCGCGAAGAAGCATCAGACCACGCCCAGCAGGGTGGAGAGGGCCATCCGCCATGCGATTGAGGTAGCCTGGAACAGGGGCAAGATGGATACAATTGATGAGCTGTTCGGCTACACCATCAATACCGGCAAGGGAAAACCGACCAATTCGGAATTTGTGGCCCTGATTGCGGATAAAATCAGGCTGGAATACAAAAATAAACTCTAATCAGAAAAGATTACTGGAAAAAGTAAATATAATACTTTCATTCAAAGCAGAAATCAGGTATAATTTTATTAAGGCGTTTTCACTAAAACAGCCCGTTGTTACCTGCCGTATGGTTTCGGTAACAACAGCGGGCGAAGGGATTAAATATAGAGCGCAGGAGGTTTTTGTATGAAGAAGGTATTATTTATAGCTTCAGAAGCCGTGCCTTTTATTAAGACAGGGGGCTTGGCGGATGTTGTTGGGTCCTTGCCGAAATACTTCGATAAAGAGGAATTTGATGTCAGAGTCATGATCCCCAAATACAGCTGCATCAAGCAGGAGCTGAAGGATCAGATGCAGTATGTATCACATTTTTATCTGAACTTTGACAATCAGGACCGCTATGTCGGCATCATGACCATGGAGTTTGCCGGTGTCACCTTCTATTTCATAGATAATGAGGAGTTCTTTACGGGTCCTAAGCCATACGGAGACTTTCTGTGGGATATCCAGAAATTCTGTTTCTTTGATAAGGCTGCGCTTTCCGCACTGCCCGTGATCGGATTCCAGCCGGATATCGTACACTGCCATGACTGGCAGACCGGCCTGATTCCTGTGCATCTGAAGGATAAATTCAGAGAAGGCGAGTTTTTCTGGAGCATGCGATCCGTCATGACCATACATAACCTGAAATTTCAGGGTGTCTGGGATATGAAGACGATTCAGGCCTATTCGGGCCTTGCGGATTATTACTTCGCACCGGATAAGCTGGAGGCTTACGGCGACGGAAATATGCTGAAGGGCGGTTTGGTTTACGCGGATAAGATCACGACTGTCAGTGATTCTTACGCGGAAGAGATAAAGATGCCATTTTACGGGGAAGGGATGGACGGGCTGATGCGAGCCAGATCCGGAAACCTTGCGGGGATTGTCAATGGCATAGACTATAATGAGTTCGATCCGGAACACGATCCGAATATCCCCTATAATTATAACGCGGTTACCTTTCGCAAGGAAAAGGTGAAAAATAAGACTGCTCTGCAGCAGGAGCTGGGATTGGATGTGGATCCCAAGAAGTTTATGATCGGAATTGTATCCAGACTGACTGACCAGAAGGGTCTGGATCTGATTCAATACGTTATGGATGAAATGTGCAGTTCTGATGATCTGCAGCTGGTGGTGCTGGGAACCGGAGACGAGAAATATGAAAATATGTTCCGCCATTTTGCGTGGAAGTACGGCGGAAGAGTGTCCGCCAATATCTATTACTCCGAACCCATGTCACACAAGATCTATGCGGCCTGTGACGCATTTTTGATGCCGTCGCTTTTCGAGCCCTGCGGCTTGAGCCAGCTGATCAGCCTGCGTTACGGTACGGTACCGATTGTGAGGGAAACCGGAGGACTTAGGGATACGGTGGAACCTTACAATGAGTATGAAAGCAAAGGCACCGGATTTTCCTTTGCCAATTACAATGCCCACGAGATGCTGGGGATGATCCGGTATGCAAAACATATTTATTACGATAAGAAGCGGGAATGGAATAAGATTATAGACCGCGGCATGGCCAGGGATTACTCCTGGGCCAGCTCCGCGAGAAAGTATGAAGATCTGTACCGCTGGATGTAGAGCCCGCATGGCCTGCGTCCGATGAGAAATTGTAAAAAACCCGGAATCCGTACTGGACTCCGGGTTTTCTGGTACAGCGTTGCACCTGGCAGGCGCATGTCCCGCAGAAAACGGATATTAACATTTCTTCTTCCAGATCATATACCGGATGAACAGCGGAATTTCGGCGGCTACCCATGCTAACGGGCTTGCCAGGCAGATCGCGGGATATCCGAAAGACCCTGCCAGCACGATGGCCACGAAGATGCGCGTAACCATTTCGGCGCCGCCGGCCATCATCGGCACCATCGCGCGGCCGACACCCTGCAGCGCGTTGCGGTGCAGATAGAGCAGGGACAGGGCGATGAAAAAGACTGAGACCGTGCGCAGATAGGTGTTGGCATAACCCAGCACTTCTTCGGAAGGGTTGGACAGGAACCACTTCACGATGCTGCCCCCGAACACCACCGAGATAAACGCGGCGAACGCGGTGGCCAGGACGGCGATCCAGGTGCCCTGGCGAACCCCTTTTTTGATCCGGTCATAGCGTCCTGCGCCCAGGTTCTGCCCGCAGTAGGTGGCGATGGTGGTGCCAAGCGTTACCATGGGCTGCGTGGTCAGCTGTTCCACCTTGGATGCGGCCGTATAGGCGGCGACCACGGTGGATCCGAACCGGTTGATCGCGGTCTGCAGGATCATGACCCCGATGGCCGTGATGGAGAACTGCAGAGCCATCGGAAGCCCCACCCCAAACAGCCGCTTCGCGCTGGTAAAGCTGAACTTCCAGTCGTCCCGTTTAAGCTTTAAGATATCGAACTTTTTAAACATGTACATCAGACAGAGCAGCGCGGATACTCCCTGGGCGATGACGGTGGCCCAGGCCGCGCCCGCGGCACCCAGCTTCAGCGTGACTACGCAGAAGAGGTCCAGAAGCACATTCAGGACGGAGGAAAGGACCAGGAAATAGAGCGGCGTCCTGCTGTCGCCGATGCCTCTTAAGATGGCGGAAAGCACGTTGTAAAACATCGTGCATCCCATGCCAGCAAAGATGATGGTCAGATAGGCGGTCGCCTGATCCAGTATGTTTTCCGGTGTCTTCATCAGCACCAGCAGAGGCCGGGCGGTGAGGACCGTGATAACGGTCAGGATAACGGTGACAATCATGCTCAAGGTAAGGGACATGGCCGTATAGTGGCGCAGCAGCCTGGTATCTCCCGCGCCGAAGGCCTGGGAAATAAGCACACCGAAGCCGCTGGCAATCCCCATTGCAAAGCCCAGCACCAGAAATACCACCGAGCCGGTGGACCCGACGGCGGCCAGCGCATCTTCACCGACGAACTGGCCGACGATGATGGAATCCACCATGTTATAAAATTGCTGAAATATATTTCCGATTAGCAGCGGAATAGAAAATGCGATCAGAATCTTCATCGGGCTGCCTGTGGTCATATCTTTAGTCATGAAAGTATCCTCCCTGTATGCGGATCATAGTGAGATTTTGTACACGGACGTATACTATCACTAAAGTTATTTAATTGCAATTATAAAAAACGGCTTACGAATACGATTTGTGATAATTATGAGAAAAGCGGGCCGGAGAGATTTATCCGTTGTTGATATTTTGTTGATAATTCGATGATATACTGCTATGGTGCCGTAGTAGACGGTGATGGAACCGCCGCCGGCGGCAGAAAGGATGACAGGAATATGCAGAGCAGACTTTTAATTGTGGACGATGAAGCGGGCATTGTAAACCTGCTGAAAGATTACTTTGAACTCAACGGCTATGCGGTGGTGACGGCAGCAAGCGGTGCACAGGCCCTGGAGAAAGTGTCCTGCGGACCGGATTTGATCCTGCTGGATATCAACATGCCGGATATGGACGGGCTGACCGTATGCAAACGCATCCGGGACTTCGTCACGTGTCCGATCCTCTTTCTGACCGCCAGGGTGGAAGAAATGGACCGCATTAACGGTTTGATGTGCGGAGGGGATGACTACATCCTGAAGCCGTTTTCCATAGATGAGCTTGGGGCCAGGGTGCAGGCACATCTTAGAAGAGAGCAGCGGGGGAGAAACGCAAGCCATCTTAAATTTAACGATGGGCTGACCATCGACTACGGAAAACGCTGTGTTTACTGGAACGGGGAGGACCTAGGGATGGCCAGAAAGGAATTTGACATCATAGAGCTTTTATCCATGAACCGGGGACAGGTGTTTGATAAAGAGCGGATCTATGAAAAACTCTGGGGATGGGACAGCGAGGGGGAGAGCTCCGTGGTGGCGGAGCATATCCGCAGGATCAGAGCCAAGCTGGCCAGACGTACCGAGAAAACATATATTGAAACAGTCTGGGGGGTGGGGTACCGATGGAACGAATAAGAAATCTTTCATTTCGCACGACGCTTGTATTATATACGGCAATTACGGCTGTCTGCTGCGTAATTCTCTGCTCCGTACTGATTAACAGCGCCTATTCGGTCAGAAACACACTTTACCGGAATTATTACCACAAATATTTTCTGACGGAACAGCAGTTTGAAAACTATTATGACGTAAATCCGATCCGGATCACCATTTATCAGGAACAGATGAGCTCCAATGAAAGGCTGGCCGTGAATATCTGTGATTTCATAGAGACGTGGTCCCTTTTTATCGTTCCAGGCATAGGAATTGTGGTGGAAGCGGCTCTGTTTTACCGCAATAAACTGAAGAGGCCGCTGGAGGCGCTTAAGAAGGGAGCGGACCGGATCGGCAGCAATGATCTGGATTTCACCATTCCCTACCACAATAAGGACGAACTGGGACAGCTCTGCGACAGCTTTGAGAAGATGCGTCTGCAGCTTTTGGATAACCAAAGACAGATGTGGGCCATGGTGGAGGAACGCAAAAAGCTCAATGCCGCCTTCGCCCACGATCTGCGCACGCCGCTTACGGTGCTTAGGGGATACGCAGACCTGCTGAAAGGCTATATACCGCAGGGGAGAATTTCCCAGGAGAAACTGATGGATACGCTGGATATCATGTCGGACTATATCGGGCGGCTGGAACGCTATGTGGGGACGATGAAGGAAGCACAGAGCCTGGATCAGATCGAGCCCGAGAAAATCTATATGAACGCGGGGGTACTGGCGGATAAACTGGAGCATGCGGTAAATGCCATGAAAGACCGGCGCCTAAGCTTTATCCGGAATATAAAACAGGATAAAATCCTGCTTGCGGATGAAGCCATCCTCCTTGAGGTGGCGGAAAATCTGGTGGGCAATGCGCTGCGCTACGCCGTGCAGAGTGTGAGGGTGGAATTCCGTGTGGATGAATGGGGCTGCCGTCTCATTGTGACCGATGACGGCAAAGGCTTTGACGGCGAGGATCTTAAAATGGCGGGAACGCCCTATTATCGCGGAGAAAATAAAGAACCCGACAAAAAGCATTATGGCATGGGCCTGTATATCTGCCATGTGCTCTGTGAGAAACACGGGGGATTTTTGACGATCAGCAATCAGGCGGAAGGCGGAGCCAGGCTGGAGGCAGTATTTTAAAATCCTGGAGTAGATAAAAAGTTGATAATTGTCTTCTATACTGTCTTTACAACCAGCGGGGCAGCGGACTCTGCAAAAGCTGATTCCCGCGAAAAGCAGAAAGGAAGAGTTAAATATGGAAGATCAGGAGATAAAGATCAGTCATCTCACCAAATACTACGGCAAAAAACTGGCGCTTGATGACGTCAGCCTCACTATACCTCACGGAATGTTCGGACTGCTGGGAAGAAACGGAGCAGGAAAAACGACGCTGATGAAAACACTGGCTGCACTTCTTACAAAAAACAGCGGAGAAGTTAGCGTATGCGGCATACCGGTGGAGAAGGCGGCCAAGATCCGGAAGATCACAGGATACCTGCCCCAGGATTTCAATATGTACCCGAGCATGACCGTTTATGAGGCGATGGATTATCTGGGCGTGCTTTCCGGCATGGATAGGGCGGGCAGAAAGCTAAAAATCCCGCAGCTGCTTGAAAGAGTGAACCTGTCAGGGAATGAGCGGACGAAAGTGAAAGCGCTCTCAGGCGGTATGCGCAGGCGTCTGGGCATCGCACAGGCGATACTCCACGATCCGAAGGTGCTGATTGTGGATGAGCCGACCGCCGGCCTGGACCCTGAGGAACGCATCCGCTTCCGGAATCTGCTAAGCGAAATTGCCGAAGAACGCATTGTTATCCTGTCCACGCATATCGTAGGCGATGTGGAAGCGTCCTGCGAGCGGATCGCCGTGCTGGACGAGGGAAAGCTTAAATTCAACGGCACCGTGCAGGAGCTCACAAAGCAGGCAGAGGGTAAGGTCTATTCGGTGGATATCCCGCGCCAGAGCTTAAGTGTGCTAAAGGAGCGGTATAAGATCACCGGCATGCTGACCATGGGAAACCGTGTGACCGCCAGAATACTGGCCGATGAGCGGCCGGATATGGCGGGCGCCCTGTGCGAACCCAATATGGAGGATGCGTATATGTATCTGATGGAAGGGGGCGCATGCAGATGATGAGCCTGTTTCAGAAAGAATGCGCACAAATTATAAAAAGTGTGACCTACCCTCTGTATGTTGTTGTGCTTGTAGCTTTTCTGATGTCGCAGATCGGAGAGCTGAAGATGATGGAGGAGCCTAAGCCGGGCCAGGCAGATTACGGCTGGACGAAGTCGAAGGACCAGCAGATGATCATGACCGATGCGGTCAATACGATGGCGCTGGAATGGGTGCAGAACTATTATACCGCATATCCCTTTGGATTTTATAAGAGGGTGAGCATAAGCGAAAGCGATCAGAAGGCGGTCGGAGAAATACTGGAAAAGGTCACAGGACTTACGCAGGAAGAGGTACGGGAGAAGGTCACGGATTATCTGGATGATGTAAGTCTCCCCGATGAGTACGGACTGTCTGCGGGAGAGGAGCCAAACCTGGGAGAGGACGGAGCGCTCGCGGCCGGCGGATCGGATGGGGAGATACAAGACTTTCATGATCTGCCCGCGCAGGAAACCCCTCCTGATGAGGAACTGCCCCCGGTTGAAATTTCCGGATCGGGCCTGGGTCTTACACCGTCGCCGTCACTGACCTATGAACAGTTTGGAGAACTGATGGATGAGGCGGATAAACACATCGGAGGCGGTTCCAATTACAGCAAATCGTTCCGTGAAAACCTGATCGTGCCCGCCACCTATGAGGATGCGCTGGCGGAGTATCAGGAGCTTATAGAAAAGGATCAGGTAACCAGGGCGTATGCCCGGCTGTTCTGTGACTACGCGGGTATCATGCTCGGTATTCTCCCGGTATTTGTGGCGGTGGCCAGAGGGCTGAAGGACAGGAGGCATGAAATGCAGGATCTGATCTATTCCCGCAGCATTTCCACCGTCCGCCTCATATTGGTAAGAGCCTTTGCTATGCTGTTTTTACTGCTTTTGCCGGTGCTTCTCTACGCAGGATTTATGACGGTCAAATTTGCCGGACCGGGTCGTGATCTGTCGGCGTTTTTGGTGTACAGCCTCGGCTGGCTGGCCCCGACCGTATTGGTGTCCATGGCTGTGGGCATGTTCCTGACGGAACTGACCGATACACCCATCGCCATCGCGGCGCAGGGCGTATGGTGGATGTACAGCATGTTTTCCGGGCTGTCCATGATGGACGGCGGTTATGGGATGAACCTGATGCCCAGGCATAACGATACGGGCGGAGCCGATATTTTCCGGGAATATTTCGGAACACTTGCGTTTAACCGCATATTCTATGCGCTGCTTGCGGTTGCACTGATCGCGGGAACCGCATTCATATACGACAGGAAAAGGAGGGGACGCTATCATGGACTTCGCAAAATGCGGAAAAATCGCGGCGGTGAATCTGAAGCATAATCTGGTATGGCATATACTGTTAGCTGCCGCATTCCTGTGCATCGCCCCTGTGTTTTTTGGAATGACCAGGCTGGATCCCGTCAATACGGCAAAGCTTTTGGAGAACTTCGTGGTGCTCACAGGCATCATCCTGCTGGTTCCCTACGCGCTGCCGGAGCAGAACCCGCAGGTACGTGAGGTGACTTCTTCCAAGTATACTTCCAGAGCGCTTGTCTATCTGGTGCGGGAGCTTACGGCGATACTGGCGCTGATTACAGTGACAGCGATGTTCCTTATGGTGCTGAAAGCCGGGGAATGCGAGTTTAACATGGGCCGGTATCTGTTCGCCACGGCTGCTGGGGCGCTGTTTCTGGGCGGGCTGGGGGCGCTGGCCCATGCGGTGTCGGATAATATCGCGGTGGGCTACATGGTGCCCATAGGGTTTTATGCCTTTACGATGTCAATGAAACCGGAACAGCTGAAGATATTTTATCTCTATTCCCTTTCCTCGTTAAACAGCATGACGGAAAAGTACTGGCTGGCCGCCATGGGATTACTGATGATCGCCGCCAGCATACTGTGGAGACAGAAAAGACGCGTATAGACAAGAAAAAGAGAGAACCGTGCACAAAAATAAAAAGAAATAAGAAAAATAGACCCTTTTTTCCAGAAAATCACTTTACTAGACAGGGAATTATGATATAATATTGAAAGGACTGGACACCCCTCGGGTGTCCAGTAGATATCTCAAATGAAAATGACAGGCGCCACCTGTCAAAATCAAATTCAGGAGGTACTAACAGAATGGCAAAATGGGTTTATTTATTTAAAGAGGGCAGCGCGGATATGCGCAATCTTCTTGGTGGCAAGGGAGCCAACCTGGCGGAGATGACAAACCTCGGTTTACCGATTCCCCAGGGCTTTACCGTTACAACAGAAGCTTGTACGGATTATTACAACAATGGAAAGGCTATATCCGATGAAATCCAGGGACAGATCTTTGATGCATTGGCAACATTAGAGGAACTCCAGGGAAAGAAATTCGGCGACACAGAGGATCCGTTACTGGTTTCCGTGCGTTCCGGTGCGAGAGCATCCATGCCCGGCATGATGGATACCATCTTAAATCTGGGTCTGAATGACGTAGCGGTAGAAGGCTTTGCAAAGAAGACCGGCAATCCGAGATTTGCATATGACTCCTACAGAAGATTTATCCAGATGTTCTCCGACGTTGTTATGGAGATGAGCAAGACCTTCTTCGAAGGCATCCTGGATGAGATCAAAGAAGCGAAGGGTGCGAAGTATGATACGGACCTGACCGCTGAAGATCTGAAAGAAGTAATCGCAAGATATAAAGCCATTTATAAAGAAAAAATGGGCGAGGAGTTCCCGCAGGATCCCAAGGTACAGCTGATGGAAGCCGTAAAGGCTGTTTTCCGTTCCTGGGACAACCCCCGTGCCATCGTATACAGACGTATGAACGATATCCCGGGCGACTGGGGCACCGCTGTTAACGTTCAGGCCATGGTATTCGGCAATATGGGCAATACCTCCGGAACAGGCGTTGCGTTCACACGTAACCCTTCCACAGGCGAAAACGGCATCTACGGCGAATACCTGATCAACGCACAGGGCGAAGACGTGGTTGCCGGCATCCGTACTCCTCAGCCGATCACCAAACTGGCAGAGGACCTTCCGGAATGCTATGAAGAATTCATGAAGATCGCTCATAAACTGGAAGACCACTACAGAGACATGCAGGATATGGAGTTCACGATTCAGGAAGGCAAACTGTACTTCCTGCAGACACGTAACGGCAAGAGAACAGCTCCGGCTGCGATCAAGATTGCCTGCGATCTGGTGGACGAAGGCAAGATCACACCGGAGGAGGCTGTATGCAGAATCGAAGCCAAATCCCTGGATCAGCTGCTGCATCCCACCTTTGATCCCGCCGCTCTCAAGGCCGGCGAAGTGATCGGTTCCGCTCTGCCCGCTTCTCCGGGAGCTGCAGCAGGTAAGGTATACTTTACCGCTGACGAAGCGAAGGCTGCTCATGAAGCAGGCAACAGAGTTGTGCTGGTACGTCTGGAGACCTCTCCGGAAGATATCGAAGGCATGCATGCTGCAGAAGGCATCCTGACCGTGCGCGGCGGTATGACAAGCCATGCTGCAGTAGTTGCCCGCGGTATGGGAACTGCTTGTGTATCCGGATGCGGTGAAATCAAGGTGCATGAAGAAGAGAAGTATTTCGAACTGGGCGGACATACGATCAAGGAAGGCGATTATATCTCCCTGGACGGTTCCACCGGCAAGATCTACTTAGGCGATATCAAGACCGTGGAAGCTTCCGTAGGCGGAGACTTCGGCAGAATTATGGCATGGGCTGACCAGTTCAGAACCCTGCATGTAAGAACAAACGCGGACACTCCTGCGGATACAAAGAACGCTGTGAAGCTGGGGGCGGAAGGCATCGGCCTGTGCCGTACTGAGCATATGTTCTTCGATCCGGAAAGAATCCCGAAGATCCGCAAGATGATCCTTTCCGATACCGTAGAGGCGAGAGAAGAGGCGTTAAACGAGCTGATTCCTTTCCAGAAAGGCGACTTCAAGGCTATGTACGAGGCGCTGGAAGGCCGTCCGATGACCGTTCGTTACCTGGATCCGCCGCTGCATGAGTTCGTGCCCACCGATCCGGAGGACATCAAGGCTCTGGCAGAGGATATGGGACTGACACCCGAGCAGGTGAAGGCAAAATGCGACGAGCTGCATGAGTTCAACCCGATGATGGGCCACAGAGGATGCCGTCTGGCAGTGACCTATCCGGAAATCGCCAAGATGCAGACAAGAGCGGTTATGGAAGCTGCCATCGAGGTGAAGGAAGAGAAGGGCTACGATATCGTGCCTGAAATCATGATCCCTCTGGTAGGCGAGAAGAAAGAGCTGAAATTTGTCAAAGACATCGTGGTTGAGACAGCCGAGCAGGTGAAGAAAGAGAAAGGCTCCGATATCCAGTACCATATCGGTACAATGATCGAGATCCCGAGAGCTGCTCTGACCGCTGATGCGATCGCTGAGGAAGCGGAGTTCTTCTCCTTCGGTACCAACGACCTGACACAGATGACCTTCGGCTTCTCCCGTGACGATGCGGGCAAGTTCCTGGATTCTTACTACAAGGCTAAGATCTACGAGTCAGATCCTTTTGCAAGGCTGGATCAGACAGGCGTAGGACAGCTGGTACAGATGGCGGCGGAAAAAGGCCGTAAGACCAGACCTGACATCAAGCTTGGCATCTGCGGCGAGCACGGCGGAGATCCTTCTTCCATCGAGTTCTGCCATAAGGTAGGATTAAACTATGTATCCTGCTCACCTTACCGTGTGCCGATCGCAAGACTGGCAGCGGCTCAGGCGGCACTCAATAATAAGTAGGCGAAAGCCGTTTTGAAGTATAAGGGGCTGCCGCACCTATGATTTTTCAATCACTGGTGCGACAGCCCCTTATTTAAAATGGTTGACCTGATTGTATTATATAGGTATAATATGTACAGAATACTACTATCCAAACTTGTGAAGGAGGTATCATTATGAATATTCGTCCATCCGCAGCAATCCGTCAGAACTATAATGAGATTGCTGATTTGTGCAGAAAGACCGAAGAACCGATTTTCCTTACCAAGAATGGTGAGGGGGATTTGGTCGTTATGGACATTGGAACTTACAACCGCAGGGAAAAAATGCTGAAGCTCCGTGAAGAACTGCTTGCCGTCGAGGAGGACAGGATGCGTGGAAGCAAAGGCTACTCTGTTGATGAAGTTACTGCGATGATGCGTAGTGCGATCAAGGGGGCGGCAGGTTGTGGAACAGCAGAATAAATACCGTGTGATTGTATCGGAACGGGCAGCACAGATGCTCGTTTCACATGCCGCATTTCTGGCACAGGTTAGCACAGAAGCGGCGGAACGGCTGACAGCGGAGTTTGAAAAGACTGCAAATTCATTGGGGCTGATGCCACAAAGGTGCCCATGGCTCACAGGGGACTATATTCCCAGAAATGCCTACCGTTTTATTCTGTTCGAAAAACGATACATGATAATCTTTCAGATAGCAGATGATATAGTCTATGCCGATTATGTGGTGGATTGCAGACAGGATTATAGTTGGCTCATTCGATAACAATAAAACAACAAAGAGAAAAAAGCGGCGAAAGCCGCTCTTTCGGACTAAAGAAAAAGTCCCGGGCATCTTCCGGGACTTTTTTTGTACAATAAGGTGCGCCCAGAAATACGACTTATTGAACATACAGCAAACATATGCACGGTTTAAGAATAACCGACTCAATTTTCAGGATACTAATAGGGATGACAAACTATAACGGTATTTTATATGGAAATGGAGGATCTCATGCAAGAAGAAATGATAGAACAGCTCAATCGGCAGATCAATCTGGAATTCTTTTCCGCCTATTTTTACCTGGATGTGGCCAATTACTACACTGCAGAAAACCTGGACGGCTTTGCCAATTGGTTTTCCATACAGGAGAGGGAGGAAAGGGACCACGCATTTTTCTTTATCCGCTATCTGCAGGATAACGACTGTGAGGTGAGGCTTAGCGAGATCGCGGCGCCGCACAGGCAGTACGCGGGATTTGAGGAACCCTTAAAGTTAGCATACAGCCACGAAAAGACGGTCACACAGCGCATACACGATCTGTATGATCTGGCGTTTACACAGAAGGACTTCCGCACCATGCAGTTTCTGGACTGGTTTATCAGGGAACAGGGAGAGGAAGAGAAAAGTGTGAAAACCATAGGAGATAAATACACCCTGTTTGTGAACGACCAGAAAAGCCTGTATATGCTGGACGGCGAGCTTAAGACCAGGGTATACACTCCGGCGGCACCGGCAGACGGCACCGCGCCGGCAGCGCTTGCCTGACGGATTATGCGGCACGCCCTGTGCCACAGGCAGCGGACCCGCATCAGATCGACAGTACAGAGAACAAAAAAGAAATGAGGGATGTTATGAGTCAGATCAGACTGCCGGAAACAAATGAAAACGGATACTATGAGATCCGTCTGGAGAGCATCGGAGGGCTGGGCGCCAACCTCTGCGGAAAGCTTCTGGGAGAACTGGGCGCCGTATATCTGGGGCTGAATTCAGCCAGCTTTTCCAGCTACGGATCCGAGAAGAGAGGATCACCGGTCAAAGCATTTATCCGCTGGTGCGGGGAGGATGAGGAGATCCGCATCAACAGCCCTGTGGAAAATCCGCATATACTGGGGCTGTTCCATGAAGCCATGGCCGGAAAACAGCCGGTCATGGCGGGCGTTACTGAATATACAAAGGTGATTGTCAATACGGACAGCACGCCGGATGAGATGCGGGAGAAGCTGAAGCTTCACGCCGGAGAGCTCTACTGCGTGGATGCTTTGAAGATCGCCATGGAAGCAAAAAGCAGGATCAATATGGTCATGCTCGGAGCCATTGCGAAAGCCTCAGGTTTCATCCCGATGGAGGCAATCGAGCAGATTATCAGAGATACGGTGGGAAAGAAATATCCTCAACTGTTGGAGTGCAATCTGCTGGGTGCCAGGTTAGGATACGAGAGCGCTTGGGGAAAGGCGTACCGGGATGACGGAAAATATGAAGCGGTGCCTTATGAGGAAACAAAGAACCGATGGGGATATGAAAATGCGCCCATAGGAGGCGTAAATCCCCGCTTTGGAAGCACGGTGTCCAATGACCTTTCCGCGTCCAGAGAAGGTTATATCCCGCTCTTTATTCAGGAGCGTTGTATTAACTGCGGTCTGTGCGACACCACCTGCCCTGATATGGTGTTTCAGTTTAAACCCGGGGAGTATAAAGGCAAAGCAGCCATGGTAAATGCCGGCCTGGATTATCACCATTGCAAGGGCTGCCTGCGCTGTGTGGAAGTGTGTCCAACCAACGCGCTGGTGGCAGGACTTGAGAGGGAACATCCGGATAAACAGTGGTTTGTCCGCAATAAGGATCTGATCGTAGACCGGCTGGAATTTGAGGATGCGGGCGCTAATTCATGGGTGACCAGCGAATCCTATCTGGACGAACGCAGAATTGAAGGAGGGGTGGTATGATGAAAGAACAGAAGGTGCTGTTTGAGAGCGGTAATGAGCTGGCGGCTTATGCTGCCAAACAGATCAATTATCATGTGATGGGATATTATCCGATCACTCCGTCCACACAGATCGCCGAATCTCTGGATGCAATGAAGGCGGAGGGCAGACATGATATCTCCCTGATCGCCGCAGAGGGAGAACACAGCGCGGCCGGCATCTGCTACGGGGCCTCTGCGGGGGGCGGACGTGTATTTAATGCTACCAGCGCCAACGGGCTTTTGTACGCCCTGGAACAGCTGCCGGTGCAGTCAGGAACCAGATTCCCGATGGTATTGAATGTGGCCTGCCGCACGGTATCGGGGCCGCTGTCTATAAAAGGCGATCACAGCGATATCATGTATACGCTGAATACAGGATGGATCATCCTGTTTGCCGATACGCCCCAGGCTGTTTATGACATGAATATCTGTGCGCTCAAGATCGCGGAGGCGGTAAAGCTGCCGGTTATTGTAGCTTTTGACGGATTTTTCACCAGCCATCAGAAACGCCGCTGCCAGGTGTTTGCACAGGATGAGGATGTGAGAGAATTCCTGGGCTCCTATGACGCCGAATACAGCGCACTGGATCTGGAGCATCCGGTTACGATAGGCTCCTATATGAACGAACCGGATCTGCTGAATAACAAATATCAGCTGCATCTGGCGATGGAGCAGGCGAAACAGGAAATACCGAAGGTGTTCAACGAATATGCGGCTATTTCAGGACGGTCCATCCATGAGGCGGAGGGATACCGGAATGAGGATGCCGAGATCCTGCTATTTGTGCTGGGATCAAGCTTTCACACGGCTAAAGCCGCTGCGGACAGGATGCGGGAGCGCGGGGTGAAGGCCGGTGTGATTACCTCCCATTTGCTGCGGCCGTTTCCCAAAGAGGCTCTGTATGCCCTCTGCGCCAATGCTAAGACAATCATGGCCGCGGACCGGCAGGACAGCTACGGAGCCGGAGGCGGCAATATGACGCTGGAGCTGAAAGCCATGCTCCAGGAGCACGGAAACACCAGCCGCGTATTAAGCCGTATCTACGGCCTGGGCGGACGCGATTTCTATGTGGATGAAGCGGTGGAGATGCTGGAGGAATGTCTGAAAAAAGACAGCAGCACATTTGATTATTTCGGCATCTATCCGGGGGATTCCTCCCTGGAGATACAGCAGTATTTTGCACCAGTCAGTGAGGAGAAATCTTCGCCCGGGTTGACAACGGCTGCGGTGGATCCGTCGGGCAGAGCTGTTGTAAAGGGCGGCAGAGTCAATGAAACCACGGCCATGCCCAAGCGACTTGCGCCGGGCCACGGTGCCTGCCCGGGCTGCGGGATACCGGTCAATGTCAATCTGCTTCTTAGAGGCATTGAGGGAAATGTGGTGCTGCTGTTTCAGACCGGCTGCGGCATGGTGGTCACCACGGGATATCCCAAGACCGCCTTTAAGGTGCCTTACGTGCATAACCTGTTTCAGAACGGGGCCGCAACGCTTGCCGGATTGGTGGAGATGTGCGCCCAGCGACAGAAGCGCGGTGAATTGGCGGAAGGGGATATCACCTTCATCATGGTCAGCGGGGACGGCGGCATGGATATCGGCATGGGCTCTGCTATCGGGACGGCATTGCGCAACAACCATCTGATTCTGCTGGAGTATGACAACGGCGGCTATATGAATACCGGTTATCAGCTCTCCTATTCCACCCCTATGGGTGCTAAAAGCTCCACCTCGCATGTGGGTGAGAATCAGTACGGAAAGCAGTTCTTTCATAAGGATACGCCGCAGATCATGGCTGCGACCAACATCCCCTATGTGGCTACAGTGGCGGAATCCAATCCCACGGATTTTATTAAAAAAGCCGCAAAAGCGAAAGCATATGCAAAGCAGTCAGGTATGGCCTATCTGAAAGCGCTGTCAGCCTGCCCGCTCAACTGGGGCGATAAACCCAACAAAGAGCGCGGCGTGATCGGGGCGGCGGTGGACTGCTGCTATTTTCCTCTTTACGAAGTCGAAAACGGCATAACCACTATAAGCTATGATCCGGAGGCCAGAAACAAAAAGATTCCTGTGGCGGACTGGTTTGCGCTGATGGGAAGGACAAAGCATATGACAAAGGATGCTTACCGGGACATTATGGAAGCGATCCAGGAGGAAACGGACAGGCGGTGGGCGAGGCTGAAAGCGAGGGCGAAGGACCCGCTGCTGTAAATAGAACTTTCAATGTTACTATTCGCTGCTTTATCAGCAGACGTTAATAGTAATCTTTCAACCCCACCAATTACTGTGAAATTGGACATTCACAAAAAACAGTATTTATGCTATAATCGTTTTGAAAAACGGTTATTATTCAACGGGATCCCTATGAGGATTCTGCATTGGCACCTGCTGTTTTATCAGCAGCTGTACAGTTATTGAAATGATTCATAGTTTTGTAACAGTTCAAATGGCGGAAAAATTGGTGTAAGGGCAGACGTTTAGCTTGCTTATAAGCCTGCTTGCGCACCAGTTTTTACACCGGATGGACGTCACATTTTTACCGGTTTTTTCTGTCAAGAATGTGCGCCGTCTGAACTGTTACATTATTTTATAAAATTTTTTAAAAGAAGGTTGCAATCAGATGCAGAATGAAATATCCTTGACAGACAGACAGACAGACAGACAGACAGACAGACAGACAGACAGACAGACAGAC
>OGGQ01001929.1_pt1 | contig 24857 bp, 26 predicted proteins | sample 1571191 | NCBI WGS metagenome assembly OGGQ01 (sample SAMEA2582061, study PRJEB24529) | metagenome | biome: Human gut stool | place: China | collected 2011
ATTGCCTTAATTTAAACTCGAAAAAGTCCCGAAGGACTTTTTCGACACGCTGAAAAGTCATTAAGGACTTTTATTAAACTCTGAATATACATAGGCCGATGAGCCGATGTGATATAAAAATAAAAGAACAGGAGGTGTTTTTTTGGCTTCAAAAAAACCAAAGTTAAAAGTAATTTCTTTGGGCGGACTGCAGGAGATCGGAAAAAATATGACCGTTCTCGAATATGACGACGACATTGTTATAATCGACTGCGGCCTTGCGTTCCCCGAGGACGACATGCTCGGAATAGACCTTGTCATACCGGATATAACATATTTGACAAAAAATATGGACAAGATAAGGGGCATTGTTCTTACCCACGGCCATGAGGACCATATCGGAGCGCTTCCCTATGTGCTGAAACAGATAAACGTGCCTGTTTTCGGGACGCTCCTTACGCTGGGCCTTCTTGAGAATAAACTCAGGGAGCACGGGCTTGACAAGATAGTTACCCTTCACACCGTAGTGCCCAGGGAAAAGGTGAAACTTGGATGTTTCCAGGTGGAGTTCATCCATACTAACCATTCCATCGCCGACGCGGTGGCTCTGGCCATAACTACTCCCGTGGGAGTTGTCGTTCATACGGGAGACTTCAAGGTGGATTATACGCCCATAGACGGAGAGGTGCTTGACCTCCACAGGTTCGCTGAGCTGGGCAAGGAGGGCGTTCTCCTGCTTATGAGCGACAGCACCAACGCGGAAAGAAAGGGTTTCACCATGTCGGAAAGCTCCGTCGGAGGAGTGTTCGACAACATTTTCGGCGAAACTCCCCACAACAGGATAATGGTAGCGACGTTCTCGTCAAACATCCACAGAATACAGCAGATCGTAAATTCCGCCTATAAATACCGCAGAAAGGTTGCCATCATAGGCAGGAGTATGGTAAACGCCGTTAAGACGTCCATAGAGCTGGAATATCTCAATATGCCGGATAACACGCTTATAGACATAAGCGAGATTAAAAACTTCCCGGATGACAAGCTGGTCATAATCACGACGGGAAGCCAGGGCGAGACCATGTCGGCTCTTTCAAGGATCGCGTCCAACGAGCATAAACAGGTGTCAATAAAGCCCGGTGACAAAATAATAATAAGCGCTTCATCCATACCGGGAAACGAGAAGAATATATCAAACGTAATAAACGAGTTGACAAGGAAGGGCGCGGACGTCGTTTACGAAGGCATCGCCGACATACACGTTTCCGGACATGCCAGACAGGAGGAGCTTAAGCTGATGCTCTCCCTCGTAAGACCAAAGTACTTTATGCCCGTCCATGGAGAGTATGTCCATCTTCTCAGCCATAAGGAGATCGCCGTGTCCCTCGGCATACCAAAGGATAATATATTCATTATGAACATAGGCGACGTGCTGGAACTTTCCAAAAAAGAAGCAAAAGTTACCGGAACAGTGCCTTCCGGACAGGTGCTTGTTGACGGCCTTGGAGTCGGAGACGTCGGAAACATTGTTTTAAGGGACAGAAAAAATCTTTCGGAGAACGGACTTATGGTCGTTGTCGTTACCATGGATTCCGCTTCCGGAACAATACTTGCCGGACCGGACATAATCTCAAGGGGCTTTGTCTATGTCAGAGAGGCCGAGGGCCTTATGGAAGAGGCGAGAAACGTAATAAACGACGCGCTTATGAAATGCGAGACAAGGCATATATCCGGATGGTCGAATATAAAGAACATCATCAAGGATACGCTTAAAAACTTCCTCTGGCAGAAGACCCAGAGAAGCCCTGTTATACTGCCGATAATAATGGAGATATAAGGGGAGAAACATATTGGAAAAGCTGAAGAACGCCGTTGACGGACTTATAGCCGCGCTCGCGGGCACCGAGGCATACAGGGATTATATGAGGGCTAAGGAAAGGATTGCGCCCTCCCAGATGGAGCAGATAGATTCCTATAAACGGCTGAGAGGCTCGCTTATGTCGGACTATTCGGCCGAAAACGCTGCCAGAGTCAGGGAAATGGGAAGAAATCTTATGCTGGACAAAACAACGAGAAACTATATCCTGTGCGAGAGAAAAATGCTGAATATGGTTACCGGAGTGTACGACAGTATTGGAGACGGCCTGAAAATAGCCGAAAAACAATAAAAAGACAAAATAGCCTCTTTGCGGGAACGCCGTGAAGGGGCTTTTTATATTGGAGTATATGCAAAACTTGGGTCGTAGGACAAAATTTGTTTTGTAAGAAAATCTTAATTAGGCCTCCTTTGTCTTGCCAACGAAGGCGAAAAATTTTATAATAAATCGAAAAAGGAGCGTATTCGTCGAAAGCGGCGATTGGATCACTTCTTCTGATGTTTGGAGGTGTTTGGCATGACAAAAGCGGCCGCGGTTTTATCCGCCTTTATACTCAGCGTTTTAATGTGCGTTACGGCCTTTGCCGAGCCATACGTTGATACGGGCATACTCAAGCTGGTGAATTTCGCCCACAGGATATCGGCGGACTATGTGCCGGAAATGGTCAGGTTTGAGGACACTTCCTACTATCTTAACGAAGAGGCGGCGGCCTCCCTGTCGAGGATGCTGGATGATATGGAGAAAGAGCTGGGACACGCGCCCTTTGTGGTAAGCACCTACCGTTCATATGAGAGGCAGGAGCAGGTATACAACAGAGATGTAAACAGCGCCGTGGAAAACGGAGTCGATATTGCCGACGCCATAAAGGGAACGAGCCGCTATATCGCCCTGCCCGGGGCCAGCGAGCACCAGACTGCCCTTGCCATTGACCTTTCCAACGATGGCTCTCTTGAGGAAAATTTCATAGAGAGCGAGGCTGGAGTATGGATAAGGGAGAACTGCCACAGATACGGATTTGTGGTGCGTTATCCGAAGGAAAAGGAGGTTTATACCCAGATAGGCTATGAGCCGTGGCACATCAGATATCTGGGACAGCCGTTCTCGGACATACTTTTTGAAAATGACTGGTGCCTTGAGGAATTTATAGCGCATATGAAAAGAAACAGATACATGGTCTGGGAGGACGGAGAAAACATCTGGACTATGTACTTTACCGAGAATCCGGGGGCGGTGTATGATTCCAATACGATGGTGTCGGACACCAACAGCGGAGGTTACATAGTAACAACAAGAAGGAGCGGCGAGTCGCTTATATCCGTTGTGGACGGAGCCGCAAAAACAAGAAAGGACATGCGTATACGGCTTTACGCCATGAACTGCGCCAATATGGCCGCCGGCGCGGAAGATGAACAGGCGGAATAAATGGAAAAGGACAGCCCTGTCGGAAAGGACTGCCCTTTTTTGCGGTTAAAATAAACAAACGGGATTATTTCACGGACTTTATATACGCGAGCTCCCGGAGGGGCTTACCGTCTATTTCATCGTCAATAGTCTCGCCGCTATTGATAAATCCGGATCCTTCATAAAATTTATGGGCTCTGAGATTGTCCTCAAGCACCCATAACAGCACATTGGTAAAACCCGCGTCTGACAGAGCCTTAAGTGAGGCGTCAAGAAGGACTGAGCCCATCCCCCTGCCCATATATTCCGGAAGGAGATACAAAGAAACAAGCTCCCCATAATCCGGGAACCGGCTGAATCTTGACGGGCAGAACGTGGACACTCCGATATATTCGCCGCCTTCGGTCATAACGAGAACGCTTATGCCCGGGTCGCTCAGATGAGGAACCCATCTGCCCTCGGATATGGAGTCAAGAAAGGACTGGGGGACAATGCCCTTATAGGCGTGCTTCCGGCTTTCCTCATATATCCGGCTTATCTTGAGCTTATCGTCGGAATCGCTTAGAGGTCTGATATCTATGCAAATCACTCCTTGCCAAATACTCTGGATTTTCTTACTTTTATTGATATATACGGCTTTGTTGTGTATAATATTAATTTGAGGTGTTATGCTTGTCAATGAAAATAAATGAAATAAAAGAAATATTTGAAAAAACGCCGGTGGACGACATACCGAAGACGGCGGCCGCCTTTAAGGACGACGAAAGAAGCGGAGTCGTGAAGCTGGTGGAAAGATACGAAAAAAAATACGCCGCCCATCTGGCGGAGCTTGAGAGACTGGCGGAAATATCGGCTTTTGAGAAAGGACTCAGGGAGAAGGGCTTTCGCCTCATCGCCGGCATAGATGAGGTCGGCAGAGGGCCTTTGGCGGGCCCGGTAATGACAGCCGCCGTCATTTTGCCAGAGAACTGCGTCATAGAGGGTATAAATGACTCCAAAAAGCTGTCCCCGGCAAAGAGGGAGGCTCTTTCGGCGGTAATAAAGGAAAAGGCCGTTTCATTTTCTTTCGGCAGCGCCTCGCCCGAGGAGATAGACGAGATAAACATACTTCAGGCCACATACAGAGCCATGAGAAAAGCCATAGCCGCCCTTGATCCCGAACCGGATTTTGTGCTGGCCGACGCCGTCACAATACCCGATATTGCCGTGTCCCAGAGAGGGATAATACATGGCGACGCCAAAAGCGTGTCCATCGGAGCGGCAAGCATAATAGCTAAGGTGGAAAGGGACGCTATGATGGATATTTACGGAGAACTTTACCCCGGATACGGCTTTGAGAAAAACAAGGGCTACGGTTCGGCGGAGCATATAGAGGCGCTAAAAAGGCTCGGCCCCTGTCCAATACACAGAAAATCATTTATAAAAAATTTCGTTGAGCTATGAAAAACAAAAAAGCAGTAGGAAACGCAGCCGAGGAAGCAGCGGCAGGATGGATAGAGAAAAATAAGGGCTTTGTCATTTTGGAAAGAAATTACGCCGCCAGAGGCGGCGAGATAGATATTATCGCCCTTGACGGAGACACGACCGTATTTGTAGAGGTAAAATACAGGGGAAGCGACGTAAGCGGCTACCCTTCAGAGGCTGTTACCGAAAAAAAGCAGGAAAGAATAATAAAGACCGCCATGAAATACATATCCGAGACGGGGAACGACAATATACGTTTTGACGTGGCGGAGATAATGGACAGGAACGGAAGAAAATACATAAGATATATAGAAAACGCTTTTGAATGGAGGTCCTTCCGATGGAACTGATAAAAAAGGGAGAACTGGAATATTACGTTTTTGAGGGCATTGAGAGAACGGGAATCGTTGGACACTGTTTCACCACAAGGCTGGGAGGGGTAAGCGAAGGACATCTGGCTTCCCTCAATCTCGGATTCTCAAGGGGAGACAAAAAGGAAAACGTGGACAGGAATTTTGATATAATATGTTCGGCCATAGGTACGGAGAAAGAAAACTGCGTCACCCTCAGGCAGGTACATTCCACAAAAATAGTGAAGGCTGGCAAAGACCTCAGGGGAATGGGCTTTCGAGACGATATGGAAAGGATAGAGGCCGACGGGCTTATAACCAACGAGAGGGGAGTGACCCTTGTGACATTCCATGCCGACTGTGTGCCGCTCTACTTCGTTGACGCAAAAAATAAAGCCATCGGTATGGCTCATTCCGGATGGAGAGGAACGGCGGATAAAATGGCCGTTGAAATGCTCAGGAGAATGAACGCCGAATACGGGACGGATCCAAAGGACGTTGCCGCAGCCATAGGCCCTTCCATAGGTCCCTGCTGCTTTCAGGTGGACAGGCCGGTCGTTGACATATTCAGGGGAAACTTTGATTTCGCCGATAAATATATAAGGGATGACGAGAACGTAAAGGGCAAATATAAGATCGACCTTTGGGGAATAAACCGGGAAATGCTTGAAAGAGCCGGCGTAAAGGCCGAAAACATAGAGGTTGGCGGTATATGCACCATGTGCAGGCCGGACGAGTTTTATTCCCACCGTGTAATGGGAGAGGCCAGAGGCACGATGGGCGCCTTCCTTTTTTTGAAATGAGGTAATTTTTTGGAAAACATCAGCGTAAACAACAAAGAAAATGTTATAATAAGCGTGGAGCCGGGAAGCATAGCCGATGAAATCGGCATAGAGCCCGGAGATGTCCTTGTGTCCATAAACGGCAAGGAAGTGCTTGACGTGTTTGACTACAGATATTTGATAAACGACGAGTATCTGGAGATCATACTCAAGGACGGAAACGGCGAGCCCTATGAGGCGGAGATAGAAAAGGACTATGACGAGGATCTTGGCATAGTATTTGAGAGCGGACTTATGGATAACGCCAGAAGCTGCAGCAACAAATGCATATTCTGCTTCATCGACCAGCTCCCGAAGGGTATGAGAAAGACTCTCTATTTCAAGGACGATGATACAAGACTTTCGTTTTTGCAGGGTAATTACGTCACTTTGACAAACATGAAGGACAAGGACATCGAGAGAATAATATACTACCACCTTTCGCCCATAAATATTTCCGTCCATACGACCGACCCGGAGCTGAGGAAAATGATGCTCCACAACAATAAGGCCGGAAATATCATGGAGAGAATGAGAAAACTGGCCGACTCCGGCATAGAGCTGCATTTGCAGGTGGTGCTCTGCAAGGGCATAAACGACGGAAAACAGCTTGATAAGACAATAGAGGACATCACGACGCTGTTCCCTCACGCCAGAAGTATGTCGGTCGTTCCTGTCGGGCTTACGAAGTACCGTGAAGGATTGTTTAAGCAGGAGCCGTTCACGAAGGAGGACGCCTGCGCCGTCATTGACCAGATAGAGGGCTGGCAGAGGAAAAATTTTGAGAGGTTTGGCACAAGGATTGTCTATGCCGCCGATGAGTTTTATCTCAAGGCGGAGAGGAAGATACCTGAGCCGGAGTGCTACGAGGATTTTCAGCAGTTTGAAAACGGCGTTGGAATGATATCCTACTTCAGGGGAGAGTTTTACGACATACTTCCCGGTCTGGAATACGGCGGCGGAAAAAAGACCGTGTCTCTGGCGACGGGATACGCGGCCTATGATCTTATGAAGCTGGTGTCCGACGAGCTGATGAAAAAATTTCCCGAAATAGACATACGGCTCTACAGGATAAAAAACAACTTTTTCGGAGAAATGATAACCGTTTCCGGACTGCTTACCGGAAAGGATATAATAGAGCAGCTTAAGGGCAGGGAGCTGGGAGAGTATCTTATTCTTCCCGACAGCCTGCTGAGAAACGGCGAAACGGTGCTCCTTGACGATGTTTATGTGGAGGACATCGAAAGGGAGCTTAAAACCAATATAAAAATAAGTCTCAACTCGGCTAAAAGCCTTGTTGATAAAATATTAGAGGATTGAATACGGAGGATATATAAATGAGCAGACCCATAGTTGCAGTCGTGGGCAGGCCCAATGTCGGAAAATCGACGCTTTTTAACAGGCTTGCCGGCGAGAGAATTTCCATAGTGCAGGATACGCCCGGCGTTACAAGAGACAGGATATACGCCGACGTGGACTGGCTTAACTACAAATTTACGCTTATAGACACAGGAGGAATGGAGCCCGGAGCGGAGGATATAATTCTCAGGCAGATACTCACCCAGGCGCAGATAGCCATAGAGACCGCCGACGTCATAATATTCGTTACGGACGTAAAACAGGGAGTTACCGAGGCGGACGCTCAGGTGGCCAATATTTTGAGAAGAACAAAGAAACCTGTAGTGCTTGCCGTGAACAAGGTCGACGATATGCGGAAGGAAAATCTTGACGTATACGAGTTTTACAGCCTTGGCATAGGCGAGGTATATCCAATATCGGCGGGACAGGCTCTGGGACTGGGAGATATGCTTGACGCCGTATGCGCCCATTTCCCCGAGGGAGCGGAAAACGCCGAGGACGAGGACGTAATTAAGGTCGCTCTTATCGGTAAACCCAACGTCGGCAAATCATCTCTCATAAACAGGATACTTGGCGAGGAAAGACTCATAGTAAGCAATATACCGGGAACGACAAGGGACGCCATAGACACGCCCTTTGAGCTTGACGGCCAGAAATATGTGCTCATTGACACGGCCGGAATGAGAAGAAAGTCAAAGATCAAAGAGGATATAGAAAAATACAGCATAATCAGAGCCGTGGCCGCCGTGGAAAGATGCGATGTGGCCGTGCTTGTCATCGATGCCCAGGAGGGCATAACGGATCAGGACGCGAAGATAGCGGGAATCGCCCATGAGAGGGGCAAGGCAGCGATCATCGCCGTAAATAAATGGGACGCCATCGAAAAGGATGACAAGACCATGAACAAGTTTCTCAAGGACATCGCCACGGACCTTGCCTATATGTCCTACGCTCCCAGGGTGTTCATATCCGCGCTTACGGGTCAGAGGGTAATAAAGATGCTGGATACCGTAAAGGAGGTATACGCAAACAACTGCCTCAGAGTTTCGACAGGAGTGCTCAACGACGTGCTCGTGGAGGCGATGGCCATGCAGCAGCCTCCGGCCGAGAAGGGAAGACAGCTTAAGATCTACTATATGACGCAGGTGGGAGTAAAGCCTCCGACGTTCGTTATATTCGTCAACGACAGGGAGCTTATGCATTTCTCCTACAGAAGATATATCGAGAACCAGCTCAGGCAGAACTTTGGCTTCAAGGGAACGCCCATACATTTCGTTGTGAGACAAAAGGGAGATAAGGATTGATATGTTCAGAATTATATGTCTTGTCATCGGCTATTTCTTAGGCTGTATACAGACCGCCTATTTTATGGGAAAGGCCAACCATGTCGATATAAGCAAAAAAGGAAGCGGAAACCTTGGAACGACCAACACGGTTCGAGTCCTCGGTATAAAGAAGGGGCTGTTTACGTTTTTCTGCGACGTTTTAAAGTCAGCGGCGGCCTTTTATATATGCTTTTTCATATTTAAGCAGGATCCGGTCGTAGCCGGATTTTACGGTTCCGCCGGAGCGATACTGGGACATGATTTCCCATTTTTCCATGGATTCAAGGGAGGAAAGGGCATAGCGGCCATGCTCGGAATGATGCTGGGAGCATTCCCTTTTCCGGCGCTTATCGTATACATAATAGCCATACTTATACTGCTGAGCGGATATGTGTCCATAGCGTCGCTGTCGCTCTCCGTACTCATACCGGTGACGCTTTACATAAGCGGTTATCCGGCGGAGGTTGTGGCGCTTACATCGGCGCTGGCCGTGCTGGCGTTCATAAAGCACAGGCAGAATATCAAAAGGCTTATATCCGGAACAGAAAGCAGATTTGACATAATAGGAAAGCTGAAGCCCAAAAAGAAGGAGATGTAGGTTATGAAAAAAATATCCGTCATAGGAAGCGGCAGCTGGGGCACGGCCCTCGCGGTAATGCTTGATAAATACGGCCATGACGTGACCGTATGGTCGTGGCAGGAGGAAGAGGCGAGAAGGATACGCGAGGACGGGGAGCACAAGGAATTTCTTCCCGGGGTGCCGATAAGAAAAGAGATAAAGATAGTCACATCGCCGGAAGAGGCTGTAAGGGACGCGGAGATCATCATTGCCGCTGTGCCTTCCAAGTTCGTCAGGGTAAATATGGAGAAATTCGCTCCTTACTTCAAGAGGGAACAGATAATAGTAAACGTGGCAAAGGGGCTGGAGGACGGAAGCCTTAAGACCCTTGCCGAGGTAATAAAGGAGTGCGCGCCGGAATGTGAGGTAGCGGTGCTCTCCGGCCCCAGCCATGCGGAAGAGGTTGGAAGAGGAATACCGACGGCCGCGGTCATAGCGTCCGAAAACGAGGAGCTGGCCAAAATGATACAGCACGAGTTCAGCAATCCCGTATTCAGGCTTTACACAAACACGGACGTGATCGGCGTGGAGATCGGGGCGGCCATGAAAAATATAATCGCCCTCGCCGCCGGAATGTCAGACGGCCTCGGCTACGGCGACAACACCAAGGCCGCGCTTATGACAAGGGGAATGGCAGAGATAAAAAGGCTCGGAGTAGCGATGGGCGGCCAGGAGAACACGTTTTTCGGACTTTCGGGCATAGGCGATCTTATTGTTACATGCACGAGTATGCATTCCAGAAACAGGAGAGCCGGCATACTTTTAGGACAGGGAAAATCTTTGGATGAGACGCTTAAGGAAGTACATATGGTCGTAGAAGGCGTAAATACGGCGCAGGCGGCTCTTAAGCTGGCGAAAAAGCATAACGTGAGCATGCCTATAACGGAGGCCATAAACGGAGTGCTTTTTGACGGAAAAGATCCGAGAAAGGCCGTGTATGACCTTATGATGAGAGACAAGATTTCAGAGGCGTAAAATAATAACAACCGGTGGTTTTTGTGACCGTTTGAACAGGCGGACACTGCCGGAAAGAAGAATAATATTTTTAAAATATAATTATCTGAATAAAACTTTCTGAATAAAATTTTCTACAGAATGAGTCTGCTGTCCCTGTGTTTCAGGCGGCGGGCTCTTTTTGTTTGACACGGCCGGAAAAGTGCCGAATGACGCGGATTCATAAGAAAAAGGAGAGCGGTTTTCCGCTCTCCGTAAAATCATTTTATATCCGGTTTTGGTCACTCAGCGTCAGCCGATGAGAATGACTGGGAATAAAGCTCGTTTCCTGCTCCGTCCATATATGTTACAACAACGATGACCTCGTCGTTTGTTACTACTTCCTTAGCCTGCTTAGCCGTGTCGATAAAAGAATCGGCGCTTGCTTCCGTCGAAGCCTTAAGAGCCTCAGCCAGGACTGCTCTCTCGTCCTCGGTTGTTTCCACGTCAGTCATTGTAAATACATAGCGAAGTTCGTCCCCTTCGGCGTACATTTCAGCCTCTATGCCCTCTTCGGAATACTGCTCCTTTGCCGCGTTTACCATTGCCTGCATAACATCGGAATTAAAATAATCCTCCAATGTCATACCTTCGGCCGTATCAGCCGTATCAGCCGTTTCCGTCTGCCCGGTTGTCTCCTGAGCGGTATTATCGGCGGTATCTCCGCCGCCTCCGCAGGCCGACAGCGAAAGGGCAAGGCAAACCACAGCCGCCATAGAGACAATACGTTTTTTCATCATAAGTTCCCCCTTCTTATAAATTCAATTGCATGCCATAAGGTATATTATTTTGCATAAATAATTTTAGGTTTTTAAAAAACCAATATGCAAAATACACATTGCCACAGTGGATTCACATTTTGCAATTATAGTTATATTATACATAAATTTTTAAAAATTGCAAGATTATTTTTCTGTTTTGTCATCTTTAATAAGTTCCTTAAAAGATGTGGCAAGCCCGGCAAGGCCCTGTATTTCAGAGGGTATGATTATCTTTGTTGATTTTCCGTCCGCTATTTTCTGGAGAGACTCAAGGCTCTTTATAGCTATAACGGCGGCGTCGGGTCCGGCGGCGTTGAGCATTTTGATAGCTTCGGCCTCGGCCTGCTGCACCTTGAGGATAGCTTCAGCCTCTCCCTCAGCCTTTTTGATCGCGGCTTCTTTCTCGGCCTCCGCCCTGAGTATGGCGGCCTCCTTCTCTCCCTCGGCCACAAGAACGGCGCTTCGCTTTTCGCCCTCCGCCTGAAGTATCTTTTCACGTCTTTCTCGCTCGGCCTTCATCTGTTTTTCCATAGAGTCCTGTATCTCCTTTGGAGGCATAATGTTTTTAAGCTCCACTCGGTTTATTTTTATTCCCCAAGCATCGGTGGCCTCGTCAAGGATAGACCTCATCTTTGAGTTGATTATATCCCTGGACGTAAGCGTCTGGTCAAGCTCCAGGTCTCCGATTATGTTTCTAAGTGTTGTGGCCGTAAGGTTTTCGATGGCTCTCATGGGATTGTCGACGCCGTAGGTATAGAGCTTGGGATCGGTTACCTGCAAAAATATTACCGTGTCGATCTGCATTGTTACATTATCCTTTGTGATGACGGGCTGCGGCGGAAAGTCGGCCACGATCTCCTTAAGGCTGATTTTCTTTGCCACCCTGTCGATTATGGGTATTTTAAAATGAAGCCCTGTGCTCCAAGTCGCGTTGTAGGCTCCGAGCCTTTCCACAATATAGGCGTATGCCTGTGGAACTATCTTTATATTTGATATAACCAAGATTATCAGTATTATAATTAAAATAAAAGGAAGCATAGTGTTTTACTCCTCTCCGGTCTTTTCTTCTATTTTCTCAACTATAACCTTTACTCCCTGGATATCCAGGATTTTTACCTTGTTTCCCTCGTCGATCACCTGATTTTCGTCACGCGGTCTGGCTGACCAGATCTTTCCCTGTATCTTAACCGCGCCTGTTCCCTCAATACCGTTTATCGTTTCCGTAACAACCCCCTGTTCTCCTATTATTGCCCTCGCGTTTGTAACTATAACCTTAGTATGCAGCTTTTTAACCAGCGGCTTTGTCAATATCAAAAGAATTATTGATACAACAAGAAACACCCCGGCCTGGATACCGAAGGATCCCCCAAAGGATGCGGCAAGCATAGCCGCCAGCGCTCCAAAGCAAAACCATATTGAAACAAGCCCCGCCGTCGCTATCTCCGCTATCACAAAAATAACAAACAATATAAGCCAAATTACATTCATCGGAATAGCCGGCATATAGGCCACCTCCATTTATCTATATATCTACTGTCTTACGCCGACTATTATAACATGCGAACTGTATATTTTCAAATTTCGACAAGCGGTAAATTAAGTAATAGTCAAAGCAAAAATAAAGAACTTATATTTTTTTTGTAAAAAAATTTCCTCTTAGGTTAAAATTATGTCATAAACTCTATCTCATATAAGTTTTGTTAAATTTATTGTTTCCCGGAAGACAATCTGATTTTTTATGTCAAATCTTTTTATTAAAGGCGTAAATAACAAATTTTCACTTTTTTATATTAAATTATTTTCAGACATTTCTTAGTTACTCGAATTTTACGAATGGATATTATTTATCAGTATTAATTTAACCTCGGCAGACAATAATATAAAAAATATCGTTTATATAACAGGATAAACAACTATTTCCCAAAACATATCTCATATTGACGGCAAACCCTTGACAAACCTGCGGGTTTTAACTATTATATGTCTATGTATCAAATGCGATTATCGGGAGGAGTATTCCTCGGTATCCAAAAGAGAGCTGTGTCCGAAGGCTGAAAGACACGGCGGGAAATACCGCGGATGAATGTAGCCCGTCAGCAGTTCCGGTGAGAAAGCTGCATTAGCCGGAAACGTCGGCCGCGTTAAGGCCAAGAGCCGTATTGTTATACGGGAATTAAGGTGGTACCGCGGACTTTCGCCCTTTTAGTGGCGCAAGTCTTTTTTATTATATAACTGCGGATTTTTTAATCACGGAAAGGAAAGATATAATGATCCACGAACTTGAAAAGACATACGATCCGAGTATCGAAGAACGCATTTACGGCAAATGGCTTGATAAAAAATATTTTCATGCCGAAGTCGATAAGTCAAAAAAACCTTTTACAATAGTTATGCCGCCCCCGAATATCACAGGCAAGCTCCATATGGGACATGCCCTTGACAATACTCTTCAGGACATTCTTATCCGCTGGAAAAGGATGAGCGGCTATAACGCTTTATGGGTTCCCGGAACGGATCACGCCTCCATTTCCACCGAGGTAAAGATCGTTCAGAAAATGGCAGAGGAAGGCCTTACAAAAAACGATATAACCCGTGAGCAGTTCCTTGAGAGGGCCTGGGCCTGGAAAGAGGAGTACGGTTCGGAAATACTTATGCAGCTCAGAAAGCTCGGCTCAAGCTGCGACTGGGACAGAGTGCGCTTCACAATGGACGAGGGATGCTCAAAGGCCGTTCTTGAGACGTTCATCCGCCTCTATAACAAAGGCTATATCTACAGGGGAGAAAAGCTCATAAACTGGTGCCCTAAATGCCAGACAACAATTTCCGACGCGGAAGTCAACCATGTCGATATGGCCGGACATTTCTGGCACATAAAATATCCCATCGCCGGAACGGACGATTTCCTTGAGCTTGCCACCACACGTCCGGAAACCATGCTCGGAGATACGGCCGTTGCCGTTAATCCCGCGGACGACAGATATAAGCATCTCATCGGAAAGACGGCTGTTCTGCCCATCGTCAACAAGGAAATCCCCATCATCGGAGACTCCTATGTAGATATGGAATTCGGTACAGGCGTAGTTAAAATAACACCCGCCCACGACCCTAACGACTATGAGGTGGGCGAACGCCATAACCTTCCTAAGATCAACGTCTTCAACGATGACGGAACGATAAACTCCAACGGCGGAAAATACGAGGGTATGGACAGGTACGAGGCAAGGAAGCTCATTGTTAAGGAACTTGAGGATCTGGGGCTTCTTGTACGCGTTGAGGACATTACTCACTCCGTAGGCGTGCATGAAAGATGCAATGAGGTCGTTGAGCCTATGATAAAGCTCCAGTGGTTCGTAAAAATGGACGAGCTCGCTAAGCCCGCCATAGAGGTATACAAAAACGGAACGCTCCGCTTCATACCCGACCGCTTCGGAAAGGTGTATATGCACTGGCTTGACAACATCCGTGACTGGTGCATATCACGTCAGCTCTGGTGGGGACACAGAATACCGGCTTATTACTGCCAGAAGTGCGGACATATAGAAGTTACAAAGGATCCCTCCGGCCTTGTATGCTCAAAATGCGGAAGCACGGAATTCAAACAGGATGAGGACACCCTTGACACTTGGTTCTCATCGGCTCTGTGGCCTTTCTCAACCCTCGGATGGCCGGATGATACCGAGGAACTCAAGCATTTCTATCCTACGGACACAATGGTAACGGGATATGACATAATATTCTTCTGGGTAATAAGGATGGTATTCTCCGGTCTTGAGCAGATAGGCGAATGTCCTTTCCACGACGTCCTTATCCACGGACTTATCCGTGACGACCAGGGACGTAAATTCTCAAAGAGCCTCGGAAACGGAATCGACCCCATCGACGTTATAGATAAATATGGCGCCGATGCCCTCCGTCTTATGCTTGTTACCGGAAACGCTCCCGGAAACGATATGCGTTTCTATTGGGAGAGACTTGACGATTGCAGAAACTTCAACAACAAGCTGTGGAACGCTTCACGTTTCGTGCTTATGAATCTTGAGGACGAGAAGGACGATGACAGACTCCTTTATCTTACAAGCGCCGACAAATGGATACTCAGCAAGATGAATACCCTTACAAAGGAAGTTACCGATAACCTCACGTCCTACGAACTTGGACTCGCGGCTCAGAAAATAAGGGACTTCCTCTGGGACGAATACTGCGACTGGTATATTGAGATGGTAAAACCCCGTCTTTACAACAAGGATGACAGCACAAGAGACGCGGCTTTATGGACGCTTAAGACTGTGCTCATAAACGCTCTCAAGCTCCTTCATCCGTTTATGCCGTTCATAACGGAGGAGATATTCACCCATCTCCAGAGTGACGAGGAAACAATAATGCTTTCCGCATGGCCCGAGTACAAGGCTGAATGGAATTTCACCGAAAACGAGGCCGAGATCGATCTTATCAAGGAAGCCGTAAGAGCCATAAGAAACATAAGAGCGGAAATGAATGTTGTGCCGAGCAAGAAGGCCACCGTATATATCGTTACCGAGGACGCCTCCATCGCGGATATGTTCTCGAGAAGCTCTGTTTTCTTCAAAACGCTTGCCTACGCTTCCGAACTTGTTATCCAGGAAGGCAAGGACGGCATAGATTCCGACGCCGTTTCAGCGGCCATCCCCGGAGCTACGCTTTATATGCCATTCGCCGAGCTTGTGGATATAAATAAGGAAATCGAGAGACTTACAAAAGAACGTGACAAGATGGCAAAAGAAGTGGAGCGAGTTGAAAAGAAACTGGCAAACCAGGGCTTTATGGCTAAGGCTCCGGCTAACGTCATCGAAGAAGAAAGGGCTAAGGGAATAAAATATAAAGAAACGCTTAAGCAGATAGAAGAAAGACTCGAAACTCTTAAAAAGTAAACCGTTCATTTTGGTTTCGCTGGCGGATATAAGAACATATAGAATAAGCCGGTTCCTGTCAAAGGGAATCGGCTTTTTTGATTCATCACGGTTATATTCTGTTCCTGTCTCCCCATTCGCACATCATATCCAAAATGGGCATAAGGGATTTTCCTCTTTCCGTCAGGCTGTACTCGACCTTAGGCGGTATCTGCGGATATTCCTCCCTGTGTACGAGCTGGTCCCGTTCCAGTTCCTTCAACGTCAGGCTGAGGGTCTTATACGATATCTCTCCGATATATTTCTTTATCTCGTTGAACCGCACCACGCCAAACTCCATAAGGGTATAAAGTATGGTCATTTTATATTTTCCGTTTATCAGCGACAGGGTATAACTGAATCCCGTATTGCTGAGGCTTTCGTTTGATATGCATCGTCCGCCCATTTTACGCTCTCCTTTAAGTAAGTATTAGTAATAAATGTTAGTATCGTACATAAATGTGCGTACTTGTTTTTTGGTTAATTATTGCTATGATTATAATATCATAAATAATAAAAGTCAATTTAGCTTGAATATGGAGGAGATTGCAGCTATGAAAAAAAACTTTGATGTAAAGCCCTATTTATTCCCCATGCCTACCTATATGATCGGAACTTATAACGATGATGACACCGTCGATGTCATGATGATGGCCTGGGGAGGAATATGCGCCGAGGATATGGTTGCTCTCAACCTTGAGGCGGAGCATAAGACCGTTGCCAATATTGAGTCAAGGAAGGCCTTTACCCTTGCCATTCCCGGAACAGACACCATTAAAGAATCCGACTTCTTCGGAATCGCCAGCGCAAACAAAATGGCTGACAAATTTGAGAGAAGCGGTCTCCACGCCGTTAAGAGCGAAAGGGTTGACGCTCCCGTAATCATGGAGTATCCCATTACCCTCGAGTGCGAGGTCGTTGAAATGCAGTCCCAGCCCTATGGTCTTCGTGTTCTTGGAAAGATCAAAAATGTAATAGCCGATGAAAAGGTTCTCGACGAAAATGGAAAGATAGACTCCGGCAAAATCAACGCCTTTGTTTTCGACCAGATGCAGAACGGATATTATGCTATCGGCGAAAAAATCGGTCAGGCGTGGAAAAGCGGCGCCGAATTTATGAAATAAAATTTGCGGTTCAATGAAAGAGGTATGATTATGGGTAAAAAAATTGTTATTTTAAACGGAAGTCCCCGCAAAAGCGGAAACACTTCCGCTCTTGTCAACGCTTTTACTGAAGGAGCGGAAAGCTCCGGAAATACGGTCAAAGAATTTTTCCTTGACAGGATGAACATAAACGGCTGCAAGGGCTGCTTCGGCGGACACAGCGACCGTGCCTGTCCCTGTGTGCAGAAGGACGATATGGCCGAAATCTATCCCGAAGTAAAGGACTGCGACGTTGTTGTGCTCGCTACGCCCCTGTATTACTGGAATATGAGCGGACAGATAAAAACGGCCATCGACCGTCTCTTCGCTCTGGAAGAAGGCGGCGAAAACCTTCTGCGCGGCCACGATAGATCCTGCGCCCTTTTGATGGCGGCTGAGGGATCCGCCTTTGAGGATGTTTTATACTATTACGACCATTTGGCACAGCATCTGCGCTGGACAAATCTCGGCCATGTTCTTGCCGGAGGCAACTGTGATACCGGAGATATTGAAGGCAAGCCGGAAATCCGGGAAGCGTATGATCTCGGAAAATCCATACAATAACTCTATGACGGAAGGGAAACGACGGATAAAAATATCCCTTCCCCAGGCTTCCGTTTTAACCTAACCTAACCCCGTAACGGTTGTATGCATCCAGAAGCCCGACGGTTCTCCCAATCTGGCAGCCGTATCCTGGTGAACATATCTTTCTTACAATTTCAATATGATCGCCTATGCTATGGCTAAGCCCTCCTACCGCGGAGAAATGGTCAGAAACAGCAAGAAAGTTATTCTCACCGTTCCCGGAGCCTCCATTGCCGACGCCGTGCTCGGCTGCGGAAGCACCACCGGTCGTAACACGGATAAAGCGTCCAAGTTTGACATTGAGCTTACGGAGGTGGAAGGCAGTCCCATAAAAATTCCCCTTCACGGCCGTGTCGCCATCGTATGCGCGTTAAATGAATTTTATTGAGGTTGGCGACCACTACCTGTATATATGCTGCGTGGATCAGGTTTACGGCAATGAGGATGAGGAAGCCCTCTTTGCCTGGGACGGATACGCAAAGCTTCGCCCCGCGAAATGAGCCATTTAAGAAACGGGTGATTTTCGCCCGCCGGATAAAAGGTGTTTAATAAAATAAAGATAGCCGGAACCGCTTGATTTGGTGGTTTCCGGCTTTTTTGTACTGCTTATTTCATTTTTCTGAGCACGTCAACGCCTATGAACACGGATACAACAAAGGATATTATATCCGCCGCCGACTGGGTGCATTCTATTCCCGTAAGCCCGAACGCCGCCGAAAGCAGATAAAGGCAGGGTATGAAGAACAGGAACTGTCTCGACGTGGCAAGTATGGACGCCCTTACCGTATATCCTATGGTCTGGGTGAGCATATTGCAAATCGTCACCCATCCGAGAAGCGGGAAAGTAAGGCACTGCCAGCGGAGAGTCCTGACGCCTATCTCGATTACATCCGGGTCGTCCCTGAATGCCGCCACAAGATTTGGAGCGAACACAACGCCGAGCGCGGCGAAAATAATAAGCGCAATGAGGGATGATTTAACGCAGAAGCTGACGCCTTTTTTAACCCTGTCATATTTTTTCGCTCCGAAGTTGAAGCCGCATACGGGCTGGAATCCCTGTCCATAGCCGAGCATCGCGGAAAAGGCGAAGTTTACTATCCTTTGTACTACTGTCATAGCCGCTATCGCCGCGTCTCCGTATATTCCGACGGTATGGTTCAGGAATACGAACGAAAGGCTGTTGCAGCCCTGCCTGAACAGAGACGGGAGTCCGCCCCTGAGTATCTCCTTTACATAATGGAGATTGAATCTTACGTTTTTTATGCTTAGAGGTATGCTCTTTTTATTGGTGAACACAACAAGTATGACAAAGCTGATCAACTGGCTCAGCGACGTGGCCATTGCCGCTCCGGCGACGCCAAATCCAAAGGCGAATATGAATACCGGGTCAAGGACTATATTCAAAATACCGCCGGTCATTATTCCGATCATTCCGTAAAAGGCGTTGCCCTGGAACCTGAGTTGATTATTCAGAGTGAACGAAGCCGTCATTATCGGCGCTCCGAAAAGTATGTAGAACATATAATCAAGGGCGTAGGGACGAATGGTGTCCGTGGCTCCAAGAGCCGTTACAAGGGGGCCGCTGAAAATAAGGCCGAAAGCCATTATAAGGAACCCTCCGATAAGCGACCAGAAAAATCCGGTCGAAGCCATTTCGTTGCATTCCTTCACCTTTTGTGCTCCCATCTGCCTTGCCATATAATTTCCCGAGCCATGTCCGAAAAGGAAGCCGACCGCCTGTATAAGCGTCATCAGCGGGAAAATAACGCCGACGGCTCCCGTTGCGCTGGTGCCGATCTTTCCGACAAAGTATGTGTCGGCCATATTGTATATGGATGTGATAAGCATGCTGGCTATTGTAGGCACCGCAAGCTCCAGTATAAGTTTATCCACCGGTTCCTCGGTCATTTTTTTGAATTTCGCAGCCTGAAAATCCTCGCTCATAGCCGCCGTGGAACTTTTGCTCATTTATAACTCCTCTTTTCACGGCCGTTAGGCCATTTTATTCTCTGTTAAATATTTTATCACATATTTAACATTGCAGACTCCGCACTTTATAATTTTTAATGTTTTTTGCCGGAACACGGACAGACAAACAGTATGCGCATAACGTCATCAAAAGCGGGACAGTCTGTTTGGGCATAACAAAGCGCCGAATAATCATCCGGACTCAGCATCATATAAACAGATAGGGCGTACCAAAAAGCAGACCGATTATTATGCCGGCAAGTATGTCCGACGGATAATGAACTCCGGAAAGGAGCCTGGAAACGGCCACGAAAACAGAAACGGCCAGCCCGGCGGCTCCCAGATAAGGATGTATGTAGAACAGAGCCATTGTTATTACAAATGAGCTGGAGCAGTGCAGGCTTGGGAAACTGTGGCCGCTGGAGTGCTTTTCAAGAGGCGTAACGTCAAGCACGTCAAACGGGCGGGGACGGTCTATTTTATTCCTGAACTTTGTCACAAGCAGCAGCTCGACAAGGGGACAGGCCGCGAAGGCGAATATCCTCGGATCCAGCGTTAAAACGAGTATGGGCATCATTCCGTAAAAAAGCACCATCATAATTTTGGGCGACAGGTCGTTGACAACTATGACTGGTTTATGGAGAGACGGATGACTTTTCACAAAGTTATATATACTTAAATATATTTTTGCATCCAAACAAATTTTTTCTGACAAAAAAATCACCTCGGGAAATAACTATTTCTGATGATAGCATATTTTCCGAGGTTTTTAAATGTTTTTCTTTTTGTCGGACAGCCCGAGTATATAGTCGGCCGAGACATGGTAGTATTCGCAGAGCGTTATAAGGTGCCTTAGCGGCAGCTCGTTTGCGCCACGTTCGTATCTGGCGTACATTGTCTGGGACGTGCCGAGGATCTCCGCTATTTCCGCCTGGGTCTTGTCGCTGTCCTCCCTCAAGTTTCTTATTCGCTGAACATAGTCCGCCTTATAGCCTGCCATTTCGCCCACCCCTTTATTTGATGGTATCATTTAATTTCGATTATTATTGACTTTAGTAAATATATTTACTAAAATTATTAGTAAATATATTTATTAGGATGTGAGCGAATGAAAAAACGTATGGTTATGGTAATAATTGTTTTATTGTTGTTTTGCCTGTTTTTACGCTTAAGGGCGGAGAAATTTGACATAATCGTTCCGGACAGAATAGAAATAGCCGCCGGAGAGGCTTTCTGCGTGGACGATTTCGTGGAGATCAAAGGAAATAAAAGAGGCGTAACGCTGGAATACAGGGACGACATAGATATAAATTCTCCGGGAACATATACATTGGACATAATAGCGGAGAAAAACGGCGAGACAATAGAGAAAACGGCAACGGTTGTCATTATGGGATAAAATAAAGGCTCACTCTTTCAAAATATGAGTGAGCCGATTTATTTAGGCTTATTTCAGAAACGGCGAGCCGTTCTTTTCCACGGCCATCGCTATTTTTTCCGGAGTTATGGGAAGCTCCCTGAACCTTTCGCCGGTGGCGTTATAAACGGCGTCGGCTATGGCGGGGGCGGAGGTGTTTATGACTACCTCTCCGATGGACTTGGCTCCGAAGGGGCCTTCTTTCTCGTAACTGCTTTCAAAGACGACGTCTATATGCCCGATGTCAAGCCTTGAAGGTATTTTATACTGCATAAACGAGTTTTCAAGCACATGGCCGCTGCCGTCGTAGGTGACGTTTTCCGTAAGAGCCATTCCTATGCCCTGAACTATGCCACCCTCGGCCTGTACTCTTGCGAGATTTGTGTTGACGGGCGTTCCGCAGTCCACGGCCGCGGCGTAGTTTATGACCTTCACCTCTCCGGTCTCAAGGTCGGTCTCAAGTTCCACGGCTCCGACAATAAACGGCGGTGGAGAAATGGATGAGCTGTGGGAATCGGAAGCGATAAGGGCAAGATTGTTGTCCGTGGTGGAAGCCTCCGCCAGCTCAAACAGAGAAACGGATTTTCCGTCTTTTTTGCATATTACCTGTTCGCCGTTAAATTCAGCGTCCTCCGTTTCGCATCCAAGCATTCTCGCTCCAAGGGCAATGATTTTTTCCCTCAGACTGCGGGCGCAGTTTTCCACGGCCTTTCCTGTCAGATAGGTGGTTCTTGAGGCGTAGGAGCCGGAATCATAGGGAGAGGTGTCGGTATCGGCGGGAGGTACGTTTATCATATCGCAGTTACATTCCAGTACCTCAGCGGCTATCTGGGCAAGAATGGTGTCGCAGCCAGTACCCATATCGCCGGCCCCGTGAAGAAGCGTGTAAAATCCGCCTTCTTCCAGCTTTATTATGGCTGAGCCGACGTCTATGTTCGTTATTCCAGAGCTTTGCATGGCCATAGCCGTTCCGACGCTTCTGACCTTTGTTCCGCCCATATATTTTACGGGATATTTGTTGTCCCAGTCTATCATTTTTCTTACCCTTGCCAGACACTTGTCCAGGGCGCAGCTCGTGTTGAGCTGGTCATAGTAGGCGGGCATAATGTCGCCCTCGTGAACCATATTCTTTTCTCTTATGTCCATCGGATCCATATCAAGGGCATGGGCAAGCTCATTTACGGCCGACTCCACGGCAAAAATACCCTGGGTAGCTCCGTAGCCTCTGTAAGCGCCCGCTGACATTACGTTTGTATATACAACGTCGCAGCGGAAACGGTAGGCCTCTGTCCTGTATATTGGTATGGACTTGTGTCCCGAAAGGCCGACGGTCGTGGGGCCGTGCTCTCCGTAGGCGCCCGTGTTGGAAAGCGTATAGAGATCTATGGCGCGGATTTTGCCGTCCTTTGACGCTCCCACACGAACATGAAGCTCCATTTCGTGACGGGGCGACGAGGCCGTCATACATTCCTCGCGGGTGAAAACAAGCATAGAAGGCTTTTTTGTTTTCCAGGTGACAAAGGCGGGATATATTTCGGACACGGAGGTCTGTTTCGCTCCAAATCCTCCGCCGATACGGGGCTTAGACACATGCACTTTGGAATTGGGTATGCCCAGGGCGGCGGCTATTATTTTTCTGCAGTGAAAAACGATCTGGGTGGAGCTGACTACGTTCAGCCTGCCCATGGCATCTATTGAGCACCATGTGCAGAACGGCTCCATCATACACTGCTGATTGGGCTTTGTATGGTATGTCCTGTCGATGACAACGTCGCAGCCTTTGAGAACTTCGTCCACGTCTCCGCTTGAGGATTCGCTGTGGGAGCAAAGATTCCTCATTCTATCCGCTCCAAGAGGACAGAGAAGCTCCCAGTTATCCTCCGGATGGACAACGACAGGATTATCCAGGGCTTTATGGAAGTCAAGAACGGGCTCCAGCACCTCATAATCCACTTTTATAAGGGAAAGCGCCTTGTTTACGCATTTTTCATCCCTTCCGGCAACAATGGCGGCCACATCGCCGACATGACGCATGTGGCGGTCAAGGATGAGCCTGTCAAACGGGCTGGTATTTGGATATGTCTCTCCGGCAAGGGTAAAACGTCTGCTGTCCTGTGGCACGTCTTTCCAAGTGAAAACGGCTTCCATACCGTCAACCTTCATGGCGGCGGAAAAGTCGATATCCCTAATTATCGCGTTGGCGTATTTTGAACGGAGTATTTTAACGACAAGGCAGTCCTTGGGGGCAATGTCCTGAGTATAGACCGGTTTGCCCGAAAGAAGCTGCTCGGCGTCCTTTTTCCTTATCGGTTGGTTTACGAATCTCATTTGCTATTCTTCCTTTTCAAAAATTCCTGTATGCCCCTGAGCTGTCCCTCGTATCCAGAACAGCGGCAGAGATTGCCCGCCAGATATTCCTTTATTTCATCTTCCGACGGCGATGGGTTATCTCTCAAAAGGGCGATGGTGTTCATAATAAATCCGGGATTACAGAAGCCGCACTGCTCCGCTCCCTGATCGGCTATGAACTCCGTAAACTCCCGGGCCTCATCCTGAAGCCCCTCCAGAGTGTCCACCTTCCTGCCGTCGGCTCTTACGGCCAGAACGGAGCATGACAGCACCGGTTTATCGTCCATCAGCACGGTGCAAAGGCCGCAGTTGGATGTTTCGCAGCCTCGCTTTACGCTCAGGCATCCGTTTTCGCGGAGAAAGTCTATAAGAAGCATATCGCAGGCAATATCGCGGCTTATTTTTTTACCGTTTAATATAAGCGTTATCAGCATTTTTCTCCGCCTCCCAGATCATTATAGGCGCGTTTGGCGAAAACACGCACAAGATGGGTCCTGTAGTCGGCTCCGGCACGGAGGTTGCTCCTTGTCTCTATGGCTTCTGCGGCCTCGCCGGCAAGGCTTGCGGCGGAAGAGATCTCCGAAAGACTTTTTTCAAAAATCATCGTTCTGCCCGGCCTCGCTCCGAAAACAAGTTTCAGTTTGTCTCCTGTTTTCGCGGCGGCGCAGTTAAGCACGGCAAAATCCGTTCGGGAGTTCCTTACGGAATAATATCTAAGGTCGAGGGCAGTCTTTTTGATTATGAGCCTGACGAGTATGTCCCTGTCAGGTTTCATGCCTATAAATTCGGACAGGGGGATTATACCTCCTTTATGGAGCTCCACAAAGCTGTCCATGGCGGCAAATACCGTCAGCACATCGGAAAAACCGTATCTGCCGTATATGCTTCCTCCGACGGTGGCCAGATTCCTGAACTGCACGCCGACAATGGAGCGAAGAGCCTCCCTCACGGCGCCGCAGGAGTATCTTTCAAGCCCGGGGTGAAGCTCAAGCTCTCTGAGAGGAGTCATACATCCGATTATAAATTCATCCTCATTTTCCTCGATATCGTCAAGCCCAAGATCCGACAGGTCTATGAGTTTATTGATATTAAGCCTTGACATTTTAAGCCACAGCATTCCTCCGACAACACGGTTGGAGCGGATTTGGTTCAGCTCCCACGCTTCATCAAGGCTTTTTGCTTTTACATATTCTCTGGCAGTAAACATTCTGATACCTCTTTAACTATCTGATTTTTTCACTATTTTTTAGTTTAACATATCAAAACGTGGTTGGCAACGAATAAGACCGCCTTTAGTGAGGATTTTAAAGAAAATAGGCGGAATATGTCTCGGACTGGCTGAAAATAAAGTAAATAATGGGAAAAAATAAAAAAATGCGTTCAAAAAGAAAAAAATCCGCCCATAATAAGCGCATTTTCGACCGTGGGAAATGATAATGTAAAAAAGGCTCCCGGATAAAGCCGGGAGCCCCAGACTGTCAAAAAACTAATCCATTGTGAGCGGAAGGGTACTGTTCAGTACTTT
>OGGQ01001930.1_pt1 | contig 24856 bp, 20 predicted proteins | sample 1571191 | NCBI WGS metagenome assembly OGGQ01 (sample SAMEA2582061, study PRJEB24529) | metagenome | biome: Human gut stool | place: China | collected 2011
CACCGACAAGTACGGCGAAGGGCTGTCCGACCGAATGGTGCGTATGTGTCACGCCACCTGCCGCTCCGCATTGGAGAAGGCGGTGCAGGATGGGCTGATCCGTGTGAACCCCGCCATCGGCTGCAAGCTGCCGCCCAAGAAGGCGCGGGAGATGCAGGTGCTGACGCGGGAGGAACTGCAAAGGTTCCTCATTCAGGCGAAGTTCGAGGGCTACTACGAAGTCTTCCTTCTGGACTTAGCCACCGGCCTGCGCCGAGGCGAGCTCATGGCGCTACAGTGGGATGACCTGAACTTCAAAACCGGTGTGCTGAATGTGAACAAACAGGTCTACGATGTGCGCGGCCAGCTCCAAATCAGCACGCCCAAGACGAAAAACTCCGTCCGCAAGATCGTCCTGCCGCCTGCGGTGGTGGCGGTGCTGCGGGAGTACAAAAAGACGGTGGATTCCCGCTGGATGTTCCCATCGCCTGTCAAGGAGGACTGTCCCATTACACCCGGCGTGGTGCGCCGCAGATTGCAGCTCATTCTGGAGCACGCAGGGTGCAAGCATGTGCGCTTCCATGACTTGCGCCACACCTTCGCCACGCTGGCGCTGGAAAACGGCATGGATGTGAAAACGCTCTCCGCTATGCTGGGCCATGTGTCGGCGGCTACCACGCTGGACATCTACACCCACATCACCGACGATATGCGGTTCACAGCCGCCGCCAACATCGACCGCGGCATCGGCAAAGCAGCGCCGCAGGCGGACGCTTCAGAGCTGGGGTGGGAAACTGCCCCGGCCCAGGCGGAAAAGCCGATAATGACCGACTTCAAGCCCTATGTGGGCCGCAAACGCAGGTCTGGCACCGGCTGCGTCAGTGAGATCAACGACCACCTCTTTGAAGGACGCTATTCTCCCAAATGGCCCGACGGCAAAAAGCACGCCCGCAATGTCTACGCACACACCCGCGAGGAGTGTGAGGAGAAGCTCAAGGTGCTGATTGAGGAGACAAAAGCCGAGCTGGCGGAACTGAAGAGGCAGAAGGCGGAGGGTGCGCTGTCACCACAGGAGCCGGAGAAGGATAAGAAGGAAGGGCGGAAGAAAAAGGCGAAAAAGAGTAAATAAAAAGAATCACCGACATGGGTACCGAGCAATTGGTACCTATATCGGGGATTTAAAAGTTCAGACGTATCTTTTGCATTTAAATCTGTGGCGCTCTCACGATAATATCGTGCGAACACATCATTAATTCTTGCTTTTTGCCGAAAGCAGTGTTATCATTAGTTTGGGATTTTATATACAGTATTCACTGCGAAGCTATATGAGGTGAGAGTAATGCCCGTAAACTATAAAAAGCTCTGGATTTTACTGATTGAGAAACATATTACAAAAGCCCAACTAAGAAAATGCGCTAAGTTATCTCCGGCCACATTGACGAAACTTAACAAAAACGAATATGTTTCGATGGAAATCTTAACTCGTATTTGTGGTGTGCTGAGATGTGATATTGGTGATATTGTAGAAGTCGAATTGCCGGAGGAAAAACATGATTAATCCTAAAAATAAATGGCGCCGTTATAATACACCGCTCGGAATTTGTATCAACGAAAAATGTGAAACTGTTATTTCTAAGTATCTGATTCCTAATTATCAAGGGCAGATACAGTTGATATTTACATCTCCGCCGTTTCCCTTGAATAGGGCAAAAAAATACGGGAATTTAATGGGGGATGAATATAAAAAATGGCTTTGTGATGTAGTTAAATCAATGCTTCCATTGTTAACGGAAGATGGCTCTATCGTAATTGAAATTGGAAACGCATGGAATTACGGTGAACCAACTTTTTCAACTCTTCCTATGGAGACATTGTTAAGTATAAAAAATGAATGTGGACTTTCTCTGTGCCAAGAGTTCATCTACTACAATCCTGCACGGCTCCCTTCGCCCATTCAGTATGTTAACATCGATAGGATTCGGGTAAAGGATTCTTTTACCCGGGTATGGTGGTTCTCGCGAAGTGCAAATCCCAAAGCAAATAATAGAAATGTGCTCAAACAATATAGCAAACAAATGAAAAAGTTGCTGGAGACAGGTCAATATAACGCTGGAGAACGTCCTTCAGAGCACAGCATTAGTGAAACTGCTTTTAATAATGATAACGGAGGTGCAATTCCTTCTAATGTCATTATTGCTTCAAACACAAACAGCAGGGATCCATATCTTCTCAGATGTAAAGAAAATGGCATAAAAATTCATCCCGCACGTATGCCATTCGAAGTTCCAAGATTCTTTATCAACTTATTAACAGACGAGAATGATATTGTGATGGACTGCTTTGCTGGCAGCAATACTACCGGCTACTGTGCAGAGGAAGCAAAGCGTCGCTGGATAAGTGTGGAGGCAGATAAGGATTACTATATGGGATCTAAGTACAGGTTTATAAGGTGAGGCAAATGGCAACGAAAACAATCACATTTCCTGAAACTTTTCCTGACAGTGTTACCCTTAAGAACAACATTCAAGATACTGTTACATATTCATGGGCACTTCCAAATTTCACTGAGTACAATATTTCTTCATGGCTAAACAATTTTCAAGGAGAAGTCTTTCCGAAAGAGGATGAGGAAAGAATAGCATTGTGGCTGTTATCCAACTATACTCACTATAACGAAAAAGAAGTCGAACATCTTTGCAAAACTCTATATAAAAAATTTATTCATACGTATGTAACGGATCAGAGCCTTACTGAGAAAACACTGTTGGAAAGCATGAAAAATTTTTGCTATATTCCACTTGGCAGTGCAAGTGAAAGTGGAGGTTTTATTGCATATCAATTTAGAAAGCAAGCGAAAATTGGTATTGATCGCTTCTTTTTTCCAACAGAAAATGGAAGCATAAACGGAAATGTTGCAATCTTTATTGACGATGTCACATTAAGTGCTACTCAAGCAAAAGATCCTATTACCGATTTCGTCAAAAATCATTCCTTTGATAGCGTATACTTACTTACACTAATATCATCGTCCAAAGCTGAGCAGGAACTTCTACAGAACGGGATAAAAACCATTAGCTGCATTGAGATTGATGAGAGAAATAAATGTTTCTCTGGCCAATCCATTCTGTTTCACAAGTTTCCTGATTTGTTAGATCCGATTAAAGACTTTTGTACTCATTACGGAAGCAAAGTGTTTAGGAGCTATCCCCTCGGATATAAGGATGGTCAGTATCTATTTGGCTTCTTTTATAATACGCCAAATAATACTCTGCCAATCTTTTGGTCCAATAAAAATGGTTGGGTTCCTATTTTCGAAAGAAAGGAGAAGATTAAAACAGATGCAAGAATATGGCGCACTTTTGAGAAATACATTTAAAAATCCATTTGACGATTTTAATGCTTCTCTTATTGATACAGATAAGATTGTTAGGTTTTGGTGCGACCCTATTGATAAAGGGCAAAAGGAATTACTGTCTGCTCCAGTGTTTTTTACACAAAAAATGCCATTTATCATTCAGGGCTCTCGCGGTTCCGGTAAAACCATGCTATTTAAATACTATTCCTATGATGCACAAAAAATTGTCGCAAAAGAATCTGGCAGCATTATTTCACATTTGAAAAAATGTGGAGGAGTAGGTTTTTATTTCAGGTGCGATCCGCCTTTTATTAACTCGCTGAAGGCTATCTGTGCTGATAGCTCCTTAGAAGAATGGGAAGATGTTTTCTCATATTATATGCAGATGCATATTGCTCAAAGTATTATTAATATGATCTTGGATTTAGAAGCTGAAGGGGAATTGTCGTCCGATAAGTTCGAACAAAAAATTCTCGACGAAGTTTGTTCTGTTTACGTTATTGAACCGATCGAAAGCTTCAAAGATTTGTATACCTCTGTTGTAAGAGAAATTAAAGCAATCCAAGATTATAAAAATCTTTCTATTTTTTTAGAGGACGATATTAGAATTGTTAGAAAGTTTGGATCTTCCAACTTAGCAGAAGTTCTTATTGCATCTATTAGAAAATTTGTACAGGAGTTGTCGTCTATTAACTATGTCCTAATGGTAGACGAGTATGAGGCGCTTCCTCCTGAGTTGCAAAGAAGTTTCAACACGATGTTAAAGTACGCAAATGATAAGCTTACGCTTCGAATCGGAAGAAGAACTGAGCGAAATATTGAAACTGCAACTATCAATGATACGGAATATTTGAGAATCAACAATGACTATTTGCTTGTTGATTTAGACGAGAACATGAGAACGGGCGATCCTAAAAAATACTTCTACAGTGTAGCTCAAAAACGGCTCGACTTAGTTTTCAAGGATGTTTCCATTGATGTCAAGCAATTGTTTGGTGGTACTGAAGATCTTTTGGAGGAATGCAAAAATAACGCAGGAAGCAGAAAAGAACACATTCGCCAAATCCTAAAAATGGATTCAGCACTTTCTGCAGATCAGAGCAATGCAATTATCGGCATAATCGAAGTGCCAGATAATCCCATAATGGAAATGCTCAATGCACTATGGGTAATACGTAATCCCGATAAAGATAAGTTGAAGGTTGCCCATGATGTTCAACAAGCTATGAGGGATTATCTTGGTAAACATGATACGCCTGCTGCCAAAAAGTATAAGCTTGATTACGAGAATAAATATCGTTACACTTTGACGGTACTTCTGTGTTCAATTTATAAAAAGAACAAGATGTATTATAGTTTTAATACTATTGTTCATTTGGCTAATGGTAATACACGCGTTTTTATCAATCTTTGTCGCGAAATAATTTCTGATGCATTGTTTTATGAACCCAATGCCTTCTTTGACAATCTTTCTATTTCAGCGCCGACCCAAAGCAATGCAATCCATAAATTCTCTGCCAAAGAATTTGACGATATCTGCTCCATTATCCAGTATGGTGAAAGCATAAGAAAATTAATCCTAAACTTGGGAAACATGTTTGCTGAGTTCCATAAAGATAGACGGGCTCGCTATCCGGAAACCAATCAGTTCGTTCTTGATAAATTGGAGCTTGAGGAAATGAATTCTACTACTTTAAATATGGCATTAAGATGGTCCATGATAGTAAAGAAATCTGTTCCCCAACGGCTATCTGTAGATATTAATAAGCGTGGTGATATTTTTTACATTAACCGTATTTTCTCACCGCTGTTTAATATCTCGTATAGAACTCGCGGCGGTTTTAACGTGTCTATTGAAAAAGATGAATTTGCAAAAATGTGTGAAGGTATTTTTACCCCTTCCGCCGTTGGAAAAGTGCTGGGCACAAAAACAGAAGAACCCGTCAAACAACTGTCACTCTTTGGAGAGATTGGAGATGGTAGTTGTTGAGCAATAGTATTGTTTACAAGATGGAACAGATTGGCGACTACGTGTTTGATTCCGTGGATTGTTTTATTTGTGCTGCACATGACGACGAAAGATCCACCGAGGGAATTTCTAAAATGCTTGCGTCTGGTGTACAAATTGAACACGCTATTATTATCAAATACGATAATGGCAGCCACTCTACTGCTCTGAACGAGCTATTTGAAGGCCGTGCTCAAGAAATCTCCGTATCGAATGATGTAAACAGCTTCATCCTGCAATTCAAGAAAACAGTTAAACCCTACATAAACAAAAATATTGTTATAGATATTTCTTGTGTCCGAATTCCGGATATGTTTTCGATTATGAAAATTCTAAAATTGAACGATCATATAAAACATATTCCGTGCATCTATTCTGTCCCATACGATTACGAATATTTTGCGGGGGATTTTTCTTATAAATCTTCTCTTGGTGATTTGCAAAATTACGAATTAGCAGGTTATGGTGGAGAATACAACCCTGATAATCCGAATTCGGTTTACGTCATTTTTCTTGGCTTTGAAGGCGCCTTATCACTAAAGGTTTTGGAGGAAGCTGTTTATAAGCATTTGATGTTTGTCAACAGTTTGCCATCTCTTTCTCAAAAATATAAGGATATTAGTATCCTGAATAATCGAAGCTCGATTAAAGGAAAAAAATATGACTCGATCCTTTATGCCCCTGCAGACAATCCATTTGAAGTATATAATTTCCTTGAGAAAAACTATGCCGACGAGCCATCGATATGTATTTCTCCATTAGCGACAAAGCCTGTGGCTTTGGGGGTATGTCTGTTTGCATTGAACTACGAAAAGGTTCGTATTGTGTACCCGATTTCTGACATTTATTCTTCGCATGTAACTAATCAAGTTACAAAGACTTTAGTGTATGAAATTTCATTGACACAGTAAACTTTGACACAATAAATATTTTAGCAAAAATATTAGGGTTCAGAACGGATTGTTAATACTCACCTCCTGCGCCGCAATAGACAAAGAATAAGAAAATCCCTCTGAAATCAATGATTTCAGAGGGATTTTGGTCCGAGTGAGGTGACTTGAACACCCAACCTCGACATCCCAAACTTTTGAATAAAAATTTTTCTACTTTTTCCGACGCTTTATAGCCGCTTTTGCTTTATTGTGGATGCTCTTTGCAACTCTTGACTCCACTGTTTCCGCACACTCCACGGCTGTTTGTAGTCAAACATGTGGTCAAAAACCGCTTTCTGAACACCCTCGTGACAGGGGACAGAAAGCGGTTTTTATAGTTTGCCGGAGTGCCGCGGACGGATGATTTGCCTCTCCAGTCTGTCGCATTGTACCTCTGCCGGAGAGGTTAAGCAAGTCCTTTATACAGGAATAGGCGGTGCAGAATTTGCATCGCTATAGACAAAGAATACCCTCACGCATTTGCCTTCTGGAGATAAAACTCACTCTCCAGAAATACTATTTCGAGTTAAATTTAGTTTCCCCTCAAAAGCTGTTACATTCCCGTAATTTAAGCGGCATTTTAAGGGAAAGTATGTTTGAAATACGGGAAAGCACCCGTTCATATGAGCAGGTGCTGTTTATACTGCCCTATCCGAAGAAATACTGCTTCATATCTGAGGTGCCACCGTCCTTGTCGCAGAACCATTCGTAATCAGCGAGACAGTTTCTGCAGTGGGCAATTACATCAAATCCACCGGGTGAATGCCAGCTGTCGGCAATGCTCATGATTTCCAAAGGTTTCCCACAGGCCGGGCAAGGTCGGATTTTTCTTGCTTCACGAGTGGCACGCGCTCGCTGTTCTGTCTCAAGTACGCCTAAAAGACTCTGCCAAAGATTCGAATTCGGCTCATGCTCTGCGCAGTCTTCAAGGTATCGCCTGATATCATCGGCAGCCAACGCAAGAAACTTATCGTCCAGAAACCGAATGTGGCGCTTAATGTAATCGGAAACTACTGCGGGCATATATGTGTTTCTGCCCATCGCATACCGCATTGCTGACAGCAGGATCAAACGAAAGTCAGCGTCACAGATAGGGGCGAGCAGGTCCTGAGGGCACAACAGAAACTCCTTGCCATTATTCATGCATACGCGCAGCGGTCGCTGTTCTTCCGTTACCAGATTCAGTAGGCTGTTAGCTTGATCCTTCAGTTCGTCAATGGTGATCGATTCGTAGTTCTGAAATGAGTTTACTTCATAATTCATCATTTGACCTCCAATCAGTTTGTCCTCGTTATGAGGTGTTGGCATTGTAGCTCTGACGGAGAGGTTAAGCAACTCCTTTGTGCAGGGATAGGAGGAGCAAAATTTGTATCGCTATAGGCAAAGAATAAAAACTTCCCTTAATTCTGATGGCATCTTAAGGGGCAGCTTGTCAGAATATGGGGAAGAGGCTTGAACACGCGAAATGTAATTGACTTTAATCGTGATTTCAGAATAAATATTTTACGATTGACTCCCAAAGGACGTTGACTTTTATCATAACTGCAAATATAATATTATTGAATCGTTGTAACCGAGGTGATTGTGTGGATTACATGACTGAGCTCTCCGCTATTGCCAAAACACATGGTGGAATTATCGAGACGAAAATAGCTGCACAGAGAGGTATCTCAAAAGCAGTGCTTTACAAACTGTGCAAGGAAAATAGAATTCATCGTATCGTGAAGGGCCAATACATTCTGCCCGATGACATACAGGACGAGCTGCTGGCCATCAGCAACCGTTCCAACAAAGTTATTTTTTCGCACGAAACGGCCCTGTACCTTCACGGTATTTCCGACCGCACACCATTTGAACATACGGTCACTGCACCGTCTGACTGTATTCCGTCTGCGGCAATCAAGTCGGAATGTAAGGTGTATTATATCAAGCCTGAATTGTTTGAACTCGGTAAAACAATGCTGAAAACACCTGCCGGAAACGAAGTCCCCACATACGACTTAGAGCGCACGATCTGCGACGTAATTCGCAGCCGCAACAAACTCGGAACAGAAACGTTTCACGCTGCCTTGAAGTTATATGCGGCAGATCCCCAAAAGGATCTAAACAAACTGAACTTTTATGCAAAACAGATGCGGGTGGCCAATGTCCTGCGCCAGTATTTGGAGGTGCTTCTATGAGTAATGCAATGAGCTTGAAAGCGAAAATCCGAAACATTGCAAAAAAGAAGAATATTCCTGCACAGGTCATTTTGCAGAACTATATGTTCGAGCGCCTGTTGGTGCGCCTGTCTGTCTCTGATTACAGGGAAAAGTTCGTGTTGAAGGGCGGTATGCTGGTGGCAGCCATCGTCGGGCTGGATAATCGCGCTACAATGGATCTGGATACCACTCTGAAAAACCTGCCTCTCACACCGGATGCCATCCACAGCGCACTGGAGCAGATCTGCGCAATTCGCTTTGACGATGGTGTCTCTTTTGAGATCGGAACCATTTCACCCATCCGCGAAGATGACATATACGGCGGATACCGGGTTATGTTGAACGCATGGTTTGACACAATTGTTACTCCGCTGAGTATCGATGTGTCCACTGGCGATGCCATCACGCCTCATGCGGTACAGTACAACTTCTCTGAGATTTTCGATGACGAAAAAACCTACGAGCTGTGGGCATATAACATCGAAACTGTCATGGCGGAAAAAGTGGAGACCATCTTGCGGCGCAGCGTGTTCAACACCCGTCCCAGAGATTTTTATGATGCCTATATATTGGCTACAACGCAGAAATTTGATCAAGCAGTATTTGAAAATGCACTACAGGCAACAGCCAATCACCGTGATACGGCTCGACAGATCGAGGATGTTCCCGGCATTCTTCGGAATATCGAAGAAAGCCCAGAGCTCAAGACAATGTGGGAAAGGTACCGCAAACAATTCACCTATGCAACGGGTATTGAATACGAGCAGATTATAAATGTGCTGAAAACGCTGCTGGGAATAAATGCGATTGCCAAGAGAGAAGCGCCTGTTACAGATAAATGATTCAAATCTGACGGTAGATGTAGGAATGTGGAGATCTAAGGCTGAGTCCCGTTTTTCGTACAGTTTATAGAAATTAGAGGTAGTCTTGCGCCTCGATGGGGTGATGAAATGCTGATTATAGATAACATAAACAAAACAGTTAAAGAAGACTTGCAAGCAGGTATTCAAAAGGGCAGCAAGATGTCTGTCGCGGCGGCCTGCTTCTCAATCTATGCGTATCAGGAACTCAAAAAGCAACTGGAAGGCATAGAGGAACTGCGTTTCATTTTCACCTCTCCGACCTTTATCACTGAGAAAGCCTCCAAAGCGCAACGGGAGTTCTATATTCCTCGCATTTCCAGAGAATGCAGTCTTTACGGTACGGAGTTTGAAGTAAAACTCCGTAATGAGCTGACGCAGAAAGCAATTGCGAAAGAGTGTGCAGACTGGATTCGGCGCAAGGTGGTTTTCAAATCGAACGTGACCCAGGAGCAGATGATGGGGTTTATGACGGTTGATGAAAGCACCTATATGCCTATTAACGGGTTTACCACAGTCGATCTCGGCTGTGAGCGCGGCAACAACGCCTATTATCCGGTGCAGAAGACAGAGAGCTTTGAAAACGCCAACTACTTCCTCAAGCTCTTCGAACAGCTCTGGAATGACAAGAAGAAGCTACAGGAAGTCACTGACGTCGTAATTGAGAATATCTCCGCCGCATATCGTGAAAACGCCCCAGAATACATATACTTTGTTGCGCTCTATAACATCTTCAAAGAGTTCCTTGATGACATTTCCGAAGACGAATTGCCGAATGAGGCAACAGGTTTCAAGGAAAGCAAAATCTGGGGAATGCTCTATAACTTCCAGCGCGATGCAGTTCTTGCCATCATCAGCAAGCTTGAGAAATTCAACGGCTGCATTCTGGCTGACAGTGTTGGTCTCGGCAAGACATTCACTGCGCTTGCGGTGATCAAGTATTATGAAAACCGTAACAAATCTGTGCTTGTTCTCTGCCCGAAAAAGCTCTCTGAGAACTGGAATACATACAAGGGCAACTATGTCAACAATCCCATTGCAGCAGACCGGTTGAGGTACGACATCCTCTATCATACGGATCTTTCCCGCGAGCATGGACAGTCGAACGGAATTGATCTTGACCGCTTGAATTGGGGCAACTATGACCTTGTTGTCATTGATGAGAGCCACAACTTCCGTAACGGCGGTGAGGTGTCCGGTGAGGATGCAAAGGAAAACCGTTATCTGAAACTACTCAATAAAGTAGTTCGTGCCGGTGTAAAAACGAAGGTACTTATGCTCTCGGCAACGCCAGTCAACAACAAGTTTATCGATCTCAAAAATCAGCTTGCACTTGCCTATGAGGGTGATGCCTCACAGATGAGCAAAAAGCTCGACACAACCAAAAGCATTGATGAAATTTTCCGTCAGGCACAGAAGGCCTTCAACGCATGGAGCAAGCTCCCTGCCGAAGAACGCACGACGGACGAACTTCTTCGGACGCTGGATTTTGATTTCTTTGAATTGCTGGACAGCGTGACGATTGCGCGCTCAAGAAAGCACATCGAAAAGTATTACAATACTTCTGACATCGGCAAATTCCCGGAACGTCTGCCGCCGATTTCTCTACGTCCCTGCTTGACCGATTTGAATGATGCGATCAACTATAACGATATTTACAATCTGCTTATGTCGTTGAGCCTGACGATCTATACGCCGTCGAATTATATCATGCCGTCGAAACTGGCAAAGTACATCGACATGACGCATCACAAGGGAAACAGCCTGACCCAGCAAGGACGTGAAGAAGGCATTCGCCGCCTTATGAGCATCAACCTCCTCAAGCGCCTGGAAAGCTCGGTGGCTTCTTTCCGCCTGACGATTGACCGTATTAAAAAGCTGATTGACGATACGATTGGGACGATAAAAAATTATCAGTCTGGGGACTGTGTCCTGAATCTGACTGAGATTTCCGACACAGAAGATTTTGATTACGATGATCAGAACACTGACTTCTTCTCTGTCGGCAAGAAGGTTAAAATTGACCTCGCTGATATGGACTATGTTTCATGGATGCGCGAGCTGGAAAAGGACGCAGATAATCTGGAACTCCTGTCCCTCATGATTGCCGACATCACGCCGGAGCATGACACGAAGCTGCAAACATTATTTGGTTTAATCCAGAAGAAAATCGAGCATCCAATCAATCCTGGTAATAAGAAGATCATCATTTTCACAGCGTTCTCTGATACCGCAGACTATCTCTTTGCGAACGTCAGTAAATTTGCAAAAGAGAATTTCGGGCTGGAAACGGCAGAGATCACCGGCACGGTTGACGGAAAGACCACCATTCCAAAGCTTCGGGCAGACCTCAACACAGTGCTGACCTGTTTCTCGCCTGTTTCCAAAGGAAAATCCGTACTTCTGCCCGGAAGCACTGATGAGCTTGATATTCTGATTGCAACCGACTGTATTTCCGAAGGTCAGAACTTGCAGGACTGCGACTACCTCATCAACTATGACATTCATTGGAACCCTGTGCGCATTATCCAGCGGTTCGGACGAATTGACCGTATCGGAAGCAGAAACGACCATATCCAGCTCGTAAACTTCTGGCCGGATATGGACCTCGACGAGTATATCAACCTGAAAAGCCGTGTGGAAACCCGCATGAAGATTTCGGTCATGACCTCCACCGGCGACGATGATCTGATCAATGCCGAAGAAAAAGGCGATCTTGAATACCGCCGCGCACAGCTCAAGCGGCTACAAGAGGAAGTCGTGGACATTGAAGACATGACCAGCGGCATTTCCATCATGGATTTGGGACTTAACGAGTTCCGGCTTGATCTGCTCGAATACATGAAGCAGCACGAGGACATCGAAACCGCACCAAAGGGGCTACACACCGTTGTCGGGCAGACGGAGGATTCTCCAGCCGGTGTGATTTTCGTCCTCAGAAATATCAATGACAGCGTGAACATTGACAACCGGAACCGCATTCACCCCTTCTACATGGTTTACATCAGCGAAGAGGGCGAAATTGTCTGCGATTACCTGAACCCGAAGAAATTGCTCGACACGATGCGTCTGCTCTGCCGTGGCAAGGGTGAGCCTTGTGCGGAGCTTTGTAAGCGATTCAATGATGAGACGGATGACGGACGCAAAATGGGTGAAATCTCTGAGCTACTGAGCGAGGCGATCAATTCCATCATTGACGCAAAAGAAGAAAACGATATTGACAGTCTGTTCAAGAGCGGCGGCACATCTGCGCTGCTCAGTGCGGTTTCGGGGCTGGATGATTTTGAGCTGATTTGCTTCTTAGTCGTGAAATAAGGATGGTTATATGAAGAATATTGTTGATTTTTTGAAGTTGCCCCCGCGCATACTTGGTGCTTTGTCGGTTGCAAGCGGATTACTGCTTTTTCTTCCGAATGCAATAATAGAGAAACTGTATATGACAAGCTTCCGTGACAAATACGGATTTGCAATTGGAATTGTATTTGTTGTATCGACATCAATTCTGGTAGTGTTTTTAGTTGTAATCATCGCAAAAAAGATCAAGGACAAATATTATAATAAGCGGCTGAAAAAAGCTCGGATTGCTTATTTAAAACGAATTGACGGCAATAAAGTAGAACTAATAAGGTATCTCCTTAATGAGTCTACTCATACAGCGATGCTTCCGATGCACGATGGAGTGGTTTTAGAATTGCAACATTTTTATGTTATTTTGCCTGCAGGATCAACCCATGCAGTAAATATGGTGAACCCGCAAATAAATTATTTTTTGCAGCCGTGGGTGATTGAACAGATAGATGGTGATCCGGAACTAAAAGCTAAGTTTGGCAGGTGACTTTAAAAGTGGTAGGTTTTCCTCAAGCGACTGAATTTAACAAAAGAATACCGAAGCAGAAATTCTATGAGAATCTTGACATTTCCCCTGCTTTGCGCCGTGTGTTTGTCGATCAGATCCGGCTGGTCTACTGGCGAAACAAGCTGGCAGCGTCTACGCTGAACATCGCTGCGGGCGAAGCAGTGGCCGAGATTGAAGTGTTCGAGGTGCGGCTGAACGAGCCGCAGCTTGATGAAGCTGTGCTAAAACAAATCGACAAGGAAATCCCGTACCATATCCTCTTTATTCTGACCTGTGACGGCAAGGCTCAGGCGTGGATCGGCTACAAGGAGGCTGCTGCGTCCGGCAGCAACGCCTTCAAGGTCAGCCGCTATTATCACACCGACTGGATGCTGGAAGACGAACTGCATCTCAGCATCGACGGCTTGAATATGGATGCCGTCTATGAAAGCCTTGTCCGCCAGATTGCCGGGGACAAGCTGCAAATAGATTCCGGCGAGAGCCTGAAAGAATCTGTCGAGCGTGATGAAAAGAAGAAGCAGCTTGAAAAGCAGATTTCCGTGCTGGAAAACAAAATGCGGCGAGAGAAGCAGCTAAATCGGCGGATGGAAATGAACGCGGAGTTAAAACAATTACAGAGAGAATGGAGGAAATGAAGTGATTCAAGAATATCTTTTTACGTCTGACCAATACAAAGCTGATTTGGAGAACCTGAGCATTTCCCCAAAGGTTACTAAAGAGATTACAACGATTGAGAATAGTAAATGCTGGACTCTGTTGATAAGTGTTCCTGGCGTAAGTATGGAAGCGGCAAAAATTCTTGACCCGCTCAACAGGAAAGTGTGCGAAAATTACAGACCTACAGTTCTCGCAAACGAATGCTCCGCTTATTTTAACAAAGCATTGTATCCAATAGTAAATGAATTCGAACGAAAACTGCGAAAGCTTCTGTATCTTGCAAGTTCACTGCATGGCGATGAAAATTCTCAAAAAGTAATTGTGGGATTGGAAGAACAGGAGCTTGGGAACATTTTTGAAACGCTCTTTTCGGATGCGGCATTTGTCAAAAAGGCAAAAGAAACGATTAACAAAACATTGTCATGGCAGTTTACGCGAGCTGAACTGCTGGATGCTATCAACAAATTAGATGAAAATAGATTGTGGACGCTTCTTCTGGGAGATGACTGCGTAGAGACACTTTGCAGCTCATTTTCTGAAATTCGCAACTACAGAAACGATGTAATGCATGCTCACAATATAGACTATGAGCAGTTCAACAAGGCACACAAGCTTTTTAAGAAAGTGAATACAGAACTGGATTCAGCCATTGGAAAACTAATTGGCGCGAAAGAAACAAACACCGAAGTTACATCCACAGATTTTAATAACACACTAAGTTCAGCTTTGGCAGCTTTACATTCTCCGATTGACACAAGTGGCTTGCTTGTCGTATCCGAAGCATTAAAAAGCATTACATCAAATCAGCCAATTATTAGTCCGGAAGTCTCAAAAACCTTGTCGCAGATTGGACGGTTTGCAACAGGTGAATGCACTTTGAAGCCCGAAGTAATTGCCGCCATTGCCAACCTTGGTAAAATTGCCGCTTTGCAAAGCGAAATAGCCCCAGCGACAAGAGCCATGAGTGAAATAGCAAAGCAGCTTGCATCATATAAAATTGACATTCCCCCGGCTGTAACAGAATTGCAGCAACGGCTATCTGAGATTGACTTTAGCATGTTGCCAAATAGCAATAATACTCAACAAGAAGATGAGGAGAAAAATCCTAATGAACCACATGAGATTTGAATCGCCGGATATGACGGCGCAGAATATAGACCGCATTGCCGCCCTGTTTCCCAACTGCATCACGGAGATGCTGGATGAGGAACACAGCACGCCGGAGGAGAAGGTGTACAAGCGGGCGGTCAATTTTGAGCTGCTGAAACAGATGCTCTCGCCGGACGTGGTGGACGGGGACGAGGCATACGAGTTCACATGGGTCGGCAAGAAGGCTGCAATCGTGGAAGCCAACAAGCCGATTCGTAAGACGCTGCGCCCCTGCATGGCGGAGAGCAAGGACTGGGACACCACTGAAAACCTCTACATTGAGGGCGACAATCTGGAAGTCCTCAAGCTCTTGCAGGAAAGCTATCTCGGCAAGGTCAAGATGATCTATATCGACCCGCCGTACAACACCGGCAACGACTTCATCTATGCCGACGATTTCATGCGCTCGCAGGAAGAAGAAAACGCGCAGATGGGAATGTACGACGAGGACGAAAACCGCCTGTTCAAAAATACCGACACCAACGGGCGGTTTCATTCCGACTGGTGCAGCATGATATATTCCCGCCTGATGCTGGCAAGAAACCTGCTGACAGAGGATGGCTTCATCTTCATTAGCATTGGAGAAGAAGAAATACACAACCTGTACACTATTTGCAATGAAATATACGGAAAATCGCGCCATTTAGGTACATTTATTTGGAAAAGGCGTCAAATGGTGGATAGCCGTTCTAAAACCGGGGTCAGTGAAGATCACGAGTACTTGCTTTGCTATGCAAAATCAGCATCACAGAGAATACTTGGTGCAAAAGCTGATATGGGGAAATACTCAAACCCAGACAACGATCCGCGTGGGGATTGGATGAGCGCTGATATGACAGGTTTAGCAACAGCTTCTCAGCGCCCGAATCTTCATTATGAATTCTCAAATCCTAAGACTGGCATTGTATATGCTTGCCCTCCACTGGGGTGGAGATATGATAGAAAACACATGGGGGAGCTTATCCAGAATGACGAGATAATATGGCCAGCTGCTCCAAGTGGAAGGCCTCGCCGCAAAAAGTTTGCTAAAGATTTGCAAAGTGAATATACGGGATTGAGTACAATACTTGATACCGTATATAATACACAGGCAACTCGTGAGTTGAAGGCTCTATTCGATGGGGAGGACTTCTTTGACTTTCCAAAACCAGTTGATTATTTGAAACTTATCGTCCAACAGGGCACACCCGATGAAGGAATTGTTCTCGACTTCTTCTCCGGCTCTGCCACTACTGCTCATGCTGTCATGCAGTTAAATCTCGAAGACGGCGGACACCGCAAATTCATCATGGTGCAGCTTCCCGAAAGGTGCGATGAAAAGAGCGAAGCATTCAAAGCTGGATACAAAACCATCTGCGAAATCGGCAAGGAACGCATCTGCCGTGCCGGTGAAAAAATTCAGGAAGCACGTCTGGAAGCGATTGCACTCTCGAAACACGAATGGGATCAGACCTGTTATTATGTTGAACACCAGGAGGAGTGCGATAGACTGGGACACCTGCCGGATGAATACTTTGAAAAGGAGCATCCGCCTATCGATACAGGCTTCCGTGTCCTCAAGCTGGACGATACCAACATGAAGGACGTCTACTATGCGCCGGATGACTACAGCCAGGACTTGCTTGCCAGACTGGAATCCAACATCAAGGATGACCGCACCGACCTCGACCTGCTGTTTGGCTGCCTGATCGACTGGGGGCTGCCCCTGTCCCTGCCGTACAAGTCCGAGCAGATCGACGGCTGCACCGTCCATACCTATAACGACGGCGACCTGATCGCCTGTTTTGACACGAACATTCCCGAAAGCGTGGTCAAGGAGATCGCACAGCGTAAGCCGCTCCGCGCCGTCTTCCGGGATTCCGGCTTTGCGTCCAGCCCGGAGAAGATAAACGTGTTTGAGATTTTCAAGCTCTATATGCCGGAGGATGCAAATGACATTTCCAAGCGTGTGAGGGTGATTTGATGAACGCCGACTTATTAGTCTATCAAGCAAAGTCATTTTATAACGCATATATAGCACTTGATCAACTAAGCAGGGATGATTCAGATGCACTGCTTTTGCTTTTTGCCCCTTTAATTGTAAACGGAGCGTTTTCAACCGAATTAACGCTCAAGGCAATTTTAGCTAAAAATAAAATTGAATATGGAAAAGAGCACAATCTGCTAATTCTTTTTCAGATGCTTCCGAAATCGTTTCAACAGGAATTGTGGACATTCTTAACTGAAAAGGCCCCAGAGTATGCAAATTTTGAAAGAGGACTCAATGAGCTTATTTTGCTCTCAAACGCCTTCGTTGACTGGCGTTACGCATTTGAGGGAAACCCTGTACCCGCGATCGAGTCTCGTTTTTTAGCGGCTTTTGCAAATGCAGCGATTCGGACAATGTTTTCTCACTACAACACAGATTTACGTCCTGTGGCTAAAACGGAATCAGACAATGCGATTGAGCAAAAGTTTCGTGATAACCGTGAAAAATGTAAAGAAATAAATCTGAAAATGATCAAAAAGAAAACCAAGGAGCATCAGTTATGAAACTCCAATTCAAACATCAAAAATTTCAAGCGGATGCGGCGAAAGCGGTTGTTGATGTCTTTGCCGGGCAGCCATACCTCACGCCGACCTATATGATGGATCGCGGCGACGGGGACTATCAGATCGGATTAGAGGAAGAAACTGACTTCACCGGCTGGCGTAACGAACGCATTGTGCCGGAACTTTCCGACAAGCTGATTTTAGAGCATCTGCAAAAGGTGCAGCGCACCAACCAGATCAAGCCGTCGGACAAGCTGGAAGGTCGTTATAATCTGACGATTGAAATGGAGACCGGCGTCGGCAAGACCTATACCTACATTAAGACCATGTATGAGCTGAACAAGCACTACGGTTGGAGTAAGTTCATCGTGGTCGTGCCGAGCATTGCCATCCGCGAGGGTGTTTATAAGTCCTTTCAGGTGACACAGGATCATTTCGCAGAGGAATACGGTAAGAAGATTCGGTTCTTCATCTACAATTCTGCCCAGCTCACGGAAATTGACCGCTTTGCGTCAGACAGCGCCATCAATGTCATGATCATCAATGTGCAGGCATTCAACAAATCTGTTGACGCGAATGAAAAGCTGGAAAGCGGCAAAAGAGCGGATAAAAACGCAGCAATTATATTCAGAAAACTTGATAATTTCCGCTCCCGCCGTCCAATCGACATCATCGCCAAAACAAATCCGATTCTGATTATTGACGAGCCGCAGTCTGTTGAGGGACCTGCTGCCAAGAAAAATCTGAAACTTTTTTCTCCGCTGCTGACGCTGCGCTACTCCGCAACCCATAAGGCAGACAGCATCTATAACATGGTCTATCGCCTTGATGCGATGGAAGCGTACAACAAGCGGCTGGTTAAGAAAATCGCCGTCAAGGGCATCACTGAGTCCGGCAGCACGGCAACCGAGGGATTCGTCTATCTGGAAAGCATCAATCTTTCCAAAGCCGACCCGACAGCAACCATTCAGTTTGATTGCAAGGGTGCGTCCGGTATCCGCAAGAAAACGGCGACGGTCGGAATCGGCTATAATCTTTACGACAATTCCGGCAATCTGGACGAGTACAAAGTCGGCTTTGTGGTCAAGTCCATTGACGGACGCGACAACTCCGTGGAGTTTCTGAACGGCGTCAAAATCTTTGCCGGTGATGTGATTGGCAAGGTCAGTGAAGACCAGCTTCGCCGCATTCAGATACGCGAAACGATTCTTTCCCATCTTGAGCGGGAACGGCAGCTTTTCCATAAGGGTATCAAAGTCCTGTCCCTGTTCTTCATCGACGAGGTTGCGAAGTACAAGCAGTATGATGAGGCCGGGCATCCGTTCAACGGCATCTATGCGGATATGTTCGAGGAAGAATACAACGATATTCTCAGCTCCATGCAGCGGGAAATCGGAGACGAGGACTACATTCGCTATCTGGACGCGATTTCTGCCCATGATACCCACGCCGGTTACTTCTCCGTGGACAAAAAGGGCAAGATGACCGACAGCAAGCTCTCCGACAAGAAGGAGGGTACGTCCGACGATATTGACGCTTATGACCTGATTATGAAGAACAAGGAACTGCTTCTGGATCGTGACCCGAAAAAGTCTCCTGTGCGTTTCATTTTCTCGCACTCCGCGCTGCGTGAAGGCTGGGACAACCCGAATGTGTTCCAGATTTGCACACTGAAACAAAGCAGCAGCGAGGTTCGCAAACGTCAGGAAGTCGGTCGCGGATTGCGCCTTTGCGTCAATCAAGACGGCGAGCGTATGGATGCCAACGTCCTCGGCAATGATGTTCATTCTATCAATGTGCTGACCGTTATTGCCAGCGAGAGCTATGACAGCTTTGCAAAAGGCTTGCAAAGTGAGCTTGCCGATGCGGTTGCAGGACGCCCCGTGGCGGTTACTGCCGACCTCTTCAAGGGCAAGGTCATTGTGGATGCCAGAGGCAACGAGCAGGTCGTGGACGGCGATACAGCGCAGGCGATTTATTTTGATTTGATTGTCAACGGCTATATCGACAAGAAGGGCGTACTGACCGATAAATATTATGCCGACAAAGCAAACGGCGCGATTCAAGTTGCGGAGGAAGTGGCGGACAGCCGCGATTCTGTGATCAATATTCTTGATTCCGTCTATGACAGCCGCGCTATGCAGCCGGAGAATGCCCGCGACAAGAATGTCGAGCTGCAAGTTGATCCCGACAAGCTCGCCATGCCGGAGTTCAAAGCGCTTTGGAAGCGCATCAGCCCAAAATCCGTATATGTGGTGGACTTTGATACGGATGAGCTTGTGAAGAAAGCCATCGCATCGCTCAACCAGAATCTTCATGTGCCGAAGATATTCTTCAAGGTTGAAACCGGCGCAATGGACGAGATCAAGTCGAGGGATTCTCTCCTTGTCGGGAGTGCATTCTCGAAATCAAAGTCGTCTACTTATGACAGCAGCAAGCAAATCCGTGCCAACAGCAGTGTGAAGTATGATCTGATTGGCAAGCTGGTCGGAGAGACCGGTTTGACACGAAAAGCAGTCGTTGCAATTCTGACCGGCATTGAGAAATCCGTTTTTGAGCAGTTCAAATTCAATCCAGAAGAGTTCATTATCAAAGCAGCCGCTTTGATCAATGACGAAAAGGCAACTGCAATTATTCAGCATATTACCTACAACGTGCTGGATGAGCATTACGATACGGACATCTTTACCGAACCGACCATCAAGGGCAAACTCGGTACAAATGCAATGAAAGCGCAGCGGCATCTATATGATCATATCATGTACGATTCCACGAACGAGCGTGATTTTGCAGCCGACCTGGACACCAACACAGATGTTGCGGTTTATGTGAAGCTGCCGGACAGCTTTTATATCGCAACACCAGTCGGACATTATAATCCGGACTGGGCGATTGCTTTCTATGAAGGCACCGTCAAACACATCTATTTTGTTGCCGAAACAAAAGGCTCTATGTCCTCTATGCAGCTCCGGCTCATTGAGGAATCCAAAATCCACTGCGCAAGAGAACATTTCAAAGCAATAAGTAACGGAAATGTGGTTTATGATGTCGTGGACAGCTATCAGACGCTTCTTGAGCGAGTGATGAAATAACTCGCAACTTATGAGTTGAGAGTTGAATTGATGGGGAGATGCCTATGGACGCACGAAAGCACTTAATCATCATAAAGGGAAAAGACCAGACGGACTCGGTCGCGAGCTTTCAGTTCCATGACGGGAAGTGCGAGGTCGTCTATACCAGTGCGCCCAATAAGTCGTACAGCTTTCAGAGCAGCAATGTGGAGATCCTACCCCTGCAAAAGAAGATCGACCCTGCGCAGGTGATTGTCACCGTAAACGGGCAAACCATCAGCGGAATTGATGAGATTCTCGACTTCGGTGGGTATTATCGTATTGTCCGCAACGGAAAGAGAGATTTTTCATTTCGTAGGAATGAAGTGCAGTTCCAGCAGAATTGCCTGACAGACGGTACAAATCAAGAAATATTCCAGTATTTCAAAGAAACTGCCGCGGCAATTAGCCTTGAGGTGGAAGGCATCAACATCCTAAGCATGCAGTACGATAAGATCAAGCAGGTCAGCGAGGATACCGTGCTGGCAAGCTATCTTGCACCGCAGAAGGAAGTCAAAGTACCACAGATGCCGGAGGCGGTGATCTATCCGTTTGGCTTGAACCGGAGTCAGAAGCTGGCGGTGGAGCGGGCGCTTTCCTCCAAAATCAGCATCATTCAGGGACCTCCGGGGACAGGAAAAACGCAGACGATTCTAAATATCATTGCCAATGTGGTTCGGAGCGGGAAGACCGTGGCGGTCGTATCCAACAATAATTCTGCAACACACAATGTGGCGGAAAAGCTGGAAAAGAAGAATGCCTCTTTTCTGACTGCGTTTCTCGGAAGCCTTGCCAACAAGCAAAAGTTCCTGGAGAATCAAACTGGCGCCTATCCGAATATGAGTGATAGGGAGATGCCCACAGAGGAACGGCAGCAGTTGGATCAAGAGACGACCGCGCTTTCCCAGGAGCTGAACGAAATGCTCAACGCCAAGAACCGCATTGCGGAAATTGAGCAGGAATTTTTGCAGCTGAATCCGGAACAGCACTATTTCGAGGAATATTACGCGACTTATAGCGACGCACCGACAGAGAGCCTGGACAAACTGTCCTCGCAGAAGATTCTTGCACTTTGGATGGAATTTGAACAGCAAGCAGAACATGAGAGCCGCTTAGGCCTTTTGCAAAAACTCTCCATCATGTTCCGGTTCAATCGCAATGCACTCAAATTGTTCCTCCGTTCTCCAGAGCTTGTTATTCCCTATTTGCAAAGTCAGTTCTATTCCGTAAAGAGGCGGGAACTGGAGGCTGAAAAGCAGGAATTGAACCGCAAGCTGGAACACTACGCTTTTGACGCAAAGATGGATGAGCTTACCCAGAAGTCTCTGCGGCTGTTCCGGGCGGAACTGGCGACGCGGTATCACTGGCAAAGTGACAGACGGCGTTTTGAAAAGAACGATTTCCGCTGGAATTCCGCAGAGTTTACCAGCGAGTATCCGGTGGTGCTTAGCACGACCTATTCCATCAAAGGAACGCTGAGCATCGATCATATCTATGATTACTTGATCGTGGATGAAGCCTCACAGGTCGATCTGGCCACCGGCGTGCTGGCCTTCTCCTGCGCGCGGAATATCGTGATCGTCGGGGACTTGAAGCAGCTCCCCAATGTGCTGACAGAGGATGACATTCGCACCAGTGATGCCATTTGGCAAAAGTATTCCTTGGATGAGCGGTATCGCTTTTCTACCCACAGTTTGCTGTCCTCTGCATTGGAAATATGGCAGGACGCACCTGTTACGCTGCTGCGGGAACACTACCGTTGCCACCCCAAAATCATCAACTTCTGCAATCAGAAGTTCTACCATGGACAGCTGATCGTTATGACAAAAGACCATGATGAGCCGGATGTATTGACCATGTACCGGACGATTGCCGGTAATCACGCCCGTGGGCATCTCAACCAGCGCCAGATCGATGTCATCCAGCAGGAGGTGCTTCCGCGGCTGCATCAGCAGAATTTCCAGAGCATCGGCATTATCACGCCGTATCGAGACCAGGTGACAGCCATCCGCAAGCAGCTGGGAGATACTTACGAGGTGGACACCGTCCACAAGTTTCAGGGGCGGGAACAGGATGCCATCATTCTAACTTCGGTCGACAATGTCATCACAGATTTCGTGGATGATCCTCATATGCTGAATGTGGCGGTTTCCCGCGCGGTTCATTCGCTGGCGGTGGTCACATCGCAGGACCCACGCAATGACCAAACCAACTATGGCGACCTAACGCGGTACATCGAATATAACAATTTTGAGGTTATCCAGAGCCAGGTCTACTCCGTATTCGATATGCTCTATCAGGGCTATGCCGAGCAGCGCAGGGCATATCTGCAAAAACATAAGCGGGTATCGGAATACGATTCCGAGAATCTCATGTACTCTGTGATTCAAGAGGTGTTGTCTGAGGAGGCGTTTTCCTCTATCGGTTGTGCAGTGCATGTTTCTCTTGCGACACTGGTGAAAGACTATGAACCGCTGACAGAGGAAGAACGCCAATATGCCCGCAATCTGTTGACCCATGTGGATTTTCTGCTGTTCAATCAGATGGATAAGCAGCCCGTGCTGGCAATCGAAGTGGACGGAACTGGTTTCCATGAGGCCGGGAGTAAGCAGGCAGAGCGAGATATGAAGAAGAACTCCGTTTTGGAGAAGTGCGCTGTTCCGTTCCTGCGCCTCCGTACAGACGGCAGTGGAGAAAAAGAAAAAATCCGGACTGCACTAAAGGGAGAATGATTATGCCGAGAATTATCAGAAACGCAATCAGATGCAAGAAATGTGGAGATATCATCGAAAGCAAAACTGTCCATGATTTCAAGTTTTGCAGCTGCGGCTCGTGCGCCGTGGATGGTGGCCACGACTACCTTCGCAGATGCGGAAATCGTGAGGATTGGGAAGAACTGTCCAAAGCGGAAAAAGTGGAAGACAACGGTGCATTGACTTGATCCTGTCTTGCGGAAATTGGTGGTGCCAGGATATCATTTATCATCATTCGCAATGCCACCACGAATTGCCCAGGGCTGGCATCGTTATAAAAAAGGCTCTCTCAGCACGGATGCAAACAAAAGTAAAAACTGCGTAGGGGTATAGCTAACCTGCGAGCCCGCACCACGAGTACCCCACATCCCCAATAGCGGCTGAAACGATGCGCTTTAGCCGCTATTTTTCTTAAAAGTTTCAGTAGCTGTTTCCGCCGAACTGTGGTATATGTTTGTGCTGCAAGGAGGCGAGCGCATGAAATACAAGCTGCTGAAAGACCTATATGACTGCTTTTATACCCCACCTGAATTCCCGGTGCAGAAGCAGGAAATTGATGAATGCCATCACGCACTTAGCGAGGTGCTGGGCAAACCGGAGCGTCGGCTGGTGCTTCAGATCATCGACGCAAAAGACCGTATTGCGGAGGACAGCTCCATCGACAGCTTTATCGCCGGATTTGAACTGGCGTGGAAACTCTCTATGGAATTGAACTATTACGAAAACGAGCGCTCAGTCTCCTGCCGAACGGCAATGGGGTTGAGGGCTCGTTTCGCATCTAAGGAGGAAGAAAAATGAAGAAACTCATCATAGTGACCCTGATTACCACCTGTGCCGCCTTGTGTGCCGCCGTGTGGCCGCATAACAATGCAACCGAGCAAACACCCGTCCCAGCCGCGGAAACCGCTGTGAGCGCCAAGGAAGCGACCGTTGCGGAAATTGAGGAACCCACAGCACTGGCGGAGAAGGAAAAAGGAACGATTCCGCGACAAGAAGCGCCCCGAGAAGAGCAACCTGAACTGGAGATAGGGCCTATTGAAACACCCGTAGCTTCCGAACTCCAGCTTTCCACGGGGCAGGTACCCGCTAAGAATTCCGCACCAGAGCCAACTCCGCCCCACCCTCCTGAAGAACTGCAGCCCGGCGACAAAGTTTATGTGGCGGGCTTCGGCTGGTTGGAGTACGAGGGACCCAATCACTGCGAAGATGGCACGGACATTTACGAAAACGGAAACAAAATTGGAATCATGGGGTGAAATTTGCAGTTCCCCATTGCATTCGCTTCCCATTCATGTTATCATGAAAGCGCTAAATTGTTGGACTGTCCTGAACTTTGATCGTTCGTATCATGAGAGTACGAATCATATCGAACGGCAGTGACATAGACAATGAAGCGAGTAAAAAAATATGTAAATCCTCGAAACTATTGATTCCAATCAAATTCTCATTATGGAATTGAGAAAG
>OGGQ01001944.1_pt1 | contig 24623 bp, 18 predicted proteins | sample 1571191 | NCBI WGS metagenome assembly OGGQ01 (sample SAMEA2582061, study PRJEB24529) | metagenome | biome: Human gut stool | place: China | collected 2011
GACATGGTATAATATCGACAGATATTATACCGCGCTGATTTCCGTCTGCGCAGCAAAGGAGGCCGTATCCCATGAAACTGGAGCTGTATCCCTGGCAGAAGGAATGTCTGAAAGCCTGGTTTAATAATAACTGCCGCGGTATCGTCCATGTGATGACCGGAGCCGGCAAAACAGTACTGGCCATATCCGCTGCAAAACAGCTGCAAAGCAGGCTGGGAGGGGTATTGCGGATCAAAATCATCGTCCCGCAGACCGTTCTTACCGCCCAGTGGGCTTCTGCCCTTCAAAAATTTGGCGGCATTTCCCGACAGGAAATCGGCTTTTACTATGGCGCATGCAAATGCTCTTCCTCCCTGCCATATATGATCTATGTGATCAATTCCGCGCGCTATACACTTTCACGCCATATCCTTGAAGATCTGGAACAGGGCTGCTCTGTTTTCCTGATCGCAGATGAATGCCACCATTATGCCAGCGAAGAAAACCGGAAAATATTTGACTTTATACCGCATCTTTCCGGCCGCAGCGGTTCACTGTTCACGATGGGGCTGTCCGCTACTCCTTATACGGCCGGATACGAACAATATCTGGTACCCTCTCTGGGACCGGAGATCTATCGCTACGGACTTGCGGAAGCCACCGGGACCGCGCTTATGGTTCCCTATGCGATTTTCAACATAGCGCTTTCTTTCACGCCTGTTGAAAATCAGCGCTATCAGGAAATCACGGACAAACTGATTTACGCTATAAGTTCGCTGAACACCCGCTATCCCTCTATCTGCAAGCTGAAAGGAGTCCGCTTTTATCACGCCCTGCGCAGACTTTCCGTCCAGGAAGCTTCCCCCGAGACCGTGAAGCTGGCAAAAAATGTATTATCCCTCATCCATCAACGCGTATCCGTTCTATACTGCGCCGATGCCAGGATAAGCGCCGCCTGCAGTCTGATTGACACCCTTCCATCCGATTCGCGGATTATTCTGTTTGGGGAACGCATTGAACAGACCGATTTAGTCTTTAACCGTCTAAGCGGCATGTTTTCCGGTCAGGTGGGACGTTATTATTCCCTCATGGACACAGATGCCAAAAAAAGCGCCCTGGACAGATACCGGAGCGGTCAGATCCGCATCCTGGTTACCTGCAGGGCGCTGGACGAAGGATTTGATATTCCTTCCACCAGTGTGGGAATTGTGCTTTCCTCATCCTCCGTGGAACGTCAGCGCATACAACGGCTGGGACGCATACTTCGCAAATGCGGGACGGGGAAAATTGCCTGTCTCTACTATTTTTATATTCAAAACACTTCTGAACGGCCGGAATATATGACCGTACAAGCGGAATACAAAGCCCATTTCCTAACGCTTGCTTATGACAGTCAGAGCGGCTGTTTTCTCCATCCTTTATACGAGGAGGCGTCCCTTGCCGTCCTGAAAACACTCCAGGAACAGGGGAAATCACAAGAGGCGCTGAATGAGGCCCGCCGCTGTCTGCAGCTCGGACTGCTTCGTGCGGACTGGCTGCGCGATCCGGATGAACTCAATTCACTGAAGGAATCCGCGCCGGACACACGGCAGCAAAACTACTGGATCTGTATGAGGTTGATTCGTCAGGTATGCGTGGACAACGGTCTGTTTCCGACATAAAAATCCGGGGATGCGTGGCTTAAGTACACTCAGTAAAAGATTTATCAGTGGCCGCAATGTCCGCCGCAGTGTCCGTCATGTCCTTCATGATGCTCATGGTCATGGTGGGAACACTGGGTATCCGGATCATACTGAAGTTCACCTCTGATAAACGCCTCCGCCTGCTCATCCGCAGATCCGGAAGCGCCGGGATACAGTTCGATGCCGGCTTCTGCCAGCGCGCTTCTCGCGCCGCCGCCTATACCTCCGCAGATCAGCACATCCACGCCGTTGTCCTTTAAAAATCCGGCAAGCGCACCGTGTCCGGCGCCGTCGGCATCTATGATCTTCTGTGATACAATCTTTCCGTTTTCCGCTTCATACACTTTAAACTGCTCTGTATGTCCAAAATGCTGGAACACCTGGCCGTCTTCATAAGTTACCGCTAATTTCATGGGAACATCTCCTCTTCTTATAATATGGTCGTCTGCCTGACAGCTCTTTCGCCTGCAGCCCCCCGCCCCTCTGCCGCAGCAGATATGGGATATGCCGCAGAGCTCATAATTTCCACCTTCGATCACCAGCCTCTTCCCGTTAACCAGCATATCCGCCAGTTTTTTCCTCGCCGAGTTGTATACAGCCTGGACCGTGGTGCGGGCCACCCCCATCTGACCGGCGCACTCATCCTGTGTATAACCCAGCAGATCAATCAGCCGCAGCGTTTCATATTCATCCAATCCCATTGAAACCGCCGTATCTTCTGATCCTCTGCAATCATCAGGGCCGAAACTCCGGCTCTTCGGCAACGCACAGACGCGCCTGTGTTTGGGAGGTCGTGGCATACTGTCATCTCCTTATTTTCATTCTTTCGCAGATACCTTTATTATATAATACGTTTATGACATATGTCAATAACGTTTTGGCAATCCATTTTTTTCCGCTTCCGTGACATTCATCAAATGCACCAGCGCCGCCACGCAATCGACGCGGTTTACCTTGACATGCCTGCCGTATCCTTCCCAAAGCAGACCTAGTCCTTTCGCCTGCTGCTCGCATTCCGCCAGATCGTACTCCCGGTCCTCCGGCTCATGCAGGCTTCGGATCATAAAGCTCACCAGTTCCCCTCCGGTCAGGCCGTCGTCCGGCCTGAAACGGTCATGCATAGTGGTCGACTCATCCACCAGACCGGCATCCAATGCCGCCTGCACTGCCGGCGCGTCGAACTCATACCGGTATATATCACAGTATCTTCCCTGATAGGGGCGCTGCTTCGGGGCTTTCACCGCTTTAAAAAATACATAGAGGAACTGCCCTCTCGGCATCTCATCAAAGGGGTGGAAAAACTTCAGGCAGGGGTCCAGCAGTCCCTTTACCATCGCTTCCTTCAGGATATCCATCTGTCGGATCTGCCTGCAGTCCGCATAGGGGAGCTCGGGCAGATCCGTAGGAAGTATGGGCTTTTCAGCCTTCTTTGCCGGAGACAGCCCATCGGCAGGCCTTAGGGACTCATCCGGGACCCACGGTTTGGGAAACAGGCCGTTCATGCAGGAACACAGAGGTTCTATCCGCTGCTTTTGTATCTGTCCTGCGATAAATTCCGCCACAAGCATGGCCCCATAGTCGTTGGTATGGGCCCTGTCATTAAAATACCCCTTCAGTTTATCCTTCTCCATGCTGCAGAAAAGCTCAAAGCTGTAACGGTGCAGATCGATCACCGGCACATTCAGTTCCTTCCCGGTTCTTAAGCAGGCAAGCGCGTGATCCTCCAGCAAATCGTACCATCCGTTTTCATCCTGTTCCGGCATGCGGCTTAAAGAGGTCACAATGACCGGATAAGCGCCTTTTTCACGGACACGCCGCACATACCAGCGCAGGTTGGCCGCATAGCCGGTAAATGCGGCCAGATTGCGCCTTTTCTGATCATTATGTCCGAACTGAAACAGGAATACGTCTCCCGGCCGGATATACCTGTCCACGATATCCCAGTGCCCGTCATCCCGAAAACAGTTGGTCGTCATGCCGCCATGGGCCTGGTTTACCACCGCCGCTCTGTCAAAATACTGAAGCAGGTTATGGCCCCAGCTTCCGCCGTTAACAATCGGGTTATAAGGACAGTATCCCTCGTAGTCCGCCACTATGGAGTCCCCTGCGATGAAGACTGTGGGCGCCTCTGACCGTTCCACCGTAAGCCCGCTTAGGCGCGCGTTGCTGCCCAGCACGCTGATATAAACCGAAAGATCCTCAACGGGCGGTCGGCCCATCACAGGTATGTACTCACATACATGTACATAAAACCGGCAGACAAAGCTTTCGCCGGGCAGAACTGCGATATCCCGCCGCACCGTATTGCGCCGACCGGAGTATACGTCAATCTGCGGTATTCCCTGCTCTCCGCCACAGATTGTCACCGTAACCGCATAGACTCCCTGCTCCGGAACTTTTGCGCGAAACCGAAGGGGCCATCCCTCCTGCGCCGATTCCACGCCCCAGCGCGTAGTAACACGCTGCACGTCCGGCAGCTGACTGCCGGTAATATCCCGGATCTGCCAGCCTGCGCTGCCGGTAAAACGGTCCTGCGGCCGCTCCTTTAGCGGCGCGAAATCCAGGAAACCGCAGCCTCTGTCTTCATTATAAGTATCCCCGGCCTCGACCGGGATGTCTTCCCCGCCTGTTCCAGCCATAAAATTATATTTTATCGAATACATATCCCTTTGATCCTCCCTCATTTAGTTTCCCGGCCGAATAATCCCATAAAGGTTTCCCGATCCAGCCGCTGAACGGGATGAAACTGTTCGGATGAAACATACCGGTGTATGCTGTTTTTCAGCTGCCTCACCGTTTTTTCCTCCACCGACAGGTCAAAGCCGCAGAACAGGATCTCCGCATTTTCTACGCGTGCCTCAAACAGCGGCGAACGCCTGATGTTGGAAACGAAGTTGGGCACCGGCTCCACGATGGCCGAAAATCCCTCCGGGAATCCGGTCATCGGCGCTCCCAGCGAGTGTTCCAGAGGGTGTCTCCACTGAAATCCTCCGTACCTTTCCGTAGGGAAATCCTGCAGCGCGGGATGGCCGCTGTCACAGATTACGCCGCAGGAGTTATCCGACGGAAAATATGCCGGAGACCAGAATACCGGCGTAAATGTGCCCTGTATCGGTTTATTCAGGCCATCCGCCGCAACAACCGCCCTTCCGCCCTTCACAAGCAGTTCCTCTAATTCCGGTGAATTCCCCCGAAGGACCGGTACCGCACATGCCTCATCGCTGTCTGGATAGACATACAGATTCCAGCGGTTTTTGTGCCCGCCCGCCAAAAGCTCCGCCTCCAGCACGGACGGCCTCCGGATAAAATCCAGAGGGACCTTCACATGGCGTTTTTCGGTGCGAAGGCTTTTGATAAGCCTCCTTTCCACGTACAGATTCAGCGTAAAGGTGACGCTCTCCCTGTCCGCTTCCCCGTAATCGTACAGCATGAACTGTGCATCCAGGTACTCATCGGAGGTAAATACCCTGTCCGCCAGCAAAAGCGGCACCACGGGAGAACAGAACTCACGAAACTCTTCCAGTTCTATAATGCCCTTGCTTTTCCAAAAAGCATCCAGAATCCCGACCGTGGCCGTGTACTGGCCGGTATAATCGCTTATGCCCAGCAGCTGAAAACCGCCCATTCTCTCAGTCCTAAGGACGCTCTCGATATCCTCTTTATACAGCAGGGCGGCCAGACGGCCGGAGGCCTTAACATACTCAGACAGCATCGGATAGACGCCTGCGGCGGTCATGCTGCGCCGGATCACTTCGAAGTTTACCGGCATCATGCAGCCGCTGTATTCTTTCACCGAATCCACGTCTGGATAGACACAGTACTGCCCCACCTCAAACGAAACGATGGGCACCGGCATGTTCTCCACCTGTTCCTGATAGGACAGCCTCGTATGCTCTGAAATCACATCCGCGTACATCTGCGCGCGTATGCCCATGCCATTTGCCTCAAACGCGCTGAAATAATCATCCGCCGGCGTTACGGGGCGGTCGAAATTGGAGGTCAGCGTATAGAGACGCCGTCCGTCTAACGCCTTGATCTGCTCCGTCAGCTGTTCCAGCATCTCAAAATCTCCCATCAGCTCATTGCCGTTGGAGAAAAACAGAAATGACGGATGGTTTCCGTAGAAACGCGATATGTTCAGGGCCTCCCGGTGATAGAACAGCGCATGGGCGGGGTCGTCCCCTGTTTCCAGCGCGCATACATCCCGGTTGAGCCACAGCGGCATTTCCGCTTGCAGATAGATACCGACGCGATCCGCTGCCGCAAAAGCTGCCTCCGGCGGACACCACGCGTGAAAGCGTACATGGTTCAGCCCGTACTGTTTGATCTGCCGGAATTTCCATTCCCATTCCTCCTGGGATACAGGCGGATATCCAGTCAGCGGATGAATGCCGCAGTCCAGGGTGCCCCTAAGGGCGATGGGCCGGCCGTTCAGAAGGAATTCTCTGCCCTTTGCTTCAACGGTCCGCATACCAAAGGTTTCCGTATGCCTGCTGACGGATTCCCCATAGATCAGCTCCGCCTTCATCATATAAACCGCCGGATGGAATTCATCCCAATACGTGATCTCACCGTCCATCGGATATTCCAGATGCAGGATCTGTCTGGACTGAAACAGCACCCTGTCATACTCTGCGGCAGCAAAAGAGGTCCCATCCGGCCCAAAGGCCGTAAGGCGGACTTTCACCTGCTTCCGCTCTCTGAAATCAGGGCAGTCCCCCGCCGCAGTCAGCCTTACAGATACGCTCTGTCTGTTCGGAAAGATCTGCAGGTTCGATATGTGAAAGATCTCCTCACACCTAAGCTCGATTTTTCCTATAATCCCGCACCAGATGCCCTGTGTATCCAGGCTGTAGCCGCTGGCCATGCCGTCCATATGTATGAGATCCGAATTATCGATACGCAGAGTGACCGTATGCGGTCCCGGGCTTATCCGCCCGGTCAGCCGATAGATATGGGGTGCGCTAAGCGATATAATCTGCCGGTCGATTTTCTCCCCGTCAATCCACAGCTCGGAAGCGATATTTACCCGTTCCAGATACAGGGTGATGTATCGGTCCCTAAACTCTTCCGGCACACAGATCTCACGCTGCAGCCAGAGCGCCCCCGTATAGCTGTATTTTTCCCTAAGGCAGCGCACGGTATCACGGTTTAGCTCCCGATACCACTCCTGCTTTTTGCCGATGCCGTTCTCACAGGCGCTTCCGGGCAGCTTAAATCCTTCCCCGGGCAGGCGCTTCCTGTAATACTCCTGTGCGTATCCCTGATTCTGTTCATCGGTGGCAAAGCGCCAGCTTCCTGCAATGTTCAGTATCTTCAACGATCAATTCCTCCAATCCTCCACTGTTTGCCGGATGACATCCAGGTTTTTGGGGTCCGCCTGTTCCTCCGGCTGATTTTCATCAAACGGTATGTATGTATTTTCACTCACCGACTCCCCGAACAGAGTCTTTACCCATATGAGAGCCAGCGCATATCTGCCGTACAATAAGCTCATATGGTGTCCGTCCCGGCAGAGCGATATGCCGCCTTCTTGTACGATAAACGGTTTGGTGCCGCGCAGCTTTTGGATGATATCCGCGCTGGGAATCAGTCCTAATCCGTACTTTTGGGCCATGTGCTCATAGCAGCCGCTGACCATCACATACATCTCCAGCTGGTTCCGATGATATCGCATAAAATTTTTGTGGGGGCTGTTCCACTCATATGCCCAGGTTTTCTGAAGCAGGATTCTGGCCCCGCCCGCCTGTTTCCGCAGGTACTCTGTCATGAGACCCAGAAACGGCTCATAAGTATCCTCCCAGCCGCTGTCAAAGCTGGCCTGCTGTGTCACAATATAATCCCATTCTGCCTCTTTTAAGGCTTCCTCCACCGACACACAGCGCTCCGTGGGAACGCCGTTCTTCTGGTACTGATAGGCCTGGGCATTGCTCTCAATATTCAGCCAGTGCTGCTCTAAGGAGCAGCCCCCTATGTATAGATTCACCACGTTTGTCTCAATGCCGGATGCCGCCGCGGTCTGATGCAGATAGCGGCATGCGTCCTCCGAAAAACTGTTGCCTATGGCAAGAATGTTAACCGTACACATACGAAACCTCCAAGAAGATATATTTTTATTGTCATACTACCACAAAATGCAGCCTGAGACCAGTTACATAAAATGCAAAAATAAAAAGCCCTGTATACACAAGGCTTTTAAAATGGAGATAGTGGGATTTGAACCCACGGCCTCTTGCATGCCATGCAAGCGCTCGTCCCAACTGAGCTATACCCCCGGGATATTAAGTGGAATTACTGCTGCCAGGAACACATCGGCAACGGTTTTATTATGCCATATTTGGTTCAATTATGCAACCGGATTTTTTGTTTTTTCGCATATTTTTTCTCCGGCATGTGCGAAAAATTTACGGCAACTGTGAATAGTAACCCCCCGCCTTATGTGCTATAATAACGTTATCATGCGAAAGCGCACGCCCATATGTGGCATTCTATGATAACGGAGGTAATAGATATGAGCGAAATACGCACAGCCGCCCCACAGTTTCACGGCAGCGACTTAGAAAAGGTGGCGGAATATTACGGCATACGAAAAGAGGGGATCATCGGCTTTGCCGCCAATGTAAATCCCTTAGGTCTATCAGAACATCTCAAAGAGGAGCTGGCCAAAAATCTGGACTGCCTCTCCTCCTATCCGGACCGTGATTACTGCGGGCTGCGTCAGGCCATCGGCAGCTACACAGGGACGGACTGGCATAATATCATGGTGGGCAACGGTTCCACGGAGCTGATTTCCCTGACCATTCAGTTTTTCCGGCCAAAGGACGCGGTGGTGCTCGGCCCCTCTTACTCGGAGTATGAAAGGGAGCTCTCCCTGGCCGGTTCCGAAATCCGCTTTTATAATCTGAAGGAGTCCGACGATTTCCGCATATCCACAGAGGATTTGAAAGAGTTTCTTACGGAAGATCCCCAAGCCGCAGGCGCGGGCGGTCAGGGATACCGCAGGCTGCTGGTGCTCTGCAATCCCAACAACCCCACCTCCAGCGCGGTAAGTACTGCCCAGATGGAAGAGCTGCTTGGCTTCTGCCGCAGTCAGCGAATCTTCGTCATGACCGATGAGACTTATGCGGAATTTGCACCTGACACCGAAAATATCACGGCGATTCCGCTGACGGAAAAGTTCGACAACCTGATCGTGCTGCGGGGCGTATCCAAATTCTTCGCCGCACCGGGTTTAAGGCTGGGATACGCGGTAACCGGAAACGAAGAGCTCAAGGCAGAATTTACGTCAAAGAAAAATCCCTGGACCGTTAACTCGCTGGCGGAAACTGCGGGCAAAATCATGTTCGCCGATACAGACTATATCAACGAAACGCGCCGCCTGATCTCCACGGAGAGAGAACGCATCTGTGCCGGGCTGGATGGCATCGCAAACCTGAAATACTATCCTCCCTATGCGAATTTCATACTGGTGCACATCACAGACGGGGAGAAAAATGCCCAGGATCTGTTCGAAGCCGCAATCCGCCGGGGCATGATGGTGCGAAACTGCAGCAGCTTCCACAATCTGGACGGGAACTATTTCCGATTCTGCTTTATGAGACCGGAGGACAATGACCGGCTGCTGGACTGCATCCGCAGCGTATTCGGAGAGAAAGACTTGTCACCGCGCTGATTCTTTTCTATAATGAAGAAGAACTATGGATCAAACATCCAAAAATCAGGAGGAACTTAAACTATGTGTGACTATTTTGAACAGAAAGACAGCGTCGCCCAGTGCATCGGCACCGATGTTGCGCCGGTCCTTAAGACCATTGCCGGACATTACATAGACTCTCATCCGCCCAAACCGCCGGTATACCGTCCCTGCAGCACTCTGGGATTTCGCTGCACCGACGATTATCTGCTGGAGATCAAGCTCCACGACAAATTCCCGGATATGAAATTGGAAAGCTATGCCTATGCGTGGGGGATGCTCAAAGTCCCTGCAGAAGGCACCTATAATTTCCGTTTCGCCGCCTACGGCCCCGTATTCGTCTATGTCAACGGGGAATACGTATACCGCAGCGGGCTGTATGAAGAGCGCTTCAGCACCGCGCTCACCAACATGTCCCTGAAATTAAAAGAAGGAGAAAACAGCATATTGTTCCTGTGCGTGCGCACGCCTCTGGGCTGCGGCTGCCGGGTAGGCGCTGGCTCCTATAAAGGGATGCGGATCGCCTTCTACTCTCCCACACTGGAAAAGAAAGGGATGAGCGGCATGATCTACAGTGAACCCATGGACCGCCCGCTGGAAGAACTGCCCCGGCTCTGGCAGTCCGAAGCGGAGATGCCGGTCAGGTGGTACCCGCGCACCGAATGGAACAACGATGAAAAGGCTCTCACGCCAATTCGCCGCATCTATGGCGGAAACAGCGGGCTCTATCTGTCAGCCGCAGCCTTTGTCTGTGACGGCAGCGCCGATGTGACCGTCACCGGACGCCTGAACAACTGCCGCGGACTTTGGATTGACCGGGGATCTGTCACACCCTGGGAAGGAGACGGATCTGTGGCGGTAAGCGCCGGTCCCGGCCGCCATACGCTTTTAGTGCTGGCTGAAGACTGTGAATTAAACTGTGAAGGGGCATCCCTGGAATGTCCGGTTCCCTTAGAAAATGCCGGGCATCATCTGAACTGGCTCTATGCGGGACCCTTCACACCGGAGACCGAACTGGATTTGGACAGAGTTCTCTCCTTTAAGAAGCCGCTGCCCGCTGCAGGGGGCGACACGTTCTGGCGCACCGATCAGCCCGGCTGTTACCTGCGCATATTCAACGAATCCGTTAATTTCGGAGAGTGGAGTTACCCTCTGGGCGTCACCCTGTATGGCATGCTGCAAACAGCGCGCATGACCGGCAGCCCGGAAATGGACGCGTATATCACCGCACATCTTGAGCAGTCCGCGTCCCACTTCGAGTACTGTCAGTGGGACAAACATGAATTCGGCGCAGCTTCCTTTCACCATCTTCTGACCACGCTGGACAGCCTGGACGACTGCGGTTCCTTCGGTTCCATGATGCTGGAATATATGAAGGACCATGATCTGCCGGACGGCCGCGTGATCGCGGACTATATCGCGGAATATATCAGGGACCGCCAGCAGCGCCTTCCTGACGGCACCTTTTACCGCAACCACTCCTATATAAAGATCATGGATGAAACCATGTGGGCGGACGATATGTACATGAGCATTCCGTTTTTATGCCGCTATTATCAGCTGTCCGGTGATGCCGCATTCCTGGATGACGCGGCCAGACAGGTTAAGAATTTCAAAAAATATCTGTACATGCCGGATCTGCAGATCATGTCCCATATCTACGACGTCCACTATGGCCTGCAGACCAAAGTGCCGTGGGGCCGAGGCAACGGCTGGGTGCTTTTTTCCACCACTGAGCTTTTGGCCGTTCTTCCCGAAGACCATCCGGATTACCCGGAGATCCTGGCATTTTTCCGTGAAATGTGCGGCGGCGTGCTCCGCCTTCAGGGGCCGGAAGGCATGTGGCGCCAGGTGCTCACTTTTCCGGACTCCTATAAGGAGACCTCCTGTACAGCCATGTTTTTATATGCCTTTTCCAGAGGCGTGCGCTATGGCTGGCTGACCGATCCCGCCCCTTACCGCGAATCGGTTAACAAGGGCTGGAAGGCCCTGTGCGGCATCTCCGTAGACAAGTATGGTAATGTATACGGCGTATGCCGCGGATCCGGTTATTCCTTCAGCAAGGAATATTACGCCAACGATTTATCCTGGCGGCTCAATGATACTCATGGCATCGGCATTGTCATGCTGGCCGGCATTGAGACGGAAAAGATGAATGATATGCAGGGCGGATCCAATCACTAAAACGGATGCCGCCGGGCACACCTAAAAAATGAGCCGGATGTTTAATCCTGCTCATTTTTTAATATTTCTTTCAGATGATCCGATCCGATGCTGTCGAATAACGGACCGGTAATATAGTCATCACTGATCATAGCGTATCCATCAGTTCCCTCACTATATTTTCCGCCGCATTGTGCGGGATGTTCGCCCTCTGCGCCTCCAGCTGGCATTCTCTGTAATTTCTGTCCATACACAGTTTCTCCGCATAGGTGATCTGTTCTTTTACCTTGCTGCTGGAGCAGGACATACCTCTTTCGCTGAAAAACAGCGCATTTTTTGTTTCACAGCCCGGTATAGGGGCCGTATGGATCAGCGGAACATTCGCCACCGCCGCCTCTGTTGTGGAAAGGCCTCCCGGCTTTGTAAACAGCACATCACAGGCCTTCATGCAGATGGCCACCTGTTTCGTAAATCCGGTGATCAGCACATTTTCATTGGCCCCAAATGCACCTGTCAGCCGGTCTTTCAGTTTTTCATTGGTTCCGCACACCGTCAGAACGGTGATATGGTCCTCGTAGCGTTTCAGAAGTTCACTGATCAGCTTTTCGGAATTTCCAAATCCCATGCTGCCGGACATGATCAGGTACAGGCGCTTTCCACAGTCCAGCTGTGGGAATATGTTGGCCCGGATCCATTCTCTCGCTTCTTCCCTGCTTATTTGACATTGAAAACGGCCGCTGACGGGTATACCCAGAGGATACAGCTTCTCCCTTGGAAGCCCCCTCATAGCAAATTCCTCCACCAGGTCCGGATGGGGAATGATATATTTGTCCAGCTCTGTTTCCTCCCAAAAGGGGATGCTGGTATAATCCGTGGCCACGGCCACGGTCTTAAAGTCCAGGCGCCCCGATCTCTTCAGAGCCGTCAGAGCCTCCGCCGGAAACAGATGGCTGGTCACCACCACATCAAACCGGCTCTCCTTAAGGTACCGGTACAGACGTTTGCAGTATGCCTTATTGGCATAGTAGACCGGTGATTTATGTCTGGGGCTGCTGATCAGGCTCCCCGCCATATAAGCCGCTTTAAACAGGGCCGGATAGCGTGTGCTGAATATATAGCAGTCCGACACCTTTTTGGACAGTTTCTCTCCGCTTAGGGAAAACATATCCAAAAACCGCACATCTATCCCTTCTTTTTTCAGCTGCTCTTCCACCGCGTGGCCCGCGCTGTTGTGGCCGCCTCCGGTATTGCAGGATATCACTAAAACCTTCATGCCTGTTTATCTCCATTCTTTTTATCCGCCAGCCTGTTCTCCAACTGATGTGCACCGATCTGCACCGTGATATCCTTAAACGTGAAGCTGTGAATATGGCGCGCCATGACAATGGCGGATATCAGCATACAGCCGGCGGTTACGCTCCCCCATCCGATACAGCGTATGACAGCGACGGAAAAGATTATGTAGGTCACGATTACTCTGGCTCCGTGAGGATTGATCTTTAATACCAGGCTGAAGAACAGGAAGCTGAACACCAGCAGCCACAGCGCCTGATCAAAAGGCAGCGCACCGATCAGCACGCCAAAGGAAACCGCAATTGCCTTTCCTCCCTTAAACTTCATAAACGGGGACAGAGCATGGCCGAACACCGGAGCCGCCAGCACAAAGGCGAACCCCAGCGCATCGGGATCCAGGACACGGCACGCCATATAGACGGGCAGTATTCCCTTTCCAATATCCAGTGCAAGGCAGAGAATCCCTGTTTTTAAGCCGGCATTGGTGAACACATTCGCCGCTCCCGGATTACCGTCATCCGACTTTTTTGTCACATCCACATTCAAAAAATATTTCGGTATCCAATAGCTGAACATACAGCTTCCGAAAATAAAGCCGATTACGGACCAAATCAAATATCTCATACCCTCACCCCCTATAATCACTGTCACCAGCCGAAGGCTGATGACCTACGCACACTTCAGTGTGCTTCCTCACCGCTTTTCTACATTATATTCTCTTTTGATGAATATTTCAACGTTATGCCGATTATTGCAGCAGCCTTATTCCCTCGTCAGCTTCCGCACCCAGTTCCCATAATTGGATTTTATAAAAGCCGGCACACATTTAAAGATCTGATCCGCATTCAGGCAGCAGACCACTGCAGCCGGAGATGCCTTTACTACAAACGCCATAATAAACGACAGCGGAATGACGATCCCCCAGATGCTGATCAGATCCATCTTCACCACAAACATGGCGCTGCCGCCGCCGCGGATAATTCCGTTGTTCGTGGGCATCTGATAGGACATGCCGACGATCACAACACTTAGGATCATCAGGAAAGTATCCGCCATCTTTTTGGTTTCCGGCGCCAGATCATAAAGGCTCAAAATAGGAATGCGGATGAAGAACAATACAATTCCGGAAACAATGCCGATGAGCAGAAACATCCTCTGCATCATCCTGGAATAGTGTTTCACCAGATCCAGATCGCCAGTGCCGATTGTTTTTCCTATAATCACAGACGCGGTGGAAGATGCCCCTACCGCCATGGATTTCACCATTAAAAACAGGGTGGACGCCACGCTGTTTGCAGCTATGGCCGCTGCTGTCATATGGCCTAAAATAACGGTCTGCAGCGCTGTGTTGACACCCCAGAGCCCCTGTACGAACAGCATCGGCGCCGTAATCTTAAAATAGTCCCTGGAAAGCTGCTTATCCGTGTGCAGATAGGTGCGGATTCCAAGGTTCAAATGCTTTTCCTTCCTCGCTATGTAGACGATCAGCACCAGCACTTCCAGCATTCTGGCAGCCAGCGTACCGATGGCCGCGCCCGCCGCCCCCAGCTCCGGTGCGCCGAAATGACCGTAGATCAGCACATAATTGATTCCGCAGTTCACACAAAACGTCATAACGGACAGATACAGGGCAATCTTCACCACTTCCACACTTCGGAGCGTAGCCAGCAGTATCTGCGTCACCGCAAAAAAGAAATAGGTAAACCTGATGACGGACAGGTAGCGCATACCTTCGCCTATGATGGCTTCCTCCGTCGTAAACAACTCCATCGCCTGGTGAGGGAAGAAGCTTACCAGCCCGAATAAGAGGACTGCCGCAGTAAGGCCCGCTCTCATGGCAACAGCCGCTATTTTTTTCATCGGTTCCGTCTGCCGCCTGCCCCAGTACTGGCTGCAGAATATGACCAGCCCGTCCCCCAGCGCCATCAGTATCTGCTGATATATGAACTGTATCTGGTTCACCGCCGCCACACCGGAGAGCGCGGTCTCGCTGTACGCCCCCAGCATCATATTATCCGCCAGGTTTACGCTCAAGGTCACCACATTCTGCAGGACCAGCGCAATAAAAATCGTAAAAAAATTCCGATAGAAGGCCGCGTCTGTCTTACGTTTCATAGCTTTATACCTCATCCCCAGTTCCTTAATCTTATGTACCGCACTTAAACCGTTAAAATCAATGAAAAAAGCCCTCCATATAGGAAGGCTGAACAAGATGCAGATGGCGGGACTTGAACCCGCACGGGCGTTATGCCCACATGAACCTGAATCATGCGCGTATGCCAATTCCGCCACATCTGCAAATGCTGCATTTGGCATGCCTATATATTGTAAGCAACATTTTAAAAAATGTCAAGATTTTTCTTGAATTTAATTACATTTTATTTTTATCATATTTTGTTTCAACAATCTTTTTCGATTGTATTGACCCCCTATTTCCACTGCGCCGCAATGATCGAACGGATAGGAAGCATTCAAGAAACGCTCAGGAGTATTCAAATTAAATCAGAAAGGGCCGCCGCCGCATTTTCATCCCGGTATTTTGACGGTGCAGAGCCGAACAGTTCTTTAAACCGCCTGGTAAAATAATTGGGATCTTCGAATCCGCAGGCCAGCGCGACAGATGTTATCTTGGCGTCCTGAGATTTCAGCATAGCGCTGGCCTTTTCCAGCCGCAGGATCCGTATGTACTCCATGGGACTTAGACCCGTGGCCATGCGGAAGCGCCGGCAGAAATATGCTTCATTATAGCCAAAGCGCCGGCCCAGATCTTCGGTGGTGAGCGCTTCGCAGTAATGACCGGCGATGTAATCCAGTATATCCTTAAACCTGTCATCCGCAGGCAGGAAGGAGCGGCTGCTGTCCTGATAGCTGCGGTAGAGCATACCGAGCAGCAGATAAACCAGGCCCGTGATCACCAGGCCGCGCCCTTTCTGCTGCCGGCTGTACTCTCCGTCTATCCGGTCCAGCACATTCTTTATTTCCTCATCGTGTATATGGGATAAAAATCTGTTCTGCAGGCTCTGAAGCGGTTCCAGATACTTCCATGAAGAGGGATTATCGCTTCCCAGCCCTCCCGGACTGAACATAAAGGCCCGGTATTCCACGCCCTTAGCTCCTGCATCGCCGGCGTGCGGGCATTCCGGATTCACAATTACCAGGTCCCCCTCACAGGCCTCAAATCCTTCATCCCCGACCTGCACCTTCAGCGTTCCTCTGTCTATGAGAAGCAGTTCCATGCGTTCATGCCAGTGGGTATGAAATCCCCGCACATGTGCCGGCAGTTTCACCTTCAGCAGTTTTATGACAGAATCCCCGTAAATAACGGGAGTCAGCTCTTTTTGTCCGTCCAGCTTCATATATAAATTCCCCCCTCTTAAAAGTCAAATTTGTGCTGGTAATGATCAAAATCAGCATACCTGCCGAAACGGCCTGACGCTATAATATGGGTATGAGCGGTCCGATCACTCACTACCATGTTATCATGAGATCAACGGATTAACAATCATTTTCAGGAGGTATTTTCTATGAATGTAGGTGTCTGCGTAAACTTTGTCAGCATGGATATGATGGAGCACAAGGTAAAATTAGTGCGGGAACAGGGGTTTGATACCATACAGCTGCTCTGTTGGGATCCGAGCCTCTGGACGGAAGAAAACGCGGTAACTATGAAACAGATTCTGGAGGAGAACGGCGTGCAGATCTCCGCATTCTGGTGCGGGTGGGAAGGCCCCTGTACCTGGAACTTTTACGAAGGCCAGAAAACGCTGGGTCTGGTTCCCGAAGAGTTCCGCGAAATGCGCATTAAAAATCTGTGTGACGGTTCCGATTTCGCCCATCTGCTGGGCGTGACGGACGTGGTAACCCATATGGGCTTCATACCGGAAAATCCCTATGACCCGAATTTTGAGCCATTCTGCGATGCGGTGCGCACCGTAGCACAGCATCTGGCGGGGCATAAGCAGTACCTGCTCTTTGAAACGGGGCAGGAGACGCCGGTGACCATGCTGCGCTGCTTTGAAGAGGTGGGCTGCGATAATCTGGGCATCAATCTGGATACGGCCAATCTGATCCTGTACGGCAAGGCAAATCCGGTCGACGCGCTGGATGTGTTCGGCCGGCATGTGCGCAATCTCCACGCCAAAGACGGGCTGTATCCCATAAACGGCCACGATCTGGGCACAGAGGTACGTCTGGGGGACGGCAAAGTGGATTTTCGGGCTCTCTTTCAAAAATTAAAGGAACTCGGTTACGATTCCTATGTCACCATTGAACGGGAAATAGAAGGGGCCGAACAGGCCGCGGATATCCTGTATGCAAAAGAGTACCTGGAGAAAATTATTTCGGAAGTCTATGGAGGATAAAGCCATGTTAAGAGTTGGAGTTTTAGGAGTGGGCGGGATCAGCGGCACACATATTCCCGCATGGAAACGCATTAAGGAGGCAGAGCTTTGTGCGCTCTGCGATATACGCCCCGAGCAGATGGAGGCTTACGTCGGTCTTCCCCACTATACCGATGCGAAGGAAATGCTGGACAAAGAAAATCTGGACATACTGGATATCTGTCTGCCCACTTATCTGCACGCGGAATACGCAGCGTTTGCTATGGAACGCGGCATACATGTGATCTGTGAGAAACCAATTTCCCTGCACAAAAAAGACGCTGCCCGCCTGTATGAGACGGCGGCCAAAAACCGTGTCCGCTTTATGGTCGCCCAGGTGCTGCGTTTCTGGCCGGAATATCTGTATCTGAAAGATGCGTATGACAGCGGGCGCTACGGAAAACTGCTGTCCGGCGTCATGGGACGCCTGGGCACGCGCCCGGGCTGGAGCTGGGATAACTGGATGACGGATGAAAAGCGCAGCGGGCTGGTTCCTTTTGATCTGCATATACATGACGTGGATTTCATGGTTTACGCATTCGGGCGCCCGAACAAATCCACCGCGTTTCGCAGCAAATGCGAAACGCAGGATTATCTGCACGCAGTATATGAATACGATGATTTCTTTATATCTGCGGAAGCTTCCTGGTATGCCTCACCCTATCCCTTCCAGGCTTCCTTCCGCTTCCAGTTTGAGCGTGCGGTAATTGCCAATGAAGCCGGACGCCTCATGGTTTATGAGAAAGACGGAAAGACCTTCCAGGCGGGCGCCGATGAACAGCAGTCCGGAACTATCAATTTGCCGCAGACCGATGGCTACTACAATGAGATCCGCTATTTTACCGATTGTGTGCTGGCAGGCAGGGACGCGGATATTGTAAAGCAGGAAGAGCTTGAGACCGTGCTTGATCTGTTAACCGCATTGTAAGCAGGAAAGGCGCACGGATTTCTTTTACGCGCAGGTTCTGTAAATCAGAGCGAGGGGGCTGGGCTATGCACATTGTGCAGCGGCCCAGTCCCCTCGCTCATTCTGCCAGTCAGTGTCACTCTTTCATTTTTACAGGGAAATAGATTTCCGTCTCCCACTCTTCCACCGGCTGCCGGTCGAACTGTGATTTTAGGTAAACTTCAAAAGGGCTGTCCGTCATCTCATACCCGTTCTGCTCCACCCAGCGCATCAGCGCTCCGTATGCATCAGAAAGGCTGGAATAGCTTCCCTTATGCACTGTCACCGCACAGAGCATCGGCGGCATCACGCGGTCGGCCTTCTCCGTTTCTTTTATGGGAACCGCCACTTCTATGTCGCTGCTTTCAGGGTTGAACTCCTGATCGTGATAGATGCTGATTTCCCTTCCGCTCACAGTAAGATGTTCTCTGGCAATCCTCTCATAGACTTTGCCGAAGTATTTTCCGAAATCTGCCACCGGCATGATTTGTCTGCTGCACAGCAGGCTTCTTTCTTCTGAATTTTTGATCTGTATTTCATAGTTTTCCTGATATCCCATAATATCACCTGTCCTTTCAAAATTCCGGATATGGCTCTCCATCTCCCGGATCACCTGGAAAGTCAGATCCAGTTGTGTTTTTATGGCTCTTTTCTGTTTCTCCAGCTTTGCAAAGAGGACTTCCTTTTCGCTGCAGCAGAGTATCTCCCTGATCTCCGACAGCGAAAAGCCATAGCGTTTCAGCCTCTGGATCAGCAGCATTGTGGGGATCTGCTCCCTGTCATAATACCGGTATCCACTCTCTTCCTCTACGCGGCAGGGCTTCATCAGCCCGATCCTGTCATAGTGGTGCAGCGTCTTTATGCTGACCTGGCATACCTTGGAAAACTGTCCGATGCTTAGCATATCTGCCTCCTTATACGCGGCGGGAAGGAATTCTGTCGCAAGATCGACCAGCCGCAAGCGGAGAATCCCGCAAGCGGGATCCTTTGATTTCTGCCCGAATATTCAGCCGATGTGCTGTACCGTGGTTATTTCATACCACTCCTGCACATAGCTGCCGGCGGGTTTTGGTAACTGTGATTCGAATCTGGGATAAGTATACAACCTGACCTTAGAGGAGAGTCAAGCAGTTTTTTCGCAACTGATTCACGGCTGTCATAAACGCCCCGCTATACGCTGCTTGATCGGCAGCCGTGAATAGTAACACTTTTTTATCAGGAACTTAAAATAAACCTTGGCAGGCGAGGATGTATTCGTTCATTTCTCCGGCATTGCAGCCGATGGCTTTAAATCTCTGGACGATGGCCAGAATGTAGTTTTCGATACAATTCAGGGCAATCGCGGACTTCAGGCAGTCAATGTTTGTCTTGCTTAATCATCGGGAAACCCATTAAAAACTGCCAGGCGGACTGCCTGGCAGTTTTTATATATGTATTTGTCTGAATTTTAATCTATTCTGATCTTAAATACCACCGGGAGATCTCCCCCCGCTTCCGCGCGGATCTTCAAGCCTTCCTGATCCCTCTCCCAGCATGGCGCCTGTGCCTGCCCAAGCACCTGTACCTCCCGGATGATTCCGTGAAAATTGGCCATCCTGGAAGCATCCTGCTCTGCCAGGGACTTAATACAGTAGGAGCCGTCGGCGCTTCCCTTAAGCGCGGTGGCATAGAGAATGCCATGTGCTGTGGTGAAGCGGAAGTCCTCACTGATGAAATTCTTTTTAACTCCGTCAGAAAACTGTCCTTCCACAATCTTTGTGGGACCTTCCCCATAAGTTCTCCATACATCCGTACCATTGATGGCCTCTTTGTTTACCTCAAGCCATCTGCCAATCGTCAGAAGTACCTCCCGGTCCTCTTTTGTGAATGTGCCATCCGCTTTCGGTCCGACATTAAGAAGCAGCCGGCCGTTTTTGCTGACAATGTCCACCAGATCACGGAGGATGTCCGCCGCCGGGCGGAAATCATTATTCTCCGTATAGCACCAGGAATTGAGTGCGATCGCCGTATCGGTCTGCCAGATATAGGGCTTTACATCGGCAAACTGCCCCCGCTCCACATCCGGAACCGCGGTGCCGAATAAGAAGGCGTCATGCTTATAGTTGATGACCACCTCTTCCCCCCACTCGGCAGCACGGTTATAATAGTAGGCAGCCAGCTTTTTCAGGTATGGCTTCGCGCTGCTGTGCTGTATCCACCAGTCGAAATAGAGGATCCTCGGATGATAGCGGTCTATGATCTCACAGGTACGGACCAGCCAGTCCGAAAGGAATTCCTCTGTAGGGACCGGCGTGCTAAAAAGATCGTGGTGATCCGCCGGCTCCGGCATGGAGGGCCAGTACAGATCGCCGCGCTTAAGAGGTTCTTTTATATCGCTGTCAAAATGCTTCCCATGGCCCATAAAGAACCAATGCTCAATCCGGTGGGAAGACGCTCCGTTAATGATTCCTCTCGCCTCACACTCTTTTGTCAGTTCTCCCAGCACATCCCTTTTTGGCCCCATCTCCCACGCGTTAAAATGTGAAATCTCACTACGGTACATCTGGAATCCGTCATGGTGTTCCGCCACCGGCACCACATAGCTTGCGCCGGCTTTCTCAAACAGATCCAGCCACTCCTTTGGATCAAACCTATCCGCAGTAAACATCGGAATGAAATCCTTGTAGCCGAATTTCTTATGCTCCCCATAAGTTTTTATATGATGCTCATAGACCGCATGCCCCTCTATGTACATGTTGCGCGGATACCACTCGCTGGAAAATGCGGGCACGCTGTATACGCCCCAGTGGATAAAGATGCCGAACTTCGCCTTTTGGTACCATCCCGGCACGCGGTACTGCGACAGGGATTCCCAGGTATCCTGAAACGGCCCTGCCTTTATCACTTCTTCGATTGTATCTAAATATGGCTGCATATCATACATAATGTACCCCTTCCTATATACTATATCCCGGCCATATTGCTCTATATAGCCGTATACATCGTCTCATAATATCCGTTGCAATATGCCCCCGCAGCGAAAAATATTCAGCTGCCGGCGATCCTGCCGTCTGTATCCCACAGATCCTCCCAGCCGTTCGCGCCTTCCCACAGGAATACCTGGCCTTTGACCAGCCTGCAGTTTTTGTCGGCCAGGCGTATGCACTCCATCTCTTCATCCGTCAGCGGATCTTCGGTTACCGCTTTCAGATTGCTGATATACTGCGGCTCCTTCACTGAAAAGGGGATCGGTATCACACCTCGCTGCACAGCCCATTTCAGGCAGATGAGAGCCGGATGCACGTTATGACGTTTTGCGATTCTGACGATCTCGGGCATAGCCGTATCCGCCACATCCTCTGCGGTCCTGTCCCGCTCCGGGCGTGAGGGCGAACCCAGCGGGCAATAACCGATCGGCTGTATATGATGCGCCAGCGCATAGTCAAACAGCTCCGGCTGCTGAAAACCAGGATGGCATTCCAGTTCCAGCGCCGCAGGTTTCACATTGCACAGCGGCAGTACAGCTTCCAGTTTGGGGATGGTCATATTGGACATGCCGATATACCTTGTCAGCCCCATTTCCACCAGCTGCTCGCACTGACGCCATACCTGCATGAACTCCTCCGTCCTAAAGGGCCTGGAATCGGGGTTTCTGCTGTCCCCGCTGCAACCAGGCGCATGATAATTGGGGAAGGGCCAATGCACGAGATACAGATCAAAGCTGGAAATCCGCAGATCCTCCAGGCTTTTCCTGCAGGATGCGATCACCTGTCCCTCACCGTGCATGTCGTTCCACACCTTTCCGGTGATGAACAGATCTTCTCTTGCAGCCACTCCGTCTTGAAACAGCCGTTCCAGCACATTGCCGATCCTGTCCTCATTCTGGTATACAGAAGCGCAGTCCAGCATGCGGTATCCGCAGCATACGGCGCCGTATACCGCATCTCCCACCTGTTCTGCCGTGTATTTATCCGAGCCAAAAGTTCCAAGCCCTATAGCCGGTATCTCCTCACCGGAAGCCAGCCTGACAGTCGGTATATTCTTTACAGTTTCTTTCATCAGTTCCAGCCTGTTCCTTTCTCTGTCATCAGCCGTCCGACTGATCACCTGTGCACACTTTTGTGTGCTTCCTCTATCCGATTATTCAAATGTAACCGCAACCTTGCCGCACTCCCCGCTGGCCATCAGCGCATATGCCTCCGCCGCCTGTGAAAGTGCAAATTCATGGGTGATGAGTTCTTCCGGATGAATATTCCATCTTACCAGGCGCTCAACCAGCTCTTCCATCCTCCAGAGCGAGGTAACCCAGGAACCGTAGATCGTCTTCTGCCCATGTATGATATCGGGGCTCGGCTGAAAAGTGCAGGTGCCTCCCTCGCCGACAAAGGCGATCTTTCCCCATTCCCTGGTCGCCTGTATAGCCAGATGCCTCGCGCTGTCGTTGGCGCTGGCATCGAAGGCGCGCTCCACCCCCCGGCCTTTCGTGGCATTCATTATATGATCCAGAGCGTCCTCCCCGGGCTTGCATACATAATCCACAAGCCCCAGCTTCTTTGCCAGCTCGATGCGGTAATCCGACATCTCCACGCCGATCAGCTGATTCGCGCCCATGGCCCTGCACAGCATCAGCGCCGCCAGTCCCACAGGGCCCAGGCCGGTCACTAAAACCGCATCATTGCCGCACACGCCCACCTTCTCGATCGCTTCGTACACTGTGCCGAACCCACATGCGACCTGAGCGCCGTCCTTGTAAGTCAGTTCATCCGGCAGGGCAATCAGATCCTTCTCCTCACACAGTATGTATGGGGCCATGCCGCCGTCTCTCTGCCATCCGTAAGCCTGGCGGAACTCACTTTTACAGGATATATAGTAGCCTCTCCGGCAGTCGTTGCATACGCCGCAGCCGGAAATGTGATATACGATCACGCGGTCGCCCTTCTTAAAGCGCTTCAGGCCTTCCCCCTCCTCCACAATAATTCCACAGGGTTCATGGCCGGCGATGGTTCCCGGAATATAGCCTTCCGGCCCTTTGCCCACATGTTTCCTGTAGATGCAGCGGATATCGCTCCCGCAGATCGTCGTCGCCTTTGTCTGAACCAGCACCTGTCCATGGCCCGGCTTCGGTATGTCAAATTCCTTCAGCTCCACAGTGCTGTTGCCCGGTAAAATTGCTCCCATCATTTTTCCCATATTAATCTCCGTTTCTGCACATCTGGTGCACCAGTGCACGACCAAAATTGATTTCACATACATCATAGTCAGAAACAGCTTAAATTCCAAGTGCCAAACCTGCCGTTTTCATCGCATGGCTGTCGCCTTTTCGCATATTCGTCTCATCATAGGCCGGCAGCAATTTTCCGCAGCAATTTCAGCTTGTCAACAGCATGGACCGTAGGTTAATATATAAGCGAGAAGAGGAGGCGCACGGATGCGCGCGCAGGTCATCAACCTTCGGTTGGTGACATTATAGGAAGCGCGCTGATGCGCGCACAGGTCATCAACCTTCGGTTGGTGACATTGGAGGGACGGATATGAAATACAGCGGTTTAAATTATACGTTTCAAATGGAAAATATGCCTTTTCATGTTCCTATGGCCGCGTTGGAGAGATTCGAACGTTTTATCCCCAGCCACTCCCACGGGAAAGGCTGTTATGAGATCCACTACATCATCTCCGGAAAGGGGACCGCCGTCATCGACGGCAGGACCTATGCCATTGACAGAAATACGCTGTATGTCACAGGCCCTTATGTGCTTCATGAGCAGATCACCTGCCGCGAGGATCCGATGGTGGAATACTGCATCTATCTGCGGATGACCCAGGACGGCATCAGAGCTTCAGCCTCCGGCTCCATCCTGCCCATCTTTCAGGAACACCCCTTCTGGTTCGGCCATGATTCCCAGAATATCCGCCCTGTCCTTCAGATGATTTTCTATGAAATGGAGTATAAAAACATCGGCCACCATGCGCAGCTGTCAGCGCTGTTTCAGCAGCTGATCATCTGCCTGGTGCGCAATTACACGGGCAATCCGCCGATCCGCCTGGATACCGGCGCAGGTTTAAACGTCCAGACGTCCCTTCTGTCCATTGAAGAGGCTTTCCTGTATGACTATAAGGATATCACCCTGGAAAAGCTCGCAGCCCGCATCAATGTCAGCCCCCGCCAGGCAGAACGGCTGATGCGCCAGTACTATAACAGCACCTTTCAGAAAAAGCGCACCGAAGCCCGCATGTCCGCCGCCACTGTGATGCTGAAATCCGGCACACTCTCCATCGCCCGCATAGCCGAAGAAACCGGATATTCTTCCTCCGAACACTTCGCCCACACGTTTCGGCAGTATTTCGGAGTCAGCGCCGGAGAATACCGGAAAAGCAGCAAAAAAAACAGTGACACATACAGGGATGAAGCATCCGGTTACTATTCACAGTTGCCGTAAACGTCCCGCGGATGACAGGGCAGAGTATGGTCCTCATTGGGACACGCTCTCGCTCCGTGAAGCGCGCAGCGG
>OGGQ01001948.1_pt1 | contig 24606 bp, 27 predicted proteins | sample 1571191 | NCBI WGS metagenome assembly OGGQ01 (sample SAMEA2582061, study PRJEB24529) | metagenome | biome: Human gut stool | place: China | collected 2011
GGCCGCGCCGCCGCCCCGCCTGCAAAGGCCGCCCGGCACCGGGCGGCCTTTGCGCGTTTTGCCGTATCATATGCAATCTTGGCACAAAGCGCTTTTTTTGCAAAAAAAACTTTTGCGCGCCGAAAAAAACGTTATAATGAAAGCAGGGAAATCCGCGCGCCCCACCCGGCGCGCAAGACCATACAATCAATCAAAGGAGTGTATCAATATGATCCTGAAAAACGGCCTTGTTTTCACCGAAGACGCGCGCTTTGTGCTGGCGGACGTGGAGATCGCGGACGGAAAGATCGCTCAGGTGGCTGTCCCCGGCACGCTGGACGGCCCCGACGCAGTGGACGTTTCCGGCAAATACGTCACCCCGGGTTTTGTGGATATCCACATCCACGGCTCCAAAGGCTCTGATTTTTGCGACGCGGGCGCGGAGCACATCGAAACAATGTCCGCCTATCTGGGCGGCGAGGGCGTAACGGCCTTCTGCGGCACCACGATGGCTTTCGACGAGCCCATCCTCACCAATATCTTCAACATTGCGAAGCCCTACATCAACAAAGAGACCGGCGGCGCCGTGCTGCGCGGCATCAATATGGAGGGGCCCTTCTTCAACAAGGCGAAAAAGGGCGCTCAGGCGGAAAAATACATTGTGGACCCGGAGATCGAGATGTTTGACCGCCTGTATGAGCTGTCCGGCGACGCCATCAAGCTCATCGACGTTGCGCCGGAGCTGCCGGGTGCGGTGCCTTTCATCGAGCGGGCCAGCAAAAAATGCGTGGTGTCCATTGCGCACACCACGGCCAATTACGACCAGGCCAAGGTGGCCTTTGCCGCGGGCGCATCCCATGTGACGCACCTGTTCAACGCCATGCCGCCGTTCAACCACCGCGACCCGGGCGTCGTGGGCGCGGCCAGCGACGATGCGGCCCATGTGGAGATGATCTCCGACGGCATCCACCTGCATCCGGCTGTGGTGCGCAGTGTGTTCCGCTGGTTCGGCGCCGAGCGCGTGTGCCTCATCAGCGATTCCATGCGCGCCGCGGGCATGCCCAACGGCGTGTATTCGCTGGGCGGCCAGACCGTGTATATGACGGACGGCAAGGCTACGCTGGAGGACGGCACCATCGCGGGCAGCGCCACCTGCCTGGCCGAATGCTTCCGCCGTGCCGTCAGCTTCGGCGTGCCCCTGGACGCGGCGCTGCGCGCGGCTACCATCAACCCGGCGCAGGCTGTGGGCTTGTTTGATGAGCTGGGCAGCATCACCGCCGGCAAGCGCGCTGACATACTGGTGCTGGACGAGACGCTGCACCCGGAAAAAATCTTCATCGGCGGCGTACAGACGAAATAAGCCGGATGTCCGGCACAGGCGGCGGTTCCGTATGGGGCCGCCGCTTTTTTGCGCTTTGGCGGGGCGCCGCACGCAGATACGCCGGTGTGCAGAAAAAGCCCCCGGGCTTTCCCATTGCGGGAAATCCGGGGGCCTTTCCGTTGCTTTGAAAGGTACTGAACGCCTGTGGGCAGCGCTTACGCCTTGCCCACAGAGCCGAACAACTCCATTTTTTCCTTGACGGTGTTCTTGATGGCCTCGGCGCCCGGCGCAAGCAGCTTGCGCGGATCAAAGCCCTTGCCCTGCTGGTCCTTTCCGGCCTCGATGTATTCACGGGTGGCCTTGGCGAAGGCGAGCTGGCATTCGGTGTTCACATTGATCTTGGAAACACCCAGGCTGATGGCCTTTTTGATCATATCGTCGGGGATGCCGGTGCCGCCGTGCAGCACAAGGGGAATGTGATCCGTCGCGTTATGGATCTTCTCCAGCGCGTCGAAATCCAGGCCTTTCCAGTTGGACGGGTACACACCGTGGATGTTGCCGATGCCTGCGGCCAGGAAGTCGATGCCCAGGGAAGCGATGCGCGCACACTCGGCGGCGTCCGCAATCTCGCCCATGCCCACAACACCGTCCTCTTCACCGCCGATGCTGCCGACCTCGGCCTCGATGGAAAGGCCGTTCTCGTGAGCCAGAGCCACCAGCTCGGTGGTCTTGGCCACGTTTTCGTCGATGGCGTAGTGGCTGCCGTCGAACATGATGGAGGAGAACCCGGCCTCAACACAGGCCTTGGCGCCCTCGTAAGAGCCGTGGTCCAGATGCAGCGCCACGGGCACGGTGATGCCCAGCGTGTCGATCATGGCCTTGACCATGGCGGCGACGGTTTTGAAGCCTGTCATATATTTGCCCGCGCCTTCGGACACGCCGAGAATGATGGGGCTGTTCATTTCCTGCGCAGCCTGCAGCGCGGCCTTCGTCCACTCCAGATTGTTGATGTTGAACTGGCCTACGGCGTAGTGGCCGTCGCGGGCTTTCTGCAGCATTTCGGTAGCGTTTACCAGCATAATTCATTACCCTCCAAAAAATCGTTCCTGTTTTGGGCGGGCGCTCCAAGCGCATTGGCCCGCCCAGCGCGTATCGGTCCCACAGTGAAAGAGGACAAGCCCTTGTCACAAATTTAACCAAGGATAGTATAACGCATCGCGGCGGCAAAATCAATCTTCACCGCTGCTTTTATAAATAAAGTACGAATAAAGATAAGCGGGCACGACGAGCACGGCTCCCAGAGCCGCCGTGGCCGCGGCCAGCCAGCGGCCGGAGAGGAAAAAGCTGCCCGCCGCCAGCGCCAGACCGCCCCAGAACCACAGTGGCCCCGCAAAGCGGTGGGTGCGCCGCCAGCACGTTTCGCTGGCCAGCGTCCACGGCGTACGGATACCGCAGAAATAGTTGTGCCGGAACTTGGGCATATAATTGCCCGCTACGCACAGCAGCGCGCCCACACAGGCGGCAATGATGCGGGAAACATCCAGTCCATCCGGATAAAACGCAGCGTACAGCGTAACGCCCTGCAGGATAAGCACGAACAGCGCCAGCGCCAGCCGGAACGCATCGTACGCGCGGCCGAACTTTTCATAGCTGCGGCGGCGCGGGTCGATGTAGGGCAGAAATTTCATCAAAAGGCTCAGGCCCAGCCCCATGGCCGGGCCGAAAAACGCTCCCGGGCGTGCCGCCCAGCCGTCGATCTGCCCGTCCACGTTCCAATGGACGGGGATGCGTGCGGGCAGCAGAGGCAGCAGCGCCAGCGTCACGGCAAACGACAGGGCGCACACGCCCCAGATGGCCCATTCTGTTTTATTGCTTTGTTTCATCGCCGTCTCCCTTTGCAAAACCGGCCACCCATGCAAGCATGTCCTGTAAAACACTGGTGTCCAGCTCGTAAAAAATATACTTGCCGCGCTTTTCGTCACTCACCAGGCCCGCGTCTTTTAGAACGGAAAGATGGTGGGAGATGGTGGCTCCGCTGGTGCCGAACTGTTCGGATATCTCACCGGCGCTTTTCGGCCCTCTGCGCAGCAGCTCCAGGATCTGGCGGCGGGTGGGGTCGGACAGGGCTTTGAACGTTTTGTCGAACACGCGCGCACCGCTCCTTCCGCTGCTTTTCTTTCGACGCTCGTCTAAATGAATGATATCACAAACGCCGCCCCGCGGCAAGCGCAGAAAAATGCATGGAAGGCCGCCCGCGATGGAAGCGATTCCCAGGTATATTTGCAAAAATTTCAAGGTGCGTAAAGGTGTAAACCTTGCGCGAATTTTTTGTAAAAACGGCGAAAAGTGGAAATGTTTCCCGTTTAAAATCGTCAAAATTCCAACTTGACACTTTGGAATAAACCCGGGGTTTTGTGGAAAGTTTTCAACAGGGTGTTGAAAACACAGTCGAAAACTTCTCTCAAAAAGCCCGCAAATGGGCAAAACAGGCGGGTTGTCAACACTTTCAACAGGGTTTTCAACATTCAATAAGGAAAAAATTACCTTTTACAAAATGTATATGCACCTTTACGAATTCCGTTAAACAGTGAACGCCGAAATTTAAAAGAAGAAATTGTTTAAATTGCGCACCGGAGACAAAACTTTCCGTAAGCCCGCGGCAGGCGGGCGGGAAAGGGGGACCGGAATGAAAGGCGTAAACAAGTGTGTGGTGGAAATTGTGGAGCCGCAGGACGAGAGCATCGAACGGGTGCTGGTGTTTTTTAAGCCGGAAAGCCGCGCGGTGCAGTTGGGGTGCCAGCAGGATGCGGCGGAAAAATATGTTTCCGGCCTGGTTTCATGGCGGCGCAGTATTCTTCCGCTGGGGCCGGGCGCGCGCGCCGCGCTGTGGGCGGCGGCCGCCACGGCCGCCGCTGCGCTGCTGTGGTTCCTTTTGTAAGCGCGCTGCTGTCAGGCTCAGGCGAAAATGCCCGAAATCCGGCGGAAATTATAGCAAAGATGCGGTATCTGTGTTATAATAGCCTCAAACCCGCCGCTTGCGCGGCTGCGCGTGTGTCCGGCACACGCGGATGCGCTGGTGCGCATGGGTTTGAGAACGTTGAAACACGCAAAACCGCAGCAAGTGCGGTTTTGTTGAGGCCGCTGCGCGGCTGCGCGCACGCTGCATGCGGAGCGCAGTATGCGGGAACCGGACGGGCGGGGCTTTTTTGAAAATTCTGGAGGCTGCGGATGGAACGGGCAGAGAAGAAAAACGATAGATTTGAACACAAAACAGAGCAGGATCCCACAATTGTGTACGGCAAAAATGCCGTGACGGAGCTGCTCAAAAGCGGTGCGGCCGTGGATACCGTGTTCGTACAGGATACCATGAACGCCGCACAGGCGGGATATTATACGGCCATCGCCCGCGAGGCGGGCGCTGTGGTCAAGCGCGTGCACGCGGCCAAGCTGCGCGGCATGTGCGGCACGGAAGGCCACCAGGGCGTTGCGGCGTGGGCGGCCAGTGTGGATTATGTCTCGCTGGATGACTTGCTGGCCGAGGCGGCGCGCCGGGGCGAGCCGCCCTTTTTGCTGCTGGCGGACGGCGTGGAGGATCCCCATAACCTGGGCGCGATCATCCGCACGGCGCTGCTGTGCGGTGCTCACGGCGTGGTGATACCGCGGCGCGGCGGCGTACCTGTTACACCTACTGTACTCAAAAGCAGCGCGGGCGCGGCGGCAAGGCTGCCCGTGGCGCGTGTGGCCAACATCGGCGAGGCTGTCCGCAGGCTGAAGGCGCAGAATGTATTTGTCTATTGCGCGGACATGGACGGACGCCCCGCTTTCCAGCAAAACCTTACAGGCCCCATCGCGCTGGTGGCAGGCAGTGAGGGCAGCGGTGTTTCGCCGCTGGTGAAGTCCCTGTGCGACGGTGTTCTCAGTCTGCCCATGGCGGGCGGCGGCACGGGGGTGGACAGTTTCAACGTGTCGGTCGCCACCGGCATTATTCTGTATGAGATCATGCGCCAGCGCGGAACGGAGGGTTCTATTTGAGCGATCAGAAACCGCATATCACAGCTTCAGAGCTCGACCATATCCTCGAGCAGGTGCAGAAGAAGCGGGCGGACGCGCCCGCGGCAGCCCGTCCAGCACAGAGTTCGGATGCGGACCTGGACGCCATTTTATCCGAACTGGGCGTCGGGACCGGAAAAAAGCGCGCTCCGGTAGAGCCGATCTTGCTGCCGGTGCCTGAGTTTGCCCACGAAAAAAACGATCCGCTGCCGGAGATTCCCCAGCCCGCTCCCGAGAAAGCGCCGGAACCCGCGGCGGAGCCTGAACCGGAGCCCGCGCCTGTTGAGGACGAAGTGCCCACGGTGGAGCTGCCGGACATTAAGGCGTATTCCGAGGCCGAGGCGCAAAAGCAGGCGGAGGAACGCGCGCGCATTATGGAAGAGGCACGCCGCGAGGCGGAAAATACGCTGCACAGTGCCGCGGGTGAAGCCGTGCTGAGCGCGGCGCGGGAGGCGGTGCTCCGGCGCGGCTCCCAGCCTGCGCAGGAACAGGAGCAGGCCGCCCCCGTTACCGGAAATAATCTGTTCGGCGAAGTAGACGACCGTTTCCGCGATTTCTTCGCAACCGCCGTGATCGACGACCCTACGCTGGGTGAGAGCGGCCGTCGTAAAAAAGAAAAGAGCGGCTTCTGGGCGAAGCTGTTTGCCAAAAAAGAAGAAGAGGAATTCGAGGATGAGTTTGCCCAGGGCGAGGCAGGCGAGTACTATGAGGCCGCTCTGGAGGAGGGCTATACCGGGGAATTTGACGCCATCCGCCCCGAGCAGTGCATTCCGGGCGCGCCCGTGCCGGGCCGGGCGGATGCGCCGGAGCAGGGCGCGCCCGGAGCCAATGGGCGCACTTTCGGCAGCACGCTGGATCTGGACGTGCCCCAGGTAAACCCGCAGGACACGCCCGCACCTATGTCCGCCTCCTTTTTGGCACGGGCCATTGCCAGAGCCGACACATTCGACCTGGGCGCTGCGCGCAAGCGGCGCGATACCCGCGCAATGGACATCGATATCCCGCTGGACGGCGACGGCACGGGCGAATACGAGCCGCTGCGCAGGAAAAACTCCGGCGCGCTGGCACCGGAGGAGGAGATAGGCGAATACAACCGGCTGTCCGACGCGCCGGCGGTTGCCCAGGAACTGGCCTCCATGCGCCAGACACGCCTGGCGCGCACCGTGCTTACGGGCGTGCTGACGCTGTTCCTGTTGTATTTGGGCCTCTCGGCCCGCACGGGATGGCTGCCGCCTATTGGCATGCTGGACCCGCACACGGCTCCGCTTACTTATCTTGTCACAAATTTCGTTCTGTTGGCCGTAGCGGCTTTCAGCTCCATCACCACGCTGGGGGCAGGCCTGCGGGGCCTTGCGCTCCAGCCTACGTCCGACAGCTTCACTGCGCTGGCCGTGGTGGGAGCGGCGCTGCAGAATGCGGCGCTGCTGTTTGATGCGAAAAATTTTGATCCGGAGGCCGTGACGCTGTTTGCGCCCGTGGCGGCGCTGCTGCTGTGCGGCAACGCGCTGGGCAAATGGCTGCAGATCCGCGCTGTGTGCGCGAATTTTGCGCTGGCAAGCTCCGGCGAGGAGCATGCGGCCGCGTTTCTGCTGGAAAAGGAACAGCTGGCAAAGCGGCTGTGCGACGGTTTGGGCGAGCCGGAACCGCGTCTGCTGCTGAACCGTCCTACAGCGCTGGTCAAGGGATTTTTGCGCCAGAGCTTTTCTCCCCGCGCGGCGGACGCCGTGGTGCAGAAGTTGTGCTGGGGCCTGGGCGGCGCGGCGCTGGTGTGCGCTGTTGTCGCAGGCGTAAAGGGCGGCGGCGTGATATCTGCGCTCTCCGGCCTGGCTGCGGCCTTGAGCCTGAGCGCGCCTCTGGCGGCGACGCTTGTGTACGCGCTGCCCACCAGCTTGATGCAGCAGGCCACGTCCCGCTGCGGCGCCGTGGTTCCGGGGCCGAGCGCAGTGGAAACACTGGGGAGCGCCAACACGGTGCTGCTGAGCGCGCGGGAGCTGTTCCCCGCGGGCAGCGTGCGCCTGCACGGCATCAAAACCTTTGAAAAAGAGCGCATCGACATTGCCATCCTTTATGCAGCCAGCCTGCTGTCGCCCAGCTGCGAGACGCTGCGCGGCGTGTTCATGGGCATGCTGGACAACAACGAGAAGCTGCTGGCCGGCGTGGAAAACGCCTCGGTGGAAATCGGTTACGGCTTTACCGGGTGGATCGAGCACCGCCGTGTTCTGCTGGGCAGCCGCGAGATGATGAAGCGCCATGACATTGAAGTACCCTCTTTGGACTACGAGAAAAAATATACGAAGAACGGCCAGCGCTCTCCCATCTATCTTGCGGTGGCGGGCAAGCTGTTCGGCATGTTCCTCGTCAGCTACCGGCCCGACCGCCGCGCCGCAGAAACATTGGACAGTCTGGCGCAGAGCGGTATCAGCGTGCTGGTGCAGGCAGACGATTTCAACATTACCGCGCCGCTGGTGGCCGCGACTTACGGCATTCCGGAGGGAACGGTCAAGGTGCTGTCTCAGCATGAGCAGGACGCCCTGGAGACCGAGCTTGCCTACCGTCCCGAGAGCGAGGGCGTGATGATGCACACAGGTGCATGCGCGTCCTTCCTGGGCGGCATGCGCGCGGCCGCGCGCGCGGCCGCAGGCGAACGCCTTGCGGGCGTTGTGCAGACGGTCGCTGTGGCGCTGGGTGCGGTGCTTAGTGTGGCGTTGGGCTTTTACGAGGGCCTTACGGGCCTTTCTCTGGGCACGGTGCTGGCGTATCAGCTCGTATGGTGCGCCATCATCGCATCCGTTCCCTTTGCAAAAAAACCGTAACAAACCGGAGAAACGTCCGCTTCTTGAAAAGGGACGGACGCAGACTGTCGAAAAAGGCAAAGAGATAAAAAAGAAAAATCCGGGGAAAAAGCTGGCGGTGGCAAGGCCATGCATCTTTGCGCGGCAAAGTACAAGCCACCCGGCGAATGCCGCCAAAAAGGGGTGGACGCTCCGGTATCGGCTGTCAGGTTCTCTGTTTCAATAAGCGGTGTCAACGTCCGGAAAAGGAGGATGCTCTGTGTCTGCTGCCCCCGTCTTCTCAGCCGCATCCATTGCAGGATGCATTTTTACGGTGCTGGTTTCCATCGCACTGCCTGTTGCGGCGCTTGCCGTCCTCAAACGTAAAACAGGCCGCGGCTTGCTGGCCGCGCTGGTGGGCGCCGGTTGTTTCATCGGCTATGCGTTGGTGCTGGAGCAGCTGCTCCACGCGGCGGTGTTCTCCCTGTTTCCGGCTATTACGCTGTATCCGGCGGCCTATACGGCTTACGGCTGCCTTGCCGCGGGCCTGTTTGAGGAAACAGGCCGCCTGATGGGTCTGTCGCTGCTGTGCAAAAAAGACAGGGATCTGGCGTTGGGCGTAGGCTACGGCATTGGCCACGGCGGCGTGGAGGCTGCGCTGCTGGCAGGGGTGAATGCCGCCGTGAACGCTGCGGTGATGCTGGGCGCGCCCGCCGCGCCGCAGGTAACGGACGCGCTTGGGGCCGCGGGGGCGGGCGCGTTCTGGGCTGCCGGTGTAGAACGCATCGCGGCAATGGCGCTGCATATGGCGCTGTCCATCCTGGTGTGGATGGCGGTCACCCGGCGCGTTCCCATCTGGTACTATTTCGCGGCGGTGCTGCTGCATGCCGCGGCGAATATTCCCGCGGCGCTGTCCCAGTTGGGGCTGCTGCGGAGCATGTGGTGCATTGAAGGAATCATTCTGGCGGTGAACGCCGCGGTTTGCCTGTTCGTTTGGTCGGTTTACCGCAAAGCGTGTGTCCACAGGCCTTTGGCTGGCTGAGCGCGGCCGGGACGGAGCAGCAGAAAAGGAGGATTTGCCGTGCGTGTCAAGGAATATTTACGGCGCAAGGTAGCGTTTTTTGCAAGCGTTATTGAAATCGCCATTTCCATCATCGTGCTCATCGCCATTGTTATCGCGGGTATACAGGTGGTGCGCGAGGTGTTCAGCCTTGCGGGCGATCCGAAAGCCCACGAGGGCTTTACAGTGTTTTTGGGCCACGCGTTCAACCTGATCATCGGCGTGGAGTTTATCAAGATGCTGGCAAAGCATACGCCCGGCTCCGCCATTGAGGTGCTTCTGTTCGCCATCGCCCGGCAGATGGTGGTGGAGCATACTTCGCCGCTGGAAAATCTCATCGGCATCGTCACCATCGCGCTGATCTTTGCCATCCGGAAATTCCTGTTCGTGCCCTCCTTCGGTGAGCACTCTGCGTTTCATGAAGAGGAGGAGACGCGGGCCGGAGCCTTAAGCGCTGCCGGTGCGCCGCGGCGGGAGTGATGGAACGGAGCGCGGCGCGAAAAGGCCGCAGGCCATCCCGTCTCCGGCCCGGCACCGCCGATTGCAGATACGGAAAAAGCCTTTGCCCCGGGACGCAATGTCCGGGGCAAAGGCTTTTTTGCAAAAATGGGATGCGGAACGGGCTTATTCTTTAAAAGCCCACAGGCGCTGCCCCAGATAGTTGCAGGCGGTAAAGATCACCTGCGCTACCAGCATGGCGATGCGCGCCTGCCAGTCTGTGGAAACAGCGGGAAAGAAGCGCCCCATGAACATCGGCACCAGAAAATCCGAAAGGCCGAAGCTGATGAGGTAGCACACCGCGATGACCACAGAAAAGCGCACGGCGCTCTGCAGCAGAGGGGCCTTGCTTTCAAAACTGTATTTCCGGTTGAAGATAAAGCTGAACACGCTGCATACGGTGAACATCAGCGCGGTCGCGCCCCAATAGCCCAGCGCGCCGTACAAAAGCTGGCTGCCGACCATGCTGACGAGTGTGTTCAGCCCGCCGATGATAAGAAAGATCAGCAGGCTCCTGTCCCAGAAAAACGAGAACAGTTTTTTAAACAGGCGCATCTCAGTCCACGACCTTCACACACTTCATCACAACGGGCGTTTTGGGCTTGTCGCGGAAATCCGTGGCGACGGACGCGATCTCGTCGACAACGTCCATGCCTTCCACCACATGGCCGAAAGCGGCGTAACTGCCGTCCAGATGCGGCGCGTCGGCATGCATGATGAAGAATTGGCTGCCCGCGGAGTTGGGCATCTGGCTGCGGGCCATGCTGATGACGCCGCGGGTATGGCGGATGGGGTTTTCAACGCCGTTTGCGGCAAATTCGCCTTTGATGCCATAGCCCGGGCCGCCCATGCCGGTGCCCTCGGGACAGCCGCCCTGGATCATAAAGCCGGGAATGATGCGGTGGAACGTCAGGCCGTCATAAAAACCCTGTTTCACCAGCTTTGTGAAATTTTCCACCGTGATAGGCGCGGCCTCGGCGTCCAGTTCAATGCGGATGGTCTTGCCGTTTTCCATGGTGATCTCGATCATGTTTCATTTCTCCGTTTCTATTTCATTCCTGCGGCGGCTGCGCGGATCTTGCCGCGTCCGCCGGGCGTCCCGGCACCTTTGTGCGCCGATACGCTTGCAGCCACAAAAAGAGTATAGCACAAAAATCGCGCAGCGGAAAGGTTCCTTTTTCCGCGACCGGCACCGCGCAGCGCATGCTTCTATTCCAGCGCGGCCGTGGATGCGCCGCAGGTTCCGCACACACCGTCATGCAGCGAAACAATGCCGCCGCACACGGAACAGGTATATTTTTGCCGTTCATTCTCCAGAAAGACGGCAAGCCCGCGTGTGAGAACGGCGCGGCTGTTGGACAAAAGACTGGCGTTGTAGCGCGTACGATAGCTTTTTTCCAGACGGTTCAGGCGCCGGCAGGGGAACGCGGTGCATTCAAGGCAATAGCGCAGGCCCTTTTCACGGCAGCAGTCCCTGATGGCACAGGCACGGCAGTGACGCGGCTTGCCTTCGTCCCCGTTCAGGCATCCTGCACAGGGACGCACGCTTTTGCAAACGGTACAGTGCTTATAGCATACCATGCAGTTCATGCCGCACGGCGCGAACATATTTTCGGGAATGGCATCAGGCATATGCATTCAGGAATTTCTCCTTTCCGTCCGGGGGGCGGTCCTGCGCGGGCTTTCTCAAAGCACGGCTTTCAAAAGCAGCAGCCCCAGGGCCCATGCCGGAGCGGTAGGAATGGCGCAGTACCAGCGTTTGGGTCTGCCTTCATTCCACAGACCAGACCATCGGCCCGTGGACTGCATGCGGTAAAAATCTGCGGCGGGATTTGCCTTACGGTGCATGCCGCCGACAGCGGCAAAAGCAAAAGGTCGTCCGGGTATCTCGGCATAGGGATAAAATCGGGCACGAGGTCGATGCGGGAAAGCGCATAAGCCGCGGTGAAGGCCGCCGGTATTCACATATGCCATGGCGTACCGGGTGCTTTCAGGGCGAGAAAGACAGCCTGTACATCATTTTTTCGCTGCTTTGTCCCAGCTGCAGGGCGTTTCCGGAAAGCAGGTGCCACAATTATCCTTTCTGCCGCTCCGTTCCGCGGGCCACCGTCCCTCCGCCTCGAAGGCGCGGGCCGCATCCTCCGCCGCCTGCGTCACCTTTGCAGGGAAACCCAACTGCGCCAGCAGCGCGATGGCGTTGCGTGTGTGCGCGGGACCCTCCCTGAGCAGATAGTCAAAGGTGACGCCCTCCGGCCCCACCTGTTCGGAGAAGTGGCGGTTTTCATACAGGCCCGCAAGCATTTCCGTCAGTTCCCGGTCATGGGTGGCGACGAAGCACAGACAGCGGCACCCGGCCAGATGGCGCAGCACCGCCGCCGAGGCTGCGATGCGCTCCACGGTGTTGGTCCCCTTCAGAATCTCGTCAATAAAGCACAGGCAGGGCGTTCCGGTTTGCGCGCAGGCCAGCAGGCGGCGCAGAGATTTCAGCTCCGCCACAAAATAGCTGTCTCCGGCGCAGAGGTTGTCGGAAACCGCCATGGAGGATACCACCAGTGCCCGGGGCAGCGTGAATGCACGGGCGGCGCATACGCCCAGCGTCTGCGCCAGAATGGCGTTGACGGCCAGTGCTTTGATGAATGTGGATTTGCCGGACGCATTGGAACCAGTGAACAATGTGTGGCGCCGGAATACCGCGCTGTTCGCCACGGGCGTTTCCAGGAGCGGATGGTACAGTTCGTCGCAGACAAGTGCCATTTCGGAAGTAAATTCCGGCGTACACCGGAGGGGAAGACTCTCACGGAATGAAAGCGCGGCTATGGCAAGCTCCGTTTCGCCCAGCAGCATGCACAGGCGCAGCAGCGCAGCGTGTTCGCGCTGCATCACACGGACGGCGCGGTCGTAATACAGCAGGGGCGCCAGCGTCAGCGCCCCCATCAGCTCGAACAGCATGTCGTTCAGCTCGCCCGTGGAGGGGCGAGCCAGCGCCCCCACGCCGCCGGAAACCGCCTTCAGCGGCCGGGCGGCATCGTTCAGCGCATCGGAAAGCTGGGGCGCGTCGGTTTGCACGAGCCGGGAAAGGCGCTTTGCCGCAGAAAGCAGCATTGAAAAATAACCCAATGTGTCCAGATGCGCGCGTATTTTATCTTTGGCGTGATAATACAGCGCCGTGTTCAACACGCAGGCGGCAAGAAAGCACAACGCCCACGGCCCGAAGAAAAGTGAGGGCAATGCCAGAAAGGGAAGAAACATACAAATGCGGTACAACCCGGCCAGCGGCAGACGCATGGGAGATGGGTCAAACAGGAAACCGGCGAATTCCTGCCCGCGCTTGCGGCCCAGGCGTGCAAGGCAGAGCTGGACATTCAGCCGAAGCGCGGGCCGCGCCGCGAAAAGGCCGCAGAGACGGGCGCGCCGGGCAAGCTCCGGCCCGGAGCTCAGGCGGTGCAGCGCTGCATAAAGGCAGGCACGACCCACGGCGCTTTGGCAGATATCAATGCGCGCGAACACGTCGTCCATGTCCAGGTCGTTCCAGGTCGCGTCGTCGATGCACTGGCCGGCAGGCTCGCCTGCGCGCAGGAGTTCCCAGAATTCCCGTGTCATGGCGCGGGGCCGTTCCGGCTCTGCCGGCGTCTGACCGAAGCTTTCCGCCACACGGCGGCGCAGCGCCAGTGCCCGCCGGTGCCGTCCATACAGAAAAGCGAGTAAAAAGCACAGCGCGGCAATGCCCACGGGAATGAGCGCGTTTGTTTCAGGGGTCATTTTTTGCCTCCGGAATGTCCGCCGGGCGGCGGTTGTTGAACAAAAGAGCGTCCTCAGCGGATGAAATTTGTGCGCACGGGCGGTTCCGGCTCCGGCGCGGTGATGCCGGCCGCGCGGCCGATCTCAATGCATTTGAGCAGCCAGGCCATATTGCGTCCCAGTGTGCGCATCACCTGCATGCCTTCCAGGTCATGCCGCACCTCATCGGGCGTGTTGCCATGCACCATGTTCCAGTATTTTGAAGATACCACCGGCATACAGTTGATGGTAAAATATTTGTTCAGCGCGTCCAGCGCGGCGGTTGTGCCGCCGCGCCGGGCCGAGACGACCGCCGCGCCGGGCTTGTACCGCAGCGCGCTGCCGCCCGCGTAGAACAACCGGTCCAGAAACGCCAGCGCAGCGCCGTTGGGCGAGGCATAGTACACAGGGGAACCGAAAATGAAGCCGTCGCAGGCCCGGGCTTTTTCGATGGCCTCATTTACAGGATCGTCGTCAAAAACGCAGCGCTTTGCCTCCCGGCATTTGCCGCAGCCGATGCAGCCGCGGATCGCCTTTGTACCGATATGGACAAATTCCGTTTCCACACCGGCAGCCTCCAGCGCGCCGGCAGCCTCAGCCAGCGCAGTGTAGGTACAGCCCTTCGCATGGGGGCTGCCGTTTAACAGCAGTACTTTCATTCAAAACACCTCTTTGCAAAAATCAGGCGCGCCATGCGCCCGGAATCATGGTTTGGATCCCTCCCGCAGCAGGCGTAAAATCTCCGCCTCATCTTCCGATATATCATAATCGCCGGTAAAATGCACTGTGTCGCGATGGTACAGCAGGCCCTGCGCTTCATTGGCGGCCAGATACGACGCAAGCGCGTCTGCGCCGTCCTCCCGCACGCAGCGCACAAAGGCGGTAAGGCGTCTGCTGCTGCTCTGCGCAGAGGAAAACATGCCCTCCCCGCAGGGAAAAAGCGGGCATTCCCAGCATCCGGAGAAGCCTTTCTCCCGGCAGCATGTACGCTGGCGGCACAAACAGGAAAGCTCGGCATCCGTGCTTTCCCGGCAGCCCTTGCAGGACGGCTTGCCGCACAGGGCGCAGACCAGCCCGCATGGCGCGATGCTGCGGGCGATGCGCCCGATGTATTCCGGATCGGACATGTTAGGAATCCTCCTTTATTATAAATGATTGGAAACAGGGTTGCAAAACAGAAATCGAAAAAAGAGAGGACACATGGACGGCACAGTTCCACAGACCGGTTTTCTGCCGGGCAGGAACAGGCAGAATGCGGAAAAGCAGCTTCCCGGCAGGGCAAGTGCATCCGGATTGGCGGGAAAGCGCGGCTTTTTCGCCAATCTACCTGCGAACAGGGGTTTCGGCCGCGGTCGCTGCGACATGGCGGCCTTCGGCGGCCGCTTCGTTCTACACGTCTTGGCACAGACCCTGTGGAGCATCGCGAGGCTATTTTGCGCAAAAAAGGCCGTCTGAACGCTAAGAGCTGCGTTTTTAGCACGATTATCTGCAAGGGAGGCTTTCCGCTTCTCCGGTACGTGTCTGCGGGCGCAGCCGCAACCTTTTTTGCGGCGTTCGTCCCATGGCCTGTATTTTGCTTCGCAAAGCTGCATTGCCTTGCCGCCGCCAGCTTTTCCTCGATCTGTATCTATTCTTTCTTGTCCGTCTGTTTTATGTCTGCGGACGTCGGACTTATCTGGCCTCGAATGCTTCCTCCTCCGTTCCGAGCAGCTCGTTCAGCATACGTTCAGGCGCCTCCAGAAAGCGTTTGGTCAAAAGGTAAGGCTCTGTTTGCCGGTAGGGCGTTTTTTCGATGCCCCGTTCGCTCAAAACAAAAATTTCGGCGTTCGGATACGCCAGAAGCAGCGGGGAATGGGTGGCGATGAGAAACTGGGAATTTTTGCGGACCAGTCCGTCCAGAGCAGCCAGAAGCGCAAGCTGACGCGCGGGCGAAAGAGCGGCCTCCGGTTCGTCCAGCAGGTACAGAGGCCGCTGCCTGAAAAACGGTTGAGTACAAGCGCGAGAAAGCTTTCACCGTGGGACTGCTCATGAAGCGAACGGCCGCCGTAGGCGCCTTTCAGCGGCGCAATCTCATCCAGACGGTCGATCTCTGTGGCAACATTGTAAAAGCTTTCTGCCCGAAGGAAAAAACCATCCCGGGGGCGGCGCGGGCCGCGCTGCAGCACCAGCGAGCGGTACAGCTCCGCGTGCGTTCTGGCGGTAGAGAAGCGGAAATTCCGCGTGCCGCCCTCGGGATTGAAACCCCATGCCGCCGCGATGGCCTCCAGCAGCGTGGATTTGCCCGTGCCGTTTTCTCCCACCAAAAACGTGACAGGTTTTTCCAGCCGCAGGCGCCCCATACGGGCCAGCGCCCGAACAGCCGGCAGGAAAAAGGAATAATCAGGCTGCACCGCGGCGGCAATCCCCACGGCGCGAAGATAGAGAGCATCGTTCACGGGCGTTCCCCCTTCCGTACGGGCGCGCGGAAGAGAGGTGCGTTTTCCAGCGCGCCGCCGCGCAGGTATTTCTCCGCACAAGCGTGGAGTACGGGCTGTATCGTCGGGTAGGTGAGCGCGCTGGGCAGTGCGGAAAAGGCACGTACTTGCGCGATTTCGCTTTCGGGCAGAGGGCCGCGCGTGATGGCCTCCGCCAGAAACAGTGCACCCCAGCTCGTCTGTCCGCCCTGTGTGACGCTATAGCAGCCGCAGGCGCACAGACGGAACCTCAAAGCGCCCGTTTCCTCGTATAGCTCACGGCATGCGGCCTCCAGCGGTGTTTCGTCCGGCTCCCGGTGTCCGCCGGGGAGCTCCCAGGTTTTTCGCGCGCTGTGGCGCACCAGAAGCCAGGCGCCGTTTTCCCGTATCGCAATGACGGAAAAGGCTTCTGTGATGTCCTTAGGGACGGCGGCGTGTATCTCGACGCCGTCTTTACGGCAAACGGGGGAAGGAATATTGGGCTCCATAATGTCCCTCCTTTTGTGGGAGCAAGGCGGGCGCGGCGGCCGGCAAGGCATCCAGACTGTCCGGCGTGCGCCGCAGCTCATCCTCCATCTCCAGCATGTTTTCCCAGTATCTTTTGGGACAGTGCGTCATGCGGCAGCGGGGGTTTTCCCGCGCAGCGATGGCGATGGTCTTGTAAAATCGCTTCCAAAGGACGCGGTAGCGCAGCTCCTCGGCGGTGGCGGGCGGCAGCTCCAGCGTATCCAGGGAGATGATCCGCGCTTTGCGGTCCTGCCAGACCAGTGCGGCTTTGTGAGTACGGTCGAAGATCAGAAAGGTTTCATTCATCAGGCGGGAGCAGAAATGCTCTTTCAGAAAGGGGAGCACATAGTTTTTCGGCGTGATGGTCGCGGCCAAAGCCCCGTCGTAGTCAGAAAAACGCAGGAATTCCTTGAGCAGATGGGCTTCGTTCAGCAGATTCTGCCGCGCGGCCAGCATCGGCTGAACAGCAGTGTGGGACAACAGATACATCGTCTGCCGTCCGCGCCGGTAGCCCAGCAGAAGGAAGCGGAGAATCGCCAGCTCCTTGCCCGGCATACAGCTCAAAAATACGCACTGCACCAGAGCGGCCGCGTCGGGCGAGATCTTCCGGGGAATGGAATCGTAGACGCGCGCAGCCTTTTCCTCGTCTGCTGCGATATATTTCTGGCGGAACAGCGTAGGCTGGGCCGCTTCTTCGGGCTGGATATCCACAGGAAGCTCATGGGTATATACGCTTTCGTGCACGCAGCACAAAAGCCCTTCAAAGCTGCCGTCGTACAGGTAGATCACATCTGACGTGCCAGGCACGAGACCGCCTCCTCCCATACTTCCCGCGCGGCCGACGCAGGGCGCATTCCCTGTGCCGCTAGCTCCTGTACGGCGGGCGCGGCAAACAGGCTCAACTGTTCCGTGCCAACGCCAAAGGCGGCGGGGTCGAGCAGGGCGCGCACGGTGGCCTCCGGCCCGGCAGTCACGCCACGGGAAAAGCCTTTGCAGGTGATGAAATACTGGGCCCGTTTGAGCACCACGCCGATACGCTTCAGGTCGGCAAGGTCCAGCTGCCCGCTGCGCCGGGCCACCCGAATGCGCTGGGCGCTTTTTACGCCGATGCCCGGAACCCGCAGCAGCATTTCGTAGGAACAGCGGTTTACGTCCACAGGGAACAAATGCATGTTATGGACGGCCCAGTTGCATTTGGGGTCCAGGTAGGGATTGAAGTCCGGATGCTGCTCGTCGAGGATCTCGGAGGCGGAAAACTGGTAGAAGCGCAGCAGCCAGTCGGCCTGATACAGCCGGTGCTCGCGCAGCAGCGGGGGTTTGGTGTCCAGCGCGGGCAGCAGCGAATCCTCGGCCACCGGAATGTAGGCGGAGAAAAATACGCGCTTCAGGCTGTATTTTTGGTAAAGCCCCTCGGTCAGCCGCAAAATCTGATAATCCGTTTCGGGGCTTGCGCCGATGATCATCTGCGTGCTCTGCCCCGCGGGCGCGAACTGCGGGGCTTTGCGGTAGCGCATCAGCTCAGCTTTGCTTTGCGTGACGCTTTGGCTCACCTGCTTCATGGGGGCAAGAATGGCGCGTTTGCTCTTGTCTGGAGCCAGCAGCGAAAGGCTCCGCTCACTGGGAAGTTCGATATTGATGCTGATGCGGTCCGCCAGCAGGCCGAGCCGCGCCACCAGCGCCGGGTCCGCTCCGGGAATGGCTTTTGCGTGGATATAACCGCGAAAGCGGTACTCGCCCCGCAGCAGCTCCAGCACGCCGATCATCTGTTCCATCGTGTAGTCCGGACTGCGCAGCACCGCACTGGAGAGGAACAGCCCTTCGATGTAATTGCGGCGGTAGAACCCGATGGTCAGATCCGCCAGTTCGCGCGGCGTAAAGGCGGCGCGGGGCACATCGTTGGTCACACGGTTCACACAATATTTGCAGTCGTAAACGCAGCAGTTGCTCAGCAGTACCTTCAGCAGGCTGATGCACCGGCCGTCAGCCGCAAAGGCATGGCACAGCCCGGCGGCCACAGTGCTGCCAAGGCCGGTCTCGTCGCCCGGCCGCTCGGAGCCGCTGGACGTACAGGCCACGTCATATTTTGCGCTGTCCGTCAGGATCGTCAGTTTTTCCAGCACATCCATGCTCGTTCCTCCGTGCCGGTATACGGCAGTTTTGAAAAAGGGTGTAAAAAAGAAAGCCCTGACGAAACACGTGTTTTTTCATAGGGCTTTGTGGGATTTCAAATAAGAAAAAAGAGGTTTTCCTTACACAGGGGCATCATTGCACGCGCTTTTGTGCAATTTCCGCGGCCAGCATGCTCCCGGCGCGCGGTCCCCTCCGGGCTCAGGCGGGGGCGACCGGCTCCGGATATTCCTCCAGAACCGACAGCCTGCCGCCGGAGAGGCCCAGGCGGACAATGCTGCAATTGCCGAAACGATGCGTCCAAAACAGGGAGAGAGGAAGTCCTTTGATCTGCAGGTAGAGCGCGTTCAGTGCAGCGCCATGGCTGGCGACAAGGACGTGCCGATCTTCCGGCAGTTGTTGAAGGGCATCCAGAAAACCTCCGGTGCGGCGCAGCACGGAATCCAGGCTTTCGCCGCCCTGCGGCGGCGTATAATTTTGCGGCGTTTCAAAAAAGGCCGTACCGGCAGGGCCAAGCGTGCGGAAATCGCTGCCTTCCCAAATGCCGAAACCAATCTCGATCAGGCGTGGGTCCAGCTCTATTTTTTCTTCGGGCCAGCCCGAGACGATACATGCGGTATCTACCGCACGCCGCAGCGGGCTTGCGTATACAGCGTCAAAATGAACGCCGCGCAATGCTTCGTGCGCAGCCCGGGCTTGGGCGAGCCCGAGCCTGTTCAGCGGAATATCGCTGCGGCCCTGCAGACGGAACTGCCGGTTGTAATCGGTCTGGCCGTGGCGTATCAGGTAAATTTCAGTTGCTGGCATATTTCCTCCAAAAGTACGTATTATGGGACAAATATTCTGATATCCTGAGAGACAAAGAGGAGCGGTCTACCAGCGTGCACGTGTCTCCACAACCTTGCCGGCGATATATAGGTGTTCCAGATCTTCACCCATGATGATCTGCGGCGCATATACATTGTTGAAGGGCTGCAGGATGATGGTGTTGCCCCGCCGGATGAATTTTTTCAGCGTTCCCTCACCCTCTCCGAAAATAACGACACCCAGATCTCCGTTCTCGAGCGTGGGCTGGCGGTGCACCAGAGCAAGGTCACCGTCGCTGATGCGGGGTTCCATGCTGTCGCCTTTTACCAACAGATAAAAATAACTGCCGGGGTCTTTTACGCGGGCGTATTCCTCGCCGTAGTCCTCTTCAAAGGCGAACGCGCCAAAACCTGCGCGCACTGTGCCGATAATGGGTATGGGAAATTCACGGGGACCATCCGCTGCCGCAACGGCGGAGGTGATAAGGGCGGGAGCACAGCCCAGCAAATAATCGGTGCTTACTTTAAAGTAAGCGGCAACGCGCGCGAGCGTCTGTGGGTCCGGGGTGGAACGCCCGGTCTCCCACTTGCCGACAGCCTGCTGCGTGACGCCCAGCAGGCTGGAAAGCGTCGCCTGGGAGAGCCCATTCAGCTTGCGCAGCTCTTTCAAACGTTGTGCAAACATGCGGATGCCTCATTTCTATCTATCATTCTATATTTGATTTTACTACTTATGGTTGTCAAAGTAAAGCGGGTTTTTCTTTTAAATTGTAAAAAAAGTTGTTAAACGGTCTTGACAACAACTAACGGTTGTATTATTGTGAAAACACAGAGGAAATATTCAGCGATTCAAGCTGTGAAAAGAGGAATCATGATGAAAAAGGAAATGAAAAGCTTTTTTTTGCGTATGGCGGTCGTTCTGTTGGTATTGGGCGCGATCTGCTTTGTAGGAGCCTATGGCGCCGGAAAACTTTGCGCGGAAATGCTGCTGACGCCTGCCTGTGCGGCACTGGCTTATGCCGCGTATCAGGGTGAGAAAAACCTGTTCCGTCCCGCGCCCAAAGCGCCGGTGCTGCGCGTTGCTGCCAAGGAACAGACACCCATGCGTGTTGCATGATTGGGCACAGGATGGGAAAGATAGTTTTACGGGCATTGATGATAGCAGAGTAAAAAAATAGGAATTGTAACTATTTTGCTGTTGACTTACAGTGCAGATAATGATATTCTAACCATGACAAAACTTTCACAAGCAGAGTTTTGCGATTGAATTAGGAGGTAATTCCCTATGAAGAAACTGCTTACTTTGGCTCTGGCGGCTGTGCTGGCGCTTTCTCTGGTGGCCTGCGGCGGCAGCGGCAGCATCAAGGACGGCACATATACCGCCCAGTACAAGGAACCGTCCCATGATTGGACGGAGTATCTGTCCGTCACTTATAAGGACGGCGTGATCACGGATGTGGATTTTGATGCGAAGGATGCCAACGGCAACCTGAAGAGCGAAGCCACGGCAGAGACTTACCCGATGGATCCGCTTCCTTCCGAGTGGATTCCCCAGCTTGAGGAAAACGTCAAAGCCGCTGGTACTGCCGATAAGATCGAGGCTGTGGCTGGCGCAACTTCGTCCAGCGAGTCCGTGAAAGTACTGATGGCAGCTGTTGAGAAGCAGGCCAAAGCCGGTAATACGGAAGTTGTCCTTGTGGATAATGCGGAATAATTTCAATTTGTAAGAAACAGGCGCCTGCCCGGGCGCCTGTTTCTTTGCATCCCGAAAACCACCGGCTCGTGAACTGTCCTCTGGTTCCGGAACAGTTCATTTGCCGGTGGATGATTATTTGCAAAAAGAACTGTTTGAAAGCATATTTCCCCCAAAAAATATAGAAGATGTTTTTCGGTGCGAAATCTTGGCGATAATATTGACAGCGACGGAAGGATATGTTATCATTATTAACGCACTCTAAGCCGCAAGACCGGGGAGAGGTGTCCGAGTGGTTTAAGGAGGCGGTCTTGAAAACCGTTGAACAGCAATGTTCCGTGGGTTCGAATCCCACCTTCTCCGCCATTTAAGGAACCGGCGGCTGGTGCATAAAACAGAATAGCGGAAAAATGAACGCTGCCATTTTGGAGAAGTACTCAAGTGGTGACGAGGCGCCCCTGCTAAGGGCGTAGGTCGGGAAACCGGCGCGAGGGTTCAAATCCCTCCTTCTCCGCCATAAAGAATTACCGGTATAGATGCGTCTGGCGCAAAGCCAGGCGCATCAACCGTTTCCGGGCTTTTTCGAGCCCGGATTTCTTCTTTTGAACCATAGATTTTTATGGAGGTTTCGGAGCAACTGACCGGATTTGAACTGGAGGATCTCATGTCCTGGACAGTTTCCAACCTCCAGCGCCCTTTTAGAGAGGACTTTTCTCTCGAAAAAAGCGGCATCATCGCAGAAAAAGTATCACAAATATTTGGGCGTCGTTTTGTCGGCTTTGACAGCTGAAAAAGCGGCGCCCTTTTTCAATTTCTAAAAGGGCGCTGGCTGCAGCGTCTGAAACGACAGGCTGGAGAAGACCTCTCCGGCCTTATTTTTTTACAACAGGAGGATCGCTCACATGGACACCCAAAACACAAGCCGTCAGCTTCGCTACCTTGAAGAGGTCCGTATTCCCCTGCACCGTGCAGGCTTTGGAACCCTGCCGGTGGAGGGAGAGCAGTTGCCTGTCCTTTGGAACGGCGCACCCCTCTGCCGCATCACCGGCAAGGGCAGTGTGTTCTATCGTCGGGAGGACGCGGACACGCCCCAGGCAGAGGATGCCCTATATCGCGTCGAGGACATCGCCGCGAAGACGCTGGAGTATATGGCCGCTATGGAAACCGCTCCGCAGCTCAAAGCCAGTGGACTGGATGGCGACTACCGCATCCTCGCTGACTTTGGCGCCACGGTGCTGGCAGGTACTCCAAGCAAATACGGCGTTCAATTCGTCACATGGGATTGGGACTATGACCGCACGGGCGTGGTACACGGGCACTATTTCATGGAGAACTACGATGCCGCCAAGCAGGATTTCGCCACACGCTCCGGGCTTATCCCAAAGGAACAGCTTTTCAGCCCGGAGCAGCTGACTGAGATATTCCGCTGCTGCGCCGATTCCGTGGATGAGGACTTCTTTGAGCTGACGGATATGCAGGAAGAAATGATCCGCGGAATCCAGCAGCAGATCAGGGTGTGCGTGCCGGATCTGGACGAGCGCGTCCGTCAGCAGGAGGAAGCATTGGAACGAGCCTCGCAGGAGCAGACAATGTAATAGCAGCATGGCATGGGCCGGAGTTTTAGCAATAAGACTCCGGCCCTTTTTTATTTTCAAAAAAGGAGTGGATTTGCTTGACGCGATACTTTATGAAGTTTGTGAGTATTCATGTAGAATGAGAAATCCCGAGCGCCAAGGTTTAAAAGACTTGAAAAGGCTTGAAATGGCTTGAGACTGCGGAAAATCGGCTTTAATGCGGCGTGAAAACGAGTGATTTTGATGGAAAATGCGTCGGCGCAATTGAAAGATTTTTGAGGATATTTTGCCCCTTTTGACTGCTGGGAGCACATCCGCGCAAGGTGTTTAGAAAAGGCTTTTCGAAGTGTTCAGGAGATGTTTAGAAAGAATTTTGCAAACCGGCCGAAAACCGCACAGGACTGCGGCCTAAACGGGTTTTAAATATAATATAAACGGTACAAAAGAAAGCCGCTTCAGAGAGGGAATTTCTCCCCTCTTTGGAGCGGCTTTTTCTATTTTTAATCGGCAAACATTTGCCGATTAACATTTTTGTTGCCGATTAAGGAAAATAGCGGTTTTGTAAGGGTTTCATACTATACTGTACAAGTGCAAATTGCCGATTAAGATATGCACTATTGTCACATTTAGATATACCAAGACGGGTCAAATACGCCAATTACTTTCCCATTCACCCGGACGCTTTCATCCATTGGAATTGGATCGTATTTCGGATTTAAAGGGAGTAGTTCTTGGTCGCCAATCTTTTTTATATATCCATAGCCATCCATGGTGATAAGGGCAATATCTCCCGATTCTACAGGCTCGAAGTTTACCAGCACAATATCACCATTATGAAACTTAGGTTCCATACTATCCCCCGCAACAGGGACAGCAAAAGCAGCACGCCGAGTAAGCTCGTTGTCTACAACAGGATACTCTGTAAAAGACTCTGGACCAAGATAGATTCCATTGCCGGCACAACCTGCCTGGTCTGAAAATTTAAGATAAATTTCATGAGGAAATTCAACAAATTTGTCCTCCACTTGGTTGAGCGCACACCGCTCCAATTCTTTGTCAAGTATCATCGCAATAAGCTCTTTCCCGTGCTGATCTAGTCGTTCATATTTCTCGAGCAGGGGTGATTTTTTATTCGCTTCAGGAAAAAAACGGGCTTTTGATACATTGGTATCGGTTAAGCCGAGCAAATATTCTCCAGTAACACCAAAAAATTTTTCTAATGCAGCCATCGCACGCGCGTTTGGATCACGCAAGCCATTTTCATAAGAAACAATAGATGAGTAACTCAAATTTGTTTTTTCAGCGAGTTCACTTTGCGTTAGATGGTAAGTTAAACGTAGTTCGCGAACACGGTTATTTGATTTTGCGATGGGCTTATCCATAGAAATATCACCTACCTGTCGTTAAAAGTAAGTATACCATATAATTTTACGTTCGTAAAATACAAATTTCAACAAATTCAGGGTTGACTTTTACGTATGTAAAATATATTATATAGATGTACCTTGTACGAACGTAAAACTTTTGACATTGGAGGTGAGCAAATGCTTATCGCAAAAGTCGATAAAATCATTGAACTGCGAAAGGCACATGGATTAAATCAAAAGAGATTATCCGAAAAGGCAGGGCTTCCTGTGAATGCAGTTTTTCGAATTGAAACAGGTGCATATACGCGCACCCAAGATTTGAGGGCCAAGGCAATTGCAAACGCTTTGGAGTGCAAAGTTGAAGAGATATTCACAAGTGAGCAGGAGGCTCTTTAATGAACTTCCACTGGGAACTAAGGAAAGGCCGGCTCCGCCGCGACCTGGATTGGCTACGCATTCTGGCGATTCGTCGGCACGAGCTGGTGATCGGTCGCAGCCCAACGTGGGCACCATGCCGCATCCGGTACTACCCCGCCGTGGGCCGCATGTCCATCCACGGCCCTGCGGGGCAGTATATCGGCTGGTCGGACAGCCTAGCGGATGCTCTAGACCAGCTGGCGAGA